>CEPA01061317.1_pt1 | contig 10339 bp, 6 predicted proteins | sample 356241 | NCBI WGS metagenome assembly CEPA01 (sample SAMEA2620542, study PRJEB7988) | marine metagenome | biome: marine biome (ENVO:00000447); feature: surface water layer (ENVO:00002042); material: "saline water (ENVO:00002010), including plankton (ENVO:xxxxxxxx)" | depth 5 m
CTGATGGAAGAATTCAGAATTATCGAAGGAATACGGGACACTCAGACCCTTATTGCGGTTGAATATTGAGGTGATAGAATGGCGATAGGATTTGTATTGATCACGACCATGCCAGGTAAAGAAGAAAGCGTTCGAAATGCGCTGGATTCGATTGAACATGTTACCGATAGATGGATGTTGTTTGGCGAGTTTGACATTCTTGCTCGTGTGCAAGCCCACGATGAATTCACGCTAACGCGTTGCATTGTGGAACAAATTCGACCTCTGAGTGGAATCCAAGATACAAAAACCATGATTGGTGCAGAATTGTAAATCACATGTTGTGCAATCGTTTGGACAACACTCGAGCGCGATTCGGACATCCAACTGAGCGGTAGCGTACAATCGCCTCTCGAAGCGCATACACCTGTTCATGGTCATTGAACAAGGATTTCACTTCCCACCATTTTGCCAAAAGACGGCGAGCGGCTGAAGTTTTCATGCTTTCAAGCGACCTTGCATCGATTTGGTCGTGTATTTGACGGGCCTTGTGCACTTGTTTCTCAAGCAACCGTTCACAAATCAATAAACGAATTGAAGCCTTGTACAAAGGTTGCCCCAATTTAGAAGCGATGTGTTCTGCATTGTTCAAGACAAGATCTGCGGTTGGCGATTCTGTTGGGTGTGACTTCAATTCTGTTTTTGTCTCTAAAAATTGAATCAGCGGGTCGCTTGATGGAGCAATGTCCCGAAGTTGATCAAGCAAGAAACCTGCAGTAGTAAAATCACGACGCTCAAGAGCAAGAGCATGCTTCATGACTACGAGTGTTGTCAAGATGACATGTCGCTGATTCTCGTCGTCTGGAAGATGCACTTGTTCAAGCAGCCGGTCAATGCGTTCATTCTCTTCATCTGAGCGAGAAGACGTATCATCAATACAACGAGACAGGACAGAGAGTTGAATGCGTAATTTTTCATCCTGATGTTCCAAACCATCTAGCATTGATTCAATGCGTTCCATGCTGTCCTTTTTGCCTTCAAATTGAGCAATCTGCAATCGAATGTGAACAAGTTCGTCGGGATTTATGTTCTCCAAATAGCCTTTTGCAATCTCAACCTCTGCTCGATTCAATGCGTGTTGGGCTGCAAGACCAATCAAATCCATGTCACCAGATTCATTCTCCAAGGCTTCATCAAGCAGGGTGGCAAACGCACCCGAATACGCGTTCATCAGCTCAATTGTACGCACGGAAAGATGATCAGCAATTCCACTCTCGCCGCGTTGTATGCGATGATGGATTTCAAGAATTGATGCCAATGCATCTTCTTGTTGTTGCCAATGAACGATTGCAGCAGCGTGCAACGCATCAATGCGCGATGCATCGAGTGCAGATCGACATACATTACGAATGAGATGTTGCATCTCCATGGTTGCATTATGGGCTCCCCATCGCAGCAATGCATGTTCATCGAGCAAAGGAACGTGATCGGGATTTGGCATCCGCTCTGTACCAACAGGAAAAGGAAGAACAAGGAACGGCGACATCGCATCATGAACCTCGGAATTCGCATCACTGAGAACCACCTGTTCAACATAGGCCCGAACATCTTGATCGGTCTCAGGAAGAGGTGTTGAATCGTTGTACAGGAGGATAGCAAGGGGATGACCCCCCAATGTTTCAACAATGGATGCTCGCTTATCGCCGAGGTCGGGATCCAGCAACTCGATGGCATCGGATAATTCCAACGGACCGAGTTCAATGTGTGTTGCTTGAATTGAAAACGTATCACGGTCTCGGCCAATCAAGACGAACGGAATAGCGTTCTCTTGCAGATTTTGAAACAACAATGAGAATGATGGTTCGTGTCTTTGGGAAATCGTGTGAACATCATCAAAAACAAGGACAACTCCTTTTCCCTGCAAGAACGATGCATAACCTTCCACATCTAAAATTTGAGGCGCACCGATTTCCATTCGCTGCATTGCCTCGGCTACATCGCAATAGGCATCGAGTTGAGTCCAATGAACCATCATGCCTTGCTCTGCCAGAGGTTGAATCATGCTTCGAGCGAGAGCTGATTTTCCTATCCCAGGCATCCCTCTGAGGTGAATAGGCAATCCCTCTGCGATAGCATCTAGCAGCAAACGACACTCAGAATCTCGACCGTGAAGAAGAGTGTATTCTGGAATCTGTCCCTTCAAATTCGAAGATGTTCGAAGAGAACGTTCAGGTATTTCCTCAGAATATTCATGCATGAGATTTCGACCGTTCTGCGTAATGTGAACAACCTTGCGTTTTCGACGTCCAGCACCGATGACGTGGGCTTGGCGTGTGACGATTAATCCATCATCCTCAAGCGCATTCATCGGCTGAAACAGAGCCGAGCGTACCACGCCAATACCATCGGCTATTCCTTCAAGTGAGAGGCTTCTTGGAACGTCCCACGCCGATTCAAGTGCTACCGCGTGGTCGTTCAACCAACGCAAGATACGAATCATGGAGGGGGACAACATTCTGAACTCCAACCTGACGTCGACAACATAACATTTGATGTTGTCCTTCTCGTGATTAAAGGAAACAAGCAGGTTTTTTTGACCTATGGACGCAAGGTGCATGTATGGCGGTTGATGCAGCATCCATCGATTTGCCCGCTTCACCCGGCGTCTACCTGTTCAAAAACGAAAAAGGCCGGGTCTTGTACGTTGGAAAAGCAACACGGCTCAATGAACGCGTCCGATCGTATTTTGCTACAAATCCGGACCGACAAATGATACCAGAATTGATTTCTCGGGCTGATGATGTTGAGTGCATCGTAACGACCACACCGCAGGAAGCATTGATTCTGGAACGTCAGTTGATACGCCAACATAAACCAAGATTCAACTCAATGCTCAAAGACGACAAATCCTATCCTTATCTGATTCTTACCAACGAAGAACATCCACGCATTATGTACACGCGTCATCCACCAACGGATGCAAACCGCTGGGGACCTTTTCCGAATGCAGGTGCTGCGAAGCAAGTCATGCAACTTCTTCGAAGATATTTTGGAATTCGAGACAAAGACTGTCGAGGCGATCAAGGATGCCTAGCGCAACACATTGGACTTTGTCGAGGACCATGCATAGATCCCGAGGGTTATCCTGAGCGTGTGCGCACTGTGAAACGAATCCTCGATGGTGAAGCTACGGAACTTCTTGAAGAATTAGTAGCGAAGATGGAAGCATGCTCACAAAAGATGCAATTTGAGAGGGCCGCTCATTATCGCGATTTGATTCGTTCGGTTCGAACAACAGTCGGTCAGCATGTTGTCTCGAGCAAATTGTATCGCGATTGCGATGCTATTGGATTCGCCGATCAAGGGGACCTCGCCGCCTTGGTCGTATTGCATGCTGACGAAGGCGTTGTCAAAGGTCAAGAGGTCTGGCCTTATGTGCATCGAGGAGACATTGGCGAAACCGTGAGTCGCTTCATCAGTGAACACTACGTTCATCGACGACCTCCACGATTGCTGCTAACACCCACTCCTTTGCTTGATGGACTGCAGCAATGGTTGGATGGACGACGCGGTTCAACCGTAGAAGTTCGAACACCCATGCGTGGCGATATGGTCACCTTGCGTACGCTTGCAGATCAAAACGCTGAAATTCAAGTTTCCAGACTTGCCAACAAATCGAGTGGCTCACTTGAGCAACGAGCTGCTGATGATGCAGCGTTGCTGTTGCAAGTTGAACAGATGAATCACGTAGTGTGTTTTGACATGGCACAGTTGCAAGGCGATGAGCGGGTCGGAGCCAGCGTTGTACTGCGCAACGGTCGTCCGGCCAAGAAGGAGTATCGAACCTACATCGTCAAAGGTGAGGCAATGGATGATCTTCGAATGATGCGTGAGGTGGTGGAACGTTGGCTTAAACGACAAGAGGAATGGCCAGATTTGCTGCTTTTGGACGGTGGAGAAACCCACTTGAAGACAATACGAGCAATGTTGGAAGAACAAGGAGTTGCCAGTCGTTTTCAATTGGCTGCCCTTGCCAAACGAGAAGAAACGTTGTATCGAGACCAACAAGAACCCATCGTTCTCGATCGAAGAGGACGCGTCTTCGTTCACGCCCGTGATGAAGCACACCGTTTTGTCAATGCCTTTCATCGCAAGCGTCGCAAGAGGAGCCGTTTAGGCGACCCATTGGAAAACGTACTTGGGTTGGGTGCAAAAAAATTGCAATCGCTCATGCGACATTTCGGCGGTCGGCAAGGCATTAACAACGCAAGCATTGAGGATCTGAAGACAGTTCCTGGAATTGGTCCCTCCCTCGCCGAAAGGATACATGAATCTCTACACGGTTAACGGGGTGGTTCTTTGCTCATTGCTTCAAAGGGATTGATACCTTCGTCGTAACCACCGACTTGTCGGTCGACTAAACCTGCCATTTGAGCGAAATCCGATTCGGACAATCCCATCTTTTGGGCTTTGTACAGAGAATGTTTCGCCTCTCGTGCTGCTCGTTTTTTCTTCTTCTTTTTCCGACGTCGTCGAATCAAAAGAATCAGAAGAATCACCACAACCGCAGGATAAGCCCAGAATTGGCCAAGCAAATACATCCATGTGACTTGCAACCGAAGCGTGACCTCATCATCGAGACCGTCCGGTGGTATCGTGTAGGTGATGACTTGTCGGCCATCTCCATCCTCGGTAATTTCCATGTTACCTTGTTGAGACGTTCCCTCTTTGACGACGATTCCCTTTGGCAACGTGAAACTAACAGGTCCTGTCAAATCAAATTCTGTATCTTCGTGAATGGTCGTATCCCAAGATCCCGTTTGGAAGGTAAGCGCTTCCTCTTCAAGAGGTGGGAACGTAACCCCTTCTGAAGAGACCAAGCTTGTTGCAAAGATCGATGAAACCTCATCCACCATCAAAACCATCGGTTGTAGGAATGGAGAGCGGAACGCAGAATTGATGTCCTCTGTCAGCAAGGAAAGTGTAATCAAATCAGGGTCACCGCTAAACAAATCGCCCCAAGGACTTGAAACGGCAAGTGTAAATCGAACTTTTGGTATTTTCACAGTGACACTCAGCCCCACATCGTCTGAGACAACGGGGCCGGGCGTACCAAGGCCTGCAAGACTTGTCTCGATTGAAAAATCACTAATATCGACGTCGCTAAACTGTGGTTCTTTTATGTTTTCAAGTTCCTCTGCGGCAGTATGAATTTCATTGGTGAGAATTTCACCGACCTCGGTACCAAATTCCATCAACCCATCCGAAGTAAGTTCAAACACAAGTTGACGCGCCTCAGGGCAGTTCTCAAATTCTGTATCGGGTTCAAGGCATCGCTCAATTTTCATTGGACTATCGGAGCGACTCATAATGTCGCCAATTAGACGAACCAAGTCACTGGGGATGACCTCCATCCGGACAGTGGTATCGTCGTTGATGTCGTAGTAGCCCTGTGGGAGTGCGACACGATGAACCACGGCGCTTGCCTCTAAACCAAATTCAATCGAAACGGATTTGGTCCATTCGTTGATATCAAAGGTTTCAAAATCAATTTCCAGAGATGTGGAAACACAAGTCTTCTGCGTTTGCAGGCAGATGACCTCATCGTTCTCGTTCAAGATCGGATGATTGTATGTGTAGGGAGAGGGCCCTGCAATCGACACTTCGTTTCGGTTTTCTCCAGTGACAGAGTGTTGCAAGACGATGCGATCTTCACCGTCTATGGTCTCAACCCAATTCGGTAGAATCAATTCCAGAGTGATTTTTGATGGAGGAAGATCCGAGGGGATCATACTCTCGAGGAAGCTTGTGTCAAGGACCGTTTCCAGTGAAAGGCCTGCGTCCATAACCCTACGCAAATCCTCATTGGTGATGTCCTCAAAATATTCAGAAAACTGGTTCTCTGGAAGATTGTCTTGGATGATATCGAGCAGTCCAAGTGAAAAGGTGTTGCTCGTCGATCTCAAATAAATCGGGTGCGCATATCCCATCGCGCTTGGTCCTTCTATGCAGTACGATATTGTGTTTGGTGGAACGACGGTTTCCGAGCACCCCACAGAGTGGCTGTAATTTAGGCCACCTGCTGGACCTTCAATTCCTTCTGCAACAGAATCGCTGACCCAACTCAATTCGCCCATTTCGATGTTTGGTCCTCCCGGTATTGAATCGGAAAATGCGTTACCAATTGAGGCAACTGGAAACTGATCGGTAAAATCGTCGAGAGGGGCAATCCCATTTTCATAGGCAAGTCGAATGCCATCGGAAGTGATTTGCGGAATCGTCGCCAAACTGGACAACTCGACAAGTGAAATGCCCCAATTCTCCATTGTGGTAGAATCGAGATAACTGATTCCCGCAATAAAGTCAATTTGGACGGCTTGCTCGTCAAACAAATCTACCTTCAGGTGCAAGGATACGGCTTCTTTGCTCGGGTCCAGTTCCACAACGGATGTTGTTGATGTATTGCGATGGCCCATGGTCAAACTGACCGTTTGTTCTTCTCGACCGTCTTCTGGAACGAGGTTGTTAACGGTCCAACGACCGACACATGTAGCAGGCGTGCAAGCAGCTGGGACCTTGTTTGCATTTTCACCACCAACATCGAGAACTGCAGCATAATCAGGTGGACTGATTACAAAAGTTGAGTAATGCCCAGGATCTGCGAATACACTGAATTCGGTTGTCAGTTCTGAACCCATGATGAGCAACCCTTGATAGGCACGTTCAAGATCAAGGTTGGTGTTGTCCAAAAGGTTGAATGTGCTCGTAGAGAGTTTGATGATGGCGAAGGTGTTCAAGCAAATCGGTGGTTCAAACACGTTGTTTTCCGTGGTCGTTGAACCTGAATCGTGTATTGAATCATCACTGCCTTCTTTGGTACAGGTTACAGAAGTCCCTTCCTCTGTGAAGGTTGTACTGTAGTCGGTATCGATCATTTCCACCGTACCAAAACCATTGGTAAGAAGTTCTCTGATGGTGTCCTCAACGTCGCCAAGCATCTTTTCTCCAATTGTACCCGATCCGTCCAGATCAAGATCGAGGTAACTGCGAATCATGTCAGCTGGAATTCCATCGTGTTCTTCCAAACCTTCGGAAAGGAGAGCAGCGTCGTACGGTGCTCCAGTCAAGCCCAGCTTCGTACGATTGAACTCTCGTATGGCCCAGTCCATGTTGATGTGAATGGTTGTGGTGTCATGCAAATCAAAATCATAGGTACCACGAATCCATTCCTGCTGAGTTGGAGTTCCATCATCGTCGCCATCGTAATCGTCGCATTTACTATCTCCAAAATCGCAAATATCCATACCATCTGCAGATGCGAATGGAACAAGAATTGGGGTGACAAAAAATAGCGTGAGGCATACGCAAAGAAATCGATTTCTCCACACGGACCGTTCTTCCATAGTGCCCGAACAGACCGAAGACCTTCAAAGGACTTGCCCCTAGCAGTGCTGTAGGCGTCATCATGCCAATTCAACTGTGTCTTCTAGTCCCTATCGCTTACGGTGAAACAGCGCGACAAGCCTTACTCGACGTTGGTGCTCTGAATCAGATGTATACGCCAGAACGCATTGGGGATGAATTGGCATTACCCATCTTCCAAGGAATGGAACTCAAAACAGTCGATTTTGAACACCGGTTGGACAACATCGATGTCAGAGCATCTCCTGAACCGATCGACCCGCACAGTCGGCTCCAACAATGCATTCTACCACTGATTGGTTTTGACAACAAATTAGCCAAAACAATCCCTCGAAAGTGGGAACGGCTTGACGATCTTATCCTGTTTCCTAAAGATGCATTTGTTGGTGATCAATGGGATGCAGTGCTACAACAGCACGGTGATTTCTTCAAACGAATTGCCGATGCGCTTCGGGCCCAACGTATCGGACGGCAGCAACCCATTGCTGCTGACCAAATGCGTACGTCTCAGGTTGAACTTCTGCATGGCTTAAGCGGTTGGGTGGAAGTCAAAGACAACGGGTTAGTCTACGGATTTGATGCAACGAAAGTGATGTATTCATCGGGCAATGTTTCCGAGCGTCATCGCATGAGCAACATAAATGCAGATGGCGAAGTTGTCATTGATGCTTATGCAGGTATCGGCTATTACTGTTTGCAGCTTCTTGTGCATTCAAAGGTCGAACACGTGCATGCTTGTGAAATCAATCCAAACAGTATCGAAGCGCTTGCATGGTCGGCAAACAAAAACGGTGTTGAAGAAAAACTCACGATTCATCAACAAGACAACCGCGCCACACTACGGCAACTGGCCGGATGCGCAGATCGCGTCCTCCTTGGCTACCTTCCAAGTTCTGAAGCAACGTGGAAACCCGCAGTTGAGGCATTGAAACCCCAAGGAGGTACGCTTCACATTCACATGAACGTTGAAGAGGAGCGCATCGAAGATTGGCGCAAGGATACGATTCAACAATGTCTGAATTATGCGCAAGAGTCAAGCCGAAATTGGCATCTTAATTCATACCATCTTGAGAAAGTCAAGTGGTACGCACCCCGCATTCGTCATGTCGTCTTGGATGTGTCGTTTTCATCGAGCAGTACCGCTTCATAGACGTCCACTTCACTTTTTGATTGATTTCGTTTAATCCAAAATATGGTACCAGCTCCGATAGCGAGCAGCACCGTTGCAATAGGAACCAACGGATTGCTCGTTTCTGATTTTTCAGTCGATGCTTGCTGCGACAAAACGCCGTCTGGATCGGCCACACCGATCATCTCAATGGTGTTGATTTTTACTTCATACACTGGGCGTCCTGCGCTTGAGAATGGATTGTCAAGGTCGGTTCCGCTTGGATCGTCCGAGGTGGGAACCTCGGCAATTGCGCGCACATGACTCATTCCATCACGAACAATCCCAAAGGTTGCATATCCTCCATCATCTCGGTTCTCCGGGTCGAGATTGTGGGCTTCCGTCTCTGCAATGTACCATTGCGAATCGGCAGAGTCCTGTTCTGTACCACGTGCCATTCCAATGGCTCCATCCACATGGCTGAGGTTCTCATTGTGCTCGAGAGGGATGGTTTCACCGGTGCCCCCACTGCCACACTGTACTGGCAAGCCAGGAATGTAAACAACAGTGGTCTTGCATTCAGGGTCCCCTGATTGTGTAACAAAATCATTGATGACGCGATGAAAGAAAATACCATCATAGAGATCCTCTTCAATGTGGTCGATCATGTTTGCAACCGTAATCGGTGCCCATTGAGGGAACAACTCAACGATAATCGTTCCTGAAACCTCACCCGCAAGATGACCTGGCGTGTAAGTCACATTGATGGCAAAAACGGGATCTCCGAAGTAGGAGTATTGCATCGGCGTGTCCTCTACAACAGGACCGTCCGTCCACGAGGATGGGTCGATTCCATTGCTTTTCCATGGTGGCTCTTCATCACCGGTTACTGTAATCGGAAGAAGAAGGAGAACAAGTAAGCATGACAAAACAATCCTTTGTCTGGATGCTTTGCCCATGAACAAACCATGGCTTGCCTGTTCATCAATCATTTGACGAAGGTCGTTGCTCATCAAGGCAATTCTTGAGGATGGATTTGAATTCGTTCAATTGTTCTGTAACGTCATAGTGATGGTTACCAACGAAGAAGCCCTGATTATGAATTCGATTTGCTGCTGGCAATTCCCCGTGAATTGAATGGTCAAGATGTTCAATGACAGGATTGAGAGTGAAGTTTCCAGCGACGATTGGCCGGGTTTCCACACCTGCATCCCGAAGTGCATCGAGAACTGGCCCTCGCTTACACCAATCGGGAAGGACTATCGAAAACCCAAACCAAGACGATTCTCCTATCTCCTTCTGAATCAAGATTTCAGGGAGTTCGCGCATCAACTCTTGAAAAATTGTTGCATTAGCACGCCGGCCCTCTATGATGTGGTTAACCTTCCGAAGTTGGGCCTGACCGATGGCTCCTGACATTTCCAAGGGCCGTAGATTGTAACCTGGAAGTACGAAGCGGAACGATTCCATGAAAGGATCATCAGATTTTGCAACAACATGGTTTTCCTTCGGTAAATTTCGGGTCCATCCATGAGCTCGCAGTGAAAGCATAACGTGATACAATTCCTCATCATCAGTCACAGTTACGCCGCCTTCCATCGTCGAGATGTGATGGCTAAAGAAAGAACTGAACGTACCTGCAAGGCCAAAGGTACCTGCTTGTTTCCCATCGATGGTTGCCCCCAATGATTCACAATTGTCTTCAATCACGTACAAATTGTGTTTTTCAGCAAGAGCGAGTAAGCGAGGATAATCGACTGAGTTGCCAAGAAGATTTACACAAAATATCATCTTGGTTTTTTCAGTAATCGCATCTTCGATTGCATCGAT
>CEPA01036388.1_pt1 | contig 10329 bp, 15 predicted proteins | sample 356241 | NCBI WGS metagenome assembly CEPA01 (sample SAMEA2620542, study PRJEB7988) | marine metagenome | biome: marine biome (ENVO:00000447); feature: surface water layer (ENVO:00002042); material: "saline water (ENVO:00002010), including plankton (ENVO:xxxxxxxx)" | depth 5 m
GCTCCTTGATAACAGCCATGTAAATATTTTTTTATTTTACCCCAAGTAATTTGATATACTTTGACATTTTTTAAAAGCTTTCCATCTAAAGTTTTAGCACCTTCAGTATCAACATCGGTTCTATCATAACTAGATTCTATATGATTGTTTATCTCTTTAATTTGTTTGTTATTTAATTTATTTTTAAAAAGTATAATCATATTAAACTCACATTAAATGCTACACTAATCCTGTCCTGACTTGATCTACTTGGCTCAACTAAATGTACTAAGGTGGAGGGAAACAGTATAAGTTTATTATCCTCTGGAGTTATTCTATAATTAATCCAACCTAACGGATCATCTATGTACTTATATAGATTTGTAGGATCTGAATTCTCTGGACTATTTAGAAACAACACATCACCAGAATTCTTTTGTGCTTTAATGTACCATATTCCAGAAAACTGAACTGTGGGTCCAACGTGATTATGTGGCATATTATAATCTGCTACAAAGTTTTGATTTACCCAACAACTTTGAATTACAATTTTAAAGTCTTTAACTTTTTTAAATTGTGAAATATATTTGTGTAAAGGTTCTTTCCAACAATCTTTTATTTTAAATGGGTTTACAATTTCAGTTTGAACTCCGCCTATATTTGAAACCACACCTGTGTGTCCTAAACTTTTACATTTTTCTAAATGTTTAATAAAAATATTTTTATACTTTTTACTTTCGTACGGTGTTATGTATATGGGCGTTCGATGTATATCTATATTCATTTTATCTTTATATAATTTTTATTTACTTGATATGTTGATAAATCAAAAGCTACAGATATTCTTTCTTGAGTATCGATTTGTTTATCTGTGCAATGAGGTATACATGTTTGAAACAAAGTTAATTTTCCAACTTCATTTAAACTTTCATATTTTATAGGTTCATTGATTTGATTTTGTGGATTAACATATATTGTTTTTGTGTCTTGACATTGAACCATTAGATTACCACTAAGATAAGTATCTGGACTAGTTCCGTGTATATGTAGTTTTATTTTTTCTCCTTTACGCATAACATTAAACCAAGATTGAATCCAAAGTTCTTTTGGTATTTTAATTTTATAATATTTTAAAAACATCTCGTGTGCTTTTATTACTGCTTGTTTTATTTTATTTATCTCCTTATTTTTAAACGTAAAAATATTAAAACTATTAAATCTTGCTGTAACACTTTTTTTACCTAATCCTGTATATCCATCATTTATGACAGAGGTATTCTTTATTATTTGTTTTTCTTTTTTCAAAAGATATCTACTTAAAGATTTAAAATTAATTTCTTTTAAAACTTGTTCTGCCAACGTATATTCCCACTCAGGAGCGAAAGGTGTCTCTCTTGGTTCACTCTTAAAAAGTATGAATTGCATCTACTTTATTACAGATCTAGGCAATCCAAACGAAGGTCTTTTATCTCTAAAATGATCGGCATGCTTTCCATTTTTCTTTACATAGTGTAAAAACACTTGACTACATTCTTTCTTTTTAAACTCTTCTCTCCAATGTTGTAATTTAGTTCCTTTGTATATTAACATATCACCACATTTTAATTCTACTTTAATTTTTTTATTTTTATCTTTTAAGTATATCGGCCACATATCTCCACCCATATTAACTGTGCAAGAAATTTCACAGCTTGGTCTATCTTTATGTTTCTTCAACTCAGCTCCCGTTTCATAAATTCTTGCATAAGCATAGCAAGGAAGTAGCTTCATTTTTGTTCTTTCCTCCATTAAAGGATGTGCCATAAGAAGTAATGTTTCCATTGCATTATCACCATAAACAGAAAAATTACCTGGAGCTTGTGGGTCTTCCCAAGTTCCGAACCAGTTTTTAATATGCACAGATAAAGGTCCAAAGAAATTATCTGTGTTACGTAGAATATGCATTGCATTTCTTTTAATCTTTAAAGCGTGATTACAAAAATCCATTAACTCTACCGCAAAAGCTTGTCTTATAATTATATAGTCTTTATTTTTTAAACTCATCTAAAAGGATCTCCTGTTATCCATGCAACTAAAGAGAATCTTTCTCCCTTAGTTACTGGGGTTACTTCATGTAAAGAGAAACTAGGAAACATAATTAATGTTCCTTGATCTCTTATTGTTTCAATAGGATCTTCACCATCATATAAATGTAAATCTCCACCTTTATATTTGTTTGGATCAGATAATTGAATACTTACTGATAGTTTTCTGGTTGTACCATTCATGCCTCTATCAATATGCTTTCCATATTTTTCTCCTGGAGCTTTATAATGTGTGAATTGTAAACCCTCAGAAAAAGAGGAAATATGAAAATTATAAAAATTCTCATTTAGTTTTAAAACTGCATCTGTCATTTGTTGAAATAATTTTTCTAGATTATCTGTGTGATATAAGAATACAGTAGAAGACTTTCTAAGTTTTTTATTTAATTTACCACCTGCTCCAAAACCTACCATGGCTTGTTTCATACCTTTCTTTTTTCCAATCCTAATTATCTCTTCACACTTTTCAGGAGATAAAAAATTTTTTACATATGCAAAGGGTGGAAACGTGTCTATTCTTAATGGCCATACTTCTCTCATACTTTCTTTCTAAATTTAATATTTATTATCCGTATACTCCGTCGTGTTTTATCCATGTTTGAGTTTCTTCATCCCAAGAATACTTAGGTCCTACTGTGCCAGGGCCAGTTGCATCATCAGGGATTGGTGTTGGTGGCACCCACTCACAATTTGATTCGTTTAATGTCCATGATGGATATGGTTGTGGTGAATGAAATCCATTTAAATCTTCTCTGTAAATCCAATCTACTGCTGCTCTAGATAATTTTGGTTGACCTGGAACAATTTTAATAAATCTTGTAGTTGGCTCCTTATGGATACCTCTTAAATAAGCTTCTCCACCTTCTTGAGTTGCTCCGTTTTCTGGGTCAACCATTTCGGCGTTAACTACTATGTTATTTTCGTTTAATCTGCAAAATGTAAATGCCATGTTTTTTATTCCTTTCCTTATGGTGTAAACGTTGTACTCGCTGTAAACTGAATTATACTATAATCTCCATCCGTTGTCACGTTAGTTGCTGGTGCAGGAAATCCTGCTGGATTTAAATCAGCTGTTAACATTCTTATGAAAACTCCTCCTGATGCGCCTGGATATTTGTCTGGTCTTCCACCACAACCTCTTCCACCAAAATATGAAACAGAAGCTTTTTGATCACTCCATGGTGGTGAGTATGGACCTAAAGGCATACCACCTTGCGCTGCAGGTCTTTGACCTGTGTTTTGATTTCCGTTACCACCTGCACAATAATAAATAGATGTGCCTGTAATATTGTTGGCTTCTCCGCCTCCGCCACTTTGTTGTGTTCCAGCAGCACCTTTTCCGCCGCCATAGCCACCTCTAGAGTTTGAGTGAAATCCACCTCCTGGTCCTCCAGGGTTTCCTTGGTTAGTTGTTCCGTTACCGCCTGTTTGAGGAGGAACGTTTTGTCCTCCGCCGCCACCGCCAGATCCTCCGGGTTGTCCTGGAAAACCTCCTCGGCCTCCAGCACCTCCATAACCGCCGCCGCCAGCGCCTCCGCCAACTGCAGTTGTTAATCCCGTAAATCCTGAATCTCCACCTTGACCACCTTGGTGATAAGGTTCTGGGCCGCCACTATCTGGCCCTGGTGCTCCAACAGTTACTGTGTAATCTGTTCCTCTGTCTAACAAGAGAGATGTTCCAGAAACCATACCTCCTGCTCCTCCACCTGCGCCTACGTAGAAGCCGCCGCCTCCACCGCCGCCGGTAATTAAGTAGTCTACTGAAACAGGGCCTTTTCCTCCAGAGAAACCAAATCCTCTTACTGCCGCTGCTCCGAATGATCCTAGTATTGGCATCTTTCTATATTCCTCCTATTACGCGAACTGCGTTTGTGCTGCGAGCGCTGTAAAAGCAGCGTCCCCAGTTTTAAAAATCGTGTACGTGTAAACGTCAATCGAACTTGCATTTCCAGCTGAAGGTGCTGAACCACCTTGCCATTCTGGAGTTACTGAAGATCCATCAATAGTTACTGCATTATTGTAGTAAGGTGTTGAACCTTGAGTTACTAAGTGAGCAATTGTAATCGATTCACCTGTATCCATAATACTGTTTAACGTGTTTGAACCATCACCTCTAATGTTTAGAGTGTAGTTAGCTGCAGCGTTAGATGTAAAATATAAAACAGCTTGAGTGATTACGTCAAAGTTGACTGTACCCGTAGCTGCAGTTGCTGCTATTGTAGCTTTTTCTGTTAGCTGTTGAATCGCACCAGCGCCTAAACTTACTCTTCCTAAACCTTTTCCAGCGATACTTAAATCAACATTAGTGTCTCCACCAGTTGCAGTTACGCTTGGCGCGTTGCCTGTAGCTGCGTTTGTTACATCAATTTGGTTTACTGCTGATGCTGTTGTTTGAAATATAATTTGTTCGTTTCCATTTTCGTCTCCGATAAAGTGTGCATCATCAATTAAAATGTTGTTGTCATTAGTATCTAGATTTCCACCTAATTGAGGTGTTGTATCTTCAACAACTGATTTGATACCTGTGTTAATAGTTAAAATTTTTGGGTTAGTTCCATCGTCTGCAGAAGCAAAAACTAAGGCATCGCCTTTGTTTGTTGCAGAGAAAGTGAAAGAATCACCTGATCCAGTTATATATTTAAATTGTACTGTGTATGCACCCGACGTTGAATTTCTTAAAAAGTAAAAAGTTTGAACATCTAAAGGTATTGTTACAACTTGGTTTCCTGTAATTGTACCTGTAAACTCAATCATTCTGTGAGAAAGTTCTGCACCAGTTGATCCATCAGAAACTGCTAAATCAGTTTGTTGTGCTCCACCAGCAATTGATTTTTGAATAAATCCACCAGATATTTGTTCTAAAATTTGTAAATTGGTATTGGTTTTTGTTCCCCACGTTCCCGCGTTTTCACCGGTTGCTTGAAGTTCTACTCCTAAAGGTGTGTATGTTGAAGCCATTTTTTATCTCCTAATTTTGCTTACGCAACATCTGTATAGCTAGTATTTGAACCTGTGTCAATACTTTGATATGCCTGAATTCCAAAGCCTGATGAAGTTCCAAAAGCAGCTACATTTGACGTTGCTGATAATCCAGTTAACGCTAAATCTAAACTTGTGTCAACTGATAATGTTCCTATACTAAACGTTGCAGACAATCCAGTCAAGCCCATAATATCAGCAGGCGCTAAAGATCCTACACTAGAAGTCATGCCAAATCCATTTGGTATAATTATAGGATTTGAAGTCTCGTCCGTGGAACCTAAAGAAATAGTAGCAGAAACACCAGTTATATCATAAGCCGTTTCTATGACTACTGATCCAACAGAAGATGTTGCACCTACGCCTGTTGGAACCATTACGTCTGTTGCAATCACTGATCCAACAGAAGACGTCGCTGACTGACCAGTTAAAGTTAAAGAAACATCACCAACTATTGTAGGCGAGCCTAAACTTGATGTTCCAGAAACTCCTGTAACTCCCATTACATCCGCAGGAGATAATGAGCCGACAGAAGTTGTTGCTGATTGTCCTGTTAATAATACGTCACCTTGTATACCCCAAGCATCATCATTCCAAGCAGCTCTGCCCCAACCAGTGTTAATCTCTCCTGTCGCTGTAACTGTTCCAATGCTTGTTGTTAAACCAATACCTGTTAACTCTAAGGATGTATCACCAACTTGTCCCCATTCACCTTCGTTCCAAAATCTACCACCCCAACCTTTTTCGTTAAAAGCCTCTAAACTTCCAACGGAAGATGTCATTGATAGGCCAGTTAAAGTTAAAACAGGATTATTACTGTCGCCCCAAGATTCTGAGTTCCAAGTATTTCTACCCCAACCATTTAATGTATAAGATAAAAGACCTGCAGCATTTAAAGATGTTGTTAATCCAAGTCCTGTTAATTCAACGCCATTGTCTGTAACTGCGCCCCACTCACCATTACTCCAAGTAGTTCCACCCCAACCTTGGGCAGGCACACCCATGTTTGTCCCATCACCAACGGAAGAAGTTGCTGATTGTCCTGTAACTGAAACTGAAACAGTGTCTTGAGCACCCCAAGAGTTATAATTCCAACTTAAAAGACCCCAAGTGTTTGAAGTTGGAGTGTTTGCTTGTCCACCCATACCTGAGTGATTGGTGCAATAATAATATAAAGTTGGTGCGGAGGCTGCGACTGTAATTTGTGTGTACGCTCCAGCGCTCCCTGGCGTTCCATTTGTGGTTACACCGGTAGTATATTGAGAGCCACCGCCGTGTGTTCCATCACTGGTCGTTGAAAATCTTAAAGGGTGATTGCTATTTGAAGAATCAGACTGATCAAAAATATAAGTATAACCTTCACCTAAATTAACAGTGTCTTGTTGCACGCCATCGATAGCATATTTATTTCCAGAGCCAGTAGAAACAACTGTTACTGCAAGCGTTCGAGAATAACTACTTATGGGAGTGTTAGCTTGTCCCCCCATGCCAGAATGATTAGTGCAATAATAATATAAAGTTGGAGCGGAAGTGGCTACGGTGATTTGCGTGTACGCTCCAGAACTTCCTGGCGTTCCGTTTGTGGTTACACCTGTTGTGTATTCAGATCCACCACCATGCGAACCATCTGATGTTGTAGAAAATCTTAACGGGTGTGAACCGTTTGATGAATCGGATTGATCGAAACGATAAGTTCTACCTTCAGCTAAATAAACGGTATCTTGTTGAACACCGTTAATAAAATATTTATTACCAGAGTCGGTGCTAACAACCGTTACTGTATAAGTTCGAGCAACGGACATCCGTTAGCCTCCCTTACGCTATTCTGATGATCGCGTTTGATGCGTCTGCTGTTGGAAACTGAATTGTAAAAGTACCACTCGTTACAGTTTTGTCAGAACCAAAATCGATTGCACAAACTGCTGGATCACCTGTTGCTGAGTCGTTGAAAATTAAACATCCTCTTGCCGTGAAAGAAGCAGATGTAAAACTTGTGTCAGCAAAGTCGCAAACAGCTGTTGATGAATCTAAAGTTGGAGTAACACTTGTAAGCGCATTTCCTTTTGCAGTGTATCCAGAACCAGAAACTTCGTTAGAAGTTGTGTACGCCGTCGTACTAGCTCCTAAAGATGCTGAAGATGTGTACAATGCTAAGTTAAACGTGTTTCCACTTGATGCAGTGAAATTGTGAGTGCCTGTTAAAATTTCAGTTTTGAAACTATTACAGATTGCTGATGTTATTGCCATAATTTAACTCCTAATTTTTACGGGTTTGTTGACGGAACGGTTAACCTAACTGTGCCATCTGTGTAGTCATCTCTTCTTCTTCTGCCGATCTGCTCTACACCAAACTTGTCTACTTCTTGTTTATACTTTTGTTCGTATAATGTCAACATATCTTGTGGACCTTTTAAAAAAGCGTACGTCTCCGCTAGACAGCAGTATAATAGCCCGTTAGGGAAGTTTAGACTGATATAGTTAGTCTGATTATCAGACGCTAATGTGGCTGGCATAACATTATAATGAATCCTAAATTTATATGTAGTATCAGGCACGGGAGCAAACATCAGTCGCCCTGAAGTCGTGTCTGTATTGCCTGTAGCGGCTCCAAACATGGCATAATACTTAGGTTGTCCTCTTTTTGCTGTCTCTGTTGAGGGCACATATTCTTGTAGATATGTAACGTCCTTCTTTTCTAGATATCTATTATTACCTGTTATGGCTGAAGTTGAATCATAAACTTGCACAGCTCTGACAAATAGACATCCTGCCGGAGCATTTATTGTTTCTTGACCTGTAACCAAATTACCTTGTTGTTGCTTTCTATCAGCATCGATAGGGACATCACGCATAATTCTATATTGTGAGTTTAAGATAATATTTTCCAACTGATCAGTAGTTAAAACATTAGAATCTACTTCTGTGTAGTTTCTAATTTGTGTTACTAAAGTGTCATAACTAATTCCTGCCATTATGGTGTTAATGTTACCGGCCCTGCCGTTACAAACATTCCTCCTGCTGTTTCCGTTACAGTAGGAGTTGATCCTAATGTAAACGTGTAATTATCTGTTCCTGTTACTGTTATACTAAATCCTGATGAATTTTCAAATACAGTAAAAGCTAAACCTCCTGGAGATCCATCCACGTTTCTAAAAACAACGGTATCTGAAGTAGATCTTCCGTGACTTGGCTCTGTGACTGTAATTGTTGTGCTACCAGATGTTATATTAAAAGGATTTCCTGGTAATAAATTCTGTGTAGCTGGCTCTGTTCTATCTGGTTTTGCCATAGGTAAACCTTGAGGATCAGCGCCATGTGGCTTTGGCTGTAGTTGTGGCTGTTTTGGTTCAAACTCAGATACATGTACTCTAGAACCATTCCATTCTTTAACCATTTCTTTATATGGAAAAGCCATACCAGATCTATCTGATATAAATTTAGCGTGTTTACCTTTTGCAAAATTAGACATTTGGATAATAAGTTTTTGGGGTTATGTAAGAACTAGATGATGAGCCGTCCTCCGCTAAAGCTCTTTGTAATTCATCTTCGTATAATAGTTTCATGTTTTGAGTTAATTCTGGTTTAAATTTTTGTGATAAATAATAAGCTAAACCTGATGCCATGCATGGTACAAATCTGTACGGAACGTCTGTTGCATTAGTGTAGTCACCAACATCTTGTATTCTTTTTACATAATAGTAGTTAATAAAATTACCAGCTTCTGAAGAACCAGGTGTTAAATATAAAGTGATTGTAACTTTATCTATAAACCTCTGCACAAAATATTGTGATGGTTGACCTGTTGATGTTTTATTTGATAAAGCTTGATACGTAGATCTATTTATTTTTGTAAGAGGTGAATCAACACTTGAAGAATTTCTGTAAACAGCTTCTAATACATCGTCAACACCATATACAGCTGTAGTGCTAGAAGTGCCATCGCCTGTTGATCTAAACATTGTGTATTCTGCTTGACCACTAACTAATGTAATTGAGTTGTTTGCTACTTCCCAATAGTGAAGTCCTCTATTACCCCACTCTTGAAACATGATATTGAGAGATCTTCTTGCCTGACGTAACTGATTACCAGACACACCTTGCATACCTATTCTCTCATATGCTTCTTCGATTATCTCGTCGATAGCAAATGTTTTGTCGAACGTTGTAGTTCCTGAAGTAGTATTAGCCATTTAGTCTCCTTACTTGTCTAATATAATTGTAGCAACAGCGTTTGAAATTGCTGATACGGTCATACCGCCTTCAAACAAAATACCATCTTCTGCTAAGTTATATGCAAAGACATCTCCAGCTGGAACATCTACTTGAAACTGTGTAACAGAGTTACCGTCTTGTAAAGTTACTGAACCTGCTGATCCAGTTGAAGCTAAAATAATTCCTCTTAATCTAGTTCTCCCTGCAAAGACTGATGTAGCATCTGTTTTTCTAACTGCTTTTACGTCTGATTTCATTATCCTGTGTATCCTATCGTTACGGAAGTTGTATTAGTTAAATCTAAATACACTCCTGTTTTAAATCTTATGCCTGAGCCAGGTACAAAAACATCGCAACCTTCTGTTCCAAAACCTGTTTGAAACTCTAAAGAACCCGAAGTATCTGTTCCATCATATAATTTAACCACAGAACTAGCTACTCCAGCAGCTTGAATATAAGTCACTCTGCATGGTCCTAAATTTACAGCACCACCTGTTATAGTTTTAAATCTACCGTCTGCTGTTAACGTGGTAAATTTCTGATCGCTTGAAAATGATCCGCCACCTGACATAATTTTATCTCCTTATCTTTTGGTCTTGGTGGGTATCAAGATCAAAAAGTCTCGAAGTTTCCCACCAAGATAATTAACTATTACGCTATTGTTGCACCAACTGTTGAAGTTGCAACCCAACCAACAGTACTGTTCCAAACTAAAGTAGCTGACTCTCCTACTGCATCGAAAGTAATTGTGCTTCCGTTTGCAAAAGTAGTTGGAGTTAAAGTTCCATCTCCACCGTCAACAATCATGTTAATGATTTTAATTTGACCTGAAGTTGAACCATCCGCTAAAGTTAATGCATCAGCTCCAGTCGTAGTTATTTCAGTTATTAGGTTAGTTAGATCAACTGCACCTGCTCCTGATAAAGACTGAACACCACCTCTAATACCTTTGTCGTAAGCTGCATTAGATGTGATAGCACCAGTTGTTGCGTTTTTTGTTATTTGTTCAAAACCGTTTTCCGATCGGACCGGTCCTGAAAATGTTGTATTTGCCATAATTATATCCTCCTAGTTT
>CEPA01032300.1_pt1 | contig 10261 bp, 8 predicted proteins | sample 356241 | NCBI WGS metagenome assembly CEPA01 (sample SAMEA2620542, study PRJEB7988) | marine metagenome | biome: marine biome (ENVO:00000447); feature: surface water layer (ENVO:00002042); material: "saline water (ENVO:00002010), including plankton (ENVO:xxxxxxxx)" | depth 5 m
TTTTTACTGCGTAATATGTATCAAATATTGCTAAAAAGCTACCTTGAATAATTACTCCTATACCATGACCATTGTATTCATTGATATTAAAAATTCCAATAAAAATAATTGTACCTATCGCAATATAGCCTAAATCAAGAACAGAATTAATAAGTAGAATTTTTTTTAGTTTAGTTAAATTTTCAATATGCCTTTTTCCTCTTATTTTTCGAAAAAATGGAGGTGCTAATGCAATTAATGCATCAATCAATCCCCAAATTAAAAATTGAAAACCAACTGCATCCATAAAAGGGTTATCAAAATATAAAAAAGTAAGGCCACCAATCATTGATGAAATACCCCACACAGTCAATATAAAGCTGATCTCAGTTTCTATGGATTTAAACATTTTAAATTTGGGTTTTTTTAAAGTCTTGTTTATTATATCTAATATATAAATTTATAATAAGAATATATGAAAATTTCCTCAGAAAATATTAAATCAAAAGTATCTGAATTATCTAAATCCATATCCACATATTATAAAGAAAATCATGTTGATGAATTATGTGTTGTTGTGCCAATGAATGGTGGCGTTCCTTTCGCTGTAGATATACTAAGAGAAATTTCAAATCCAGGTGCAGATAAAATATTTATAAGTTATGTATTAGACAAAAATAACGAATGGATTTTTTCTGGATCAAAGCCAAATAATAAATCTCATATATTAATAATTGAGGATATATATGACACAGGTGAAACTTTAAACGAATTAATAAATCATCTTGATACTGAATATAATCCTGTTGAAATAAAAACAGTTGTAATGTTAGATAAAAAAATTGAAAAGAAAAGCTTTGTCGACATTGAGTGGAAAGGCTTTGACATTGAAGATACATGGGTATATGGATATGGAATGGATGATGAAAATGGAACGATGAGACAAGTTCTGTATATTTCAGATGAGTAAGGACTGAATGAGAGTAGATAGAGATTTTAAACTTGATTTTGATGATGTGTTGATAAGACCTAAAAGAAGCACCTTATCATCTAGAAGACTTGTTGATTTAAATCGTAAATTCGAATTTAGGCATTCAAATGAAATATGGGAAGGTATTCCAGTAATTGCTGCAAATATGGATACTACAGGGACATTTGAAATAGCTGAATCATTAAAAAAAGAAAAAATGTTAACAGCTATTCATAAATTTTATTCTTTGGATCAGTGGGCAAAATCCATAAATTCAAACCAAATAGATTTAGAGCATTGTGCAGTTACATTTGGAGTTGAGGAAGCAGAAAATGCTGATGAATTCTTTAATTATTTGAAAAAAAATAATTTAAATAAACCTAAATTTATTTGCCTTGATGTTGCAAATGGTTATACAGAATTATTTCTTGATTTAGTAAAAAAAATAAGGAGTAAATTTGATAATCCGCTAATTGCTGGAAATGTTGTTACAGGTGAAATGACAGAAGCATTGATATTAGCTGGTGCCGATATTGTAAAAATAGGAATAGGGCCTGGATCTGTATGCACGACAAGAACAGTTACTGGTGTAGGATACCCACAATTATCAGCAATAATTGAATGTGCTGATGCCGCTCATGGATTAAGAGGTCACGTTATATCTGATGGTGGGTGCTCTAAGCCTGGAGATGTAGCAAAAGCATTCGGTGCAGGAGCAGACTTTGTTATGCTTGGCGGAATGTTTGCAGGTCACGAAGAATCTGGAGGAGAGCTAATTGAAAAAGATGGAAAGAAATATAAACAATTCTATGGAATGAGTTCTGATACTGCCATGGAAAGATATTATGGAGATATTAAAAACTATCGTGCAAGTGAAGGCGAAACAATAGCTTTAGAATATAAAGGACCTATTGATAAAACTATTCAGCAAATTCTAGGTGGATTGAGGTCCGCGGCAACTTATGTTGGAGCAAAAGATATTAAGAATTTGCCAAAATGTACAACTTTTATCCTAAAGTATAAATAGCTATTTCTTAGATAAAGGCCTTCCAATATTCCCTGGCTCTTGCCCACCAAATAATAAGTTTAAAAATTTTGGTAAATTAGTAACATTATCGGACTTATTAAATCTTTGAATAAAAACTAAAGTTAAAATCATTAAAGGGAAAGGAATTAGTGGAAGTACCTGAGTTAAACCCAAAGCGTAAGATTGAAGTTTTAAGGCAAGGATTTGAAAAATACCAAAAAAGTAGGCCCCTAAAGATGCCCTAATAGGATTCCATCCGCCAAAAATTACTATTGCAAGGCAAATCCATCCGTAATTTCCAGTGTGGTTTTCTGACCAGCCAAATTTTGAATGTAATGAGAAAGCCGCGCCCCCTAAACCAATTAGGAATCCACCAATGACTGTAGATATTATCCTTACTTTTTCAGGATCTATTCCTCTATTTTCAGCAGAAATAGGATTTTCGCCAACTGCCTTTATTATTAATCCCCATCTTGTTTTCTCAATCATGTACCAACAAATAGGAATCATTATGAATGAAAAAAGAACTATTGCATTTTGGTCAAATAAGCTTGGCCCGATATATGGTATGTCTTTTAAAAATGGTATTGAAACTTTCTGAAAGTAAGGACCTGGGATTCTTACATAATCTTGACCTAGAAAACTACTTAATTTTCCAAGAAAAATTGTAAGTATAAATCCAACAGCAATCTGATCCATGCTTAACTTTGTGTCACACAAAATTATAATTAGTCCTACAAATGAACCAATAAGCCCAGCACAAATAAAACCAATTAATGGACTGCCAGTAGTTACAGAAATAGCAAATGCTGTTAGGGCAGTAATTAGCAGAGTCCCTTCAATAGATAAATTAATTACACCTGATTTTTCATTAATTGTTTCTCCAAGAACAACCAATACTATTGGTGCGCTTAAGGAGATTACTGTTATGAAGGAGGTCTCGAATGGCATTAATTGTCCTTAACAAATAATTTATTGAGTTTAGCTTTTAAAACTTCCGAATTTACAACAAGCCAAAAAAATACTACCGAGGATAAAATTATAGATATTAAACTTGAGTGCAAATTAAGTCGTAGTTGCAATTGAGATCCACCTGCTATCATAGCTGAAAAAAATAATGCCAATAACATTGTTGGTATTATTTTTTTGCCAGAAGCTAAAACTATTAATATAGACAAGAATCCATACCCTCCAGAAATTGAAGGAACAAGCTTATGATGGAATACACTTGCTTGAAAAACACCTGCTAACCCTGCAATACCTCCGGCAATAGCAAAAGCTATAAAAATATAAGCTCCACTATTGAATTGGAATTTTTCTGTTGAATCAGGATTAGTTCCAGTTGCTTTTAGTTTTAAACCAGTTTTAGTAAAACCTAAAAAAACAATAGATAATATTAAAATTATAGAAACAATTAATATAGGTAATGCTGGAATATTTAAATCTGAAAATGTAGGAAACCAAGATGCTTTATTAAATATATCCGTGCCGCTTGTTGATGCAATTCCTTCTTTGCTCCATGGTCCTAAAATTAAGTAAATGATTGCTCCGCTTCCAACAAAGTAAAGACCCAACCCTCCAAATATCTCATGAACATTACATTTAACTTTTAGAAATCCACAGAAAAGACCCCATAATGACCCAAAAGATACGCCTATTATAAGTTGATAAAGGGGAGAGAGGACAGTGTCTCCTAAAAAAGATTTTGCAATAACAGTAGCTCCTATTGCACCTAAAACAATTTGGCCTTCAATTCCAATATTCCATAATCCTGTAGAAAAAGTAATTATTAGTGCCAATGAAGCCAATGATATTGGAAGGAAAATCAATAAAGTTTTAACGATTTTTTCTGGCCTTCCAAAAGCACCATTAAAGATATTTTTAAAAACATCCAATGGGGAAGCGCCTAAAAGAATTATTATTAATGAAGATAATAAAAACGCCAGTATTACTTGAATCGTCAATATGTAAAAATTCTTAAATTCAAAGCTGTTCATTTATTTTTTACCCCAGATATAAAATATTTAATATCAGATTTCTTTATATTTTTCTTTTCAGAAATATCAGTTATTTTTTCTCCAGAAAAACTTATTATCCAATCTGACTGATCCCAAACCTCATCAATATCTGTTGTAGAAAAGAATAAGCAAATATCATCATTGATTCTTTCATTTATTTTATTCCATACACTTTGAGTAGAATTTAGGTCTAATCCTCTAGTTGGTTGTTCAATTGCAAGTAATCCTTTTTGGTCAGGTATCAAAGATAACTGTAGTTTTTGCTGATTACCACCAGAAAGTTCTTTTGCCTGTGAATTTAAAGTTCCTTTAATATTAAATTCATTAATTTTTTTACTTGAATATTCTTTTATTTTTTTCCAATTAATAAAATTATTTCTATTATCAGAAAGTGCCATATGCTCAATCAAAGTTAAATCAGAAAATAATCCTTTTTCGAGCCTGTCAGAGGGAGTATAGTAAATATTTTCTTTTTCAAGCATTTCTCTTTCTTTATTGACAATTCTAGTTATAGATATGCTTTTATCAAATATCCTTTTAATAAATTGGTCATTTCCGGAACCTTGAAGACCTATAACACCAATTTTTTTTCCTTCAGGTATTTTTGCAACCCCTTTCTTGTAATATTTTAGATCAATATGCATATTATCTTTTTTTATTTTTGAAATAGGATTTTTAATTTTATTAACTGATTTGTCTCCTTTAAACATAAGGTCTACAATTTTTTTTCTTTCATAAGGAATTGGAATTGTTTTAATTTTTGATCCGTTTTTTAAAATCGTAGCTTCTTTGCACAATTCAAATACTTCATCTAATTTATGAGAAACAAGAATAATAATATATCCCTCATTACTTAATTTTTTTAGCATTGAAAAAACTAACTCTCGTTGTTTAAGTGAAAAGCCATTCGTTGGCTCATCAAGTATAATTATTTTGGAATTTTCAAATAATAATCTTATCAACTCAATCTGTTGTCTTTCACCAATGGAAAGTGATTTAATTTTGCTTCTTATATCAAGCTTAATTTCATATTTTTTGAAAGATTCATTAAGAAGCTTTTCAATATTTTTTTCTCTGAAATATTTTCCAAATTTTTTTGAACCAGCTAAGAAACTTTCTTTAATAGTAAGATTTTGAAAATCAAGTGGATCTTGACTAAGTATTCCAATGCCATTACTTATGCTTGAAAGGGTAGAACCAAGTTCGAGCTTATTTTTATCGACGTATATTTCACCAGAATCAGGCTTGTAATGACCAGAAATAATTTTAACAAGAGTAGATTTGCCTGCCCCATTTTCCCCTAAAAGTGCGTGTATTTTTTTTGATTCAATTTTAAGATTAATATTTTTATTGGCTTTAACTGAACCAAATTGCTTTGATATTTTTGATATTTTTAATTCCATTTATTTAAAAATAGGTGGCTAAATTTCTCTAGCCACCTATTATATTAAGTAATTATTTACTTTTTATTAATCGGCAGATGAGTCACCTATCATTCCTTCAAGAAGTTGAGGTGCATACCAGATTTGACTATCTGTAGCTACTTCACCTTCAGCTAAGAATGGTGTTCCATCTTGATAATTAAGTGGACCTTCAAAAATTATCTTTGATTCAGTAACTTCATCAATGTATTCCATTAATTGAGCATTTTCTGAATCAGTAAGTCCAGGACCTGAAAGCCATCCAATCATAGATGAGTCATGATCATTCCAATCACTCCAGTTAGGTCCAGGCCAATTAAAAGTATTTTCAAAAGTGCCATTTGAAGCGTGCATTGCAGCTAGAAGATATGATGGTCCCCAGTTGTAATAGTTCACTCCAAGACATACATCAGGAGCCTGTTCACAAGCACCTTCATAGTCATAAGGGACAGCCCAAACTGTTTCCCCATTAGCAGCTCTTTGACCAGCTACAACTAATGCTTCAGTTGTGTCGATATGTGAAATTACCACATCTCGTCCTTCGTCAAAGAAATCGTTTGTTACTTGTGTTGGGTCCAAAGTAAATCCTGGTATGTGGAACCAGAAACCTATCCAAGTAACTTTAAAGTCAATTGTCTTATCTCCAGCACAAGCGAGCGCTCCAATGTATGTAGCGTTAGTTAGTCTTCTTGTTTCAGCGTTAATTAATGGTCCTAAGAATCCAATTTTTCCATCCTTAGATTTTATTGCAGCTGCACAACCAGCAACTAGTTGTCCATACTCCATCTTACCCATAATGTTTGCTAAATTTGTAAGTTCAGGTTTGTACCTTTCACCCGTTTCTAATGCAGTATCACCTGAAGCGAAAACCATCGGTACATCAGGGTGCATTGCAGCAGCTTCGATAATTCCATCACCCATGTCATCTGAAGTTGCAAAGATAATCCCTGCCCCTTGGTCAATCATGTCTGAAACTACGTCAGGAACTGTTAGGTCAGGTGAATCAGCTGGGTTCACAAAGTCTACAACAATGTAATCATCATCTAGGCTTCCACCCATTTTTTCAACCGCATATTCTCCACCTTCGAAATGCGCTTGAGACCAACCTTTATCATTTCTTGGCCCAACAAGAATCATTCCAATTTTTATTGGTTTTAATTCAGGAACACCACCAAAGTAAGCAGCATATATTTCATCATATGCTCCATAACTCATCATCTTTTCTAGTCCAGTATTTATCATTTCAGCAAGACCCGGATTATCAGGGCTTACAGCAAATCCATAACTTTCACCAGTTGGAAATGTTTCTGTCATTGTAAAGAATGGGTTGTTTTTTTGCCTATCTCCATTTACTGGTAAATCTTGCAATATTGCATCAACTTCTCCAGATTGAAGTGCTAAGAACATAGCAGCAGGCTCATCAAATGAAACTAAAGTTGCTCCACTTGGTTTATTTTCTTCTGCATACATTTCACCAGTTGTACCAGTTTGTACTGCAATTCTTGAATCTGATAATGAAGCCAATGTACTGTATTTCTCAGCGTCAGTTGTCCTCACTAAAAGTGACTGGTCAGCATCAAAATACGGATCCGTAAATAATGTTGAAGCAGCTCTTTCTTCAGTTATTGTCATTGCAGATGCAACTACGTCACATTCTCCTGCAGCTGGTAATAACCAAATGCCATCAAATGGCACTACTTTGACTGTTAATTTAACATCCATATTTCCGGCCAATACCCTCATTATGTCCATGTCAAATCCAGTCCAAGTTCCGTCTTCATCCTGAAACTCAAATGGTTCATAAGGAGCATCAGTACATACTGTTAGCTCACCATCAGAGATTAAGGAATAGGCGATATCTTCATCATGATGATGTTCTTCATCTTCAGAATGATCGTGATCTTCTTCTTTATCTTTCATGGTTGTAGCCGGAGCTTCGCTAGAAGGGGCATCCATTACAGATTCTTCTTCACATGCAAGAGCGAATATGAAGAGAGAAACAATAAGAAGAGGACCAAAGAATTTAAGTTTAAGGTTTTTTTTCATCAGGTTTTCCTCTACTGACTATTTAATTAAAAACTAAGCATAACAGTTTTCCATAAAAAAAAATGTTAAATTTGTTTTAAGAAATAATTTGTTAATTTCTCTCTTGATTTGATAGCCGTTTTTCAAGTAGACCAGCTAATCTTGTAAGAGGAATAGTTAAAACTAAGTAAATAAATCCGGCAACAACTAGTGGGGTTGCATTTGCATCACTCATTACACCATCTCTACCAAATCTTGTTAATTCCTTTGTTGTTGAAGTGACACCAATAACTGAAATAAGTGCAGTATCTTTTAACAAGAGCACAACTTCATTAGTCATAGGTGGAATCATTATCCTAAAAGCTTGAGGCAATATTATCTTGTAGTAAATAGTTATTCTATTCATTCCGAGAGCTTCTGCAGCCTCTCTTTGCCCGCTAGGTATTGCTTGAATTCCAGATCTTATTACTTCAGCGATATATGCTGAAGATACGATCGATAATGCAAGTATCCCTTTACTATAATCACCTGGAATTCTTATTCCAAAAGCTATAGGTATTCCGTAAGCAATAAATATGAGAATTAATATAGCAGGTAGTCCTCTTATTATATCGATATAGGCTGAAGAAATAATCCTGTAGAACCTAACACTTGATAACTTCATTAATGCAAGAAGCAGTCCCAAAATAGAACCACCTGCAAACCCAGATATGGTAAAGATAAGTGTGTTTTTAGCTGCTTGTGTAATAATCTTTGGGAACTGGTCCTGAATTAAATCAGGCTTAAACATAGTTTCCCTTAGATTATCTAAGTCAGCAATACTAATTAAAAATAAAAAGAATATAACAACAATAAAAGTGTTAATTAATGTTTTTTTATTTTCTAAAATTGCTTTCAATCTAATACTCAACTATTAGATTATAACTTTAGTTGAAAAATTTTAAATATAAGGGTGAATTCACCCTTATATTTTATCTAACTATAAATTTGCCAACCGTTCCACTTGCATAGTGACCAGGAATATTACAGATGAAAGCGTATGTGCCTGCAGGTAGGTCTGTTAATTTTCCGCTACTACTTTGTCCAGGTTGTGTTGTTGGTATTTCAAGCAATACTTCGATATTTGATAAATCAGCTGATCCATCATCTAGAATCGCAAAATCATCATAACTGCTTTGGTTTAGAACGATCATGTTGTGTTCCAATTGTCCTGCATTAGTAAGTGTTACATCAATATCACCTGGAGGGATATGCTTTCCCATTTTATAATTTGGAGTAGGCTTTACATCCCACTCATTCATTATTACACCAAGTGTACTTGTTACCTTGCCTTCATCAGTAACTACTGTTTCAGATTCACCTCCACAAGCAAGTATCAATGATGACATTAATAAACTTATCGCAAATAGCTTCTTCACTTTTAACTCCTTTTTTTTTGGATGCACTATTCATACTAAATATTCAAGTATTTTTGGTTGTAAAAAAGAGTTAAAGTTTTGTTTCTAAATTGTAAACTTAGGAATTAATTCTTTACGTTTCCTTCAATTGAAATATTTGGTAACCATTCAAGCCAGCTAGGCAAATACCATGCACTGTTGCCAAGGATTTTCATTACACTTGGCACTAAAATTGATCTTACAATTGTTGCATCTATTAGCACGGCGGCACCTAATCCGAAACCCATGGATTGAAAGAAAGTAATTTTTCCAAGTGCAAACCCCCCAAAAACAGCAACCATTATAAGTGCAGCTCCAGTAATGATACTTGCTGTAGTCCTTAACCCAAAGGCAACAGATTCATTAGCAGATTTAGTCTCATCAAAATTTTCTTTTATACGGCTTAACATAAAAACGTGGTAGTCCATTGATAAACCGAAAAGAATAGTAAACATAAATAAAGGCAACCAAAATTCTATTTGATCAACTTGTTCAAATCCAAAAATGTCAATCATAAAACCCTTTTGAAAAACAAGAACTAATAGTCCATATGATGCTCCAACAGAAAGTAAATTCATTACAATTGATGCGAGTGGAATTGTTACTGATCTAAACGCGAAAAGTAAAAGTAATAAGCTTAATAGTAAAACTAATCCAATAACGAATGGAAACGATTCATTTACGCTTTCAACAGAATCAACAATTTCTGCAGTACTGCCGCCTACATATATTGTGTATTCAGAAGGATTCACATCTTCAAAAGCATCAGGAATTAAATTGTTTCTTAGGTATTTGATAGCGTTAACTGCATCTTGTCCGTTTGGATCACCGGGTATATTAGCAAGAAATTCGGCATAATTAACTTCATTATAAATAGTTAATTGTGGGGGATTCATTCCACTATATTCAGTTATACCTTTTTCAAGCTTGAGTATAGATTCATTAATTTTTTCAGAATCTGTATCAGCATCAATAGTTATCAGCGTTGGTGCGTCTTGCCCAAAACCAAATTTTTCATTAAGTATTTGGAAACCAATTTTTACAGGTTCATCGTCTGGCAATACTGAAATTCCGCTAGTTCCTTCTTCTAAATCAAAATAAAAATATGAAAGAAAAATTAATATTCCAGAAGCAAAAATCATGCTTACATATGGCCTTTTCATTACCTGAAGAGTAATTGTGTTCCAAAATCCTCCATCTTCATTATTGGAATTAGCTACTGAAGATTTTATTAAAGATTCTTTCTTGTCGAATATCGAAATAACAATTAGTAATAACAATACAATTCCAGAAACGATTAGAAGTATAGGTCCCAAACCAACTGTAAATGCAACAATAAAGAAACCAATGAAATAAAGAACTAATGTAAGCAATTTAGGAACAGC
>CEPA01169561.1_pt1 | contig 10227 bp, 3 predicted proteins | sample 356241 | NCBI WGS metagenome assembly CEPA01 (sample SAMEA2620542, study PRJEB7988) | marine metagenome | biome: marine biome (ENVO:00000447); feature: surface water layer (ENVO:00002042); material: "saline water (ENVO:00002010), including plankton (ENVO:xxxxxxxx)" | depth 5 m
AATTCATTGATCGAGGAAAGGGGCGAACTTGAATTTGCCTTCCTTGCAAAAGAGCGTTCCAGTACACCAGATAAATTAAGTACTCTTGCCGGTCTGCGAATAACCAAAGCAACTCTCTCGGTTTTTGAGACTTCGGGTAATAATTGGCGAAACCTTCGCATCGTTTTATCAGGTGGCCCGAATGACGAAGTACTCGTGGTGGTTCATGCAAAAAAGGCGTATGTTGAAAAAAATAAAGATCGAGGAGAGTTGATCTTGGATCTCAGAAAGGTAGATCTTGAATATGGGTTCACGAAAAGGGGGGGAAGAGACGGAGAAGCACAATTTGTTTCTTTTGATCGTTGGAAAGAGCCCATTGTTTTTCAAATTAATCAGGAGAATCAAATCAAAGGGATCAAAAGAAAGGGCTTCAGCGAATTGGTTTCTTCGATTGAGCAAAGCCCTGATTCCCATACTCGCAATCAGGCTATCTCCCTGCTTTGCAAAAAATTGAGTTTTGGAACATCTCCATTTTTTATTGGCATGGTCCTAGTGCCAATTGGTATTTTAAGAGGAAAATCGGAACCCTTCCTGAATTTAGCCCTGGGTCTTGCCATCGGATTTTCCTTTTATGCCTTTGGGCTCTTTATGTCTGGTATGCTTAAAAATTTTGCCCTTGGCTTTGCGGGTTGGTGGGGGCCAAATATTGTTTGCATGTTTACTGGGATGACTCTTATGGTTAAGGTTTATAAAAATTGATAACTATGCGAATTATAATTTTGCATGAAAGTTGATGACAGGATGATAACTCTAAATTAAAGCACTAATGAAGTTTTTTGAAAATTATTGTATTTAGATGTAATTTTTTCACATTTCGTGCTAATTATAATTAAGCCATATATTCAAATCTGCCTAGCTATGAAAAAAGTCCTATTTGCTCTGCCCATCCTTTTAGTTGTTATCCCGCTCAATCCGATATTTTGTTCGAACTCCCAGTCTAGTGAATTTTCAGGTAGCAACAGCTTTACTGTATCAGCTGGTACCTCATCCTCACCAAAATATTACATCACGAGTGTTGCGACTAGTGGAGACCCTGTGTTTTCTGGCACTGTTGTAGATAGCGGAGGCGGATGGGACACCAATTCATCGATTTCCTTCGGAACGGATACTAATTCTTCGGGTTCGGTAGTTTATCCCTTTGCCTCAGATGGAGTTTTCAATCCAAGTGTACAAATTCCTGACATCGGGGTAACATTCGATGGTTCCGTTTCTGCACTTTCCGCATCCTATTACGGTGGCTACAAGAATACTGGGATTGGTTTTGCTGGTGGAGCTCCTGAAATTATTATTGAAGGTCCAAGTGATGGAGCTGATGGAGCTGCAGCGACCGCCACCGTTTCCTCTGGAGAAATTACTGGATTCACAGTGACGGAAGGCGGTTCAGGATACGGAAATAGTACTCCTCCGAAAGTCACGATTGTAGGAGGTCCCCATTTTGTGAAAATTGTGGACGAGGACAGTAATTACACTGGACGGGTATTTCTGATCAATGATAACAATAGACATTGTGTCACTTTAGACACCAGCCGGTTGGCCGATGGGGAGAGCACGAACCTGTCGACCTATTTCCCTGTTGGTACAGCATGCGAAGTCGTGCCAGCACCCACATTGGGTTCTACCTTTGGAATCAGCACCTACAGTTCTTCCACTGCTTCAAACGAAATTCCACAGAACTGGACTGCAGCCGTACCTGAGAGTGCAGATTGGATTTATCTTTGGGATACGGATAACAAAGGATATGAACCTTACTTTTTCCTGACCGCAGGTTACGAGGGTGCAGGGTGGGGGAGAGGATGGTATTCAAAGGCATTTCCAGCCAGAGGTTTGCATAATAACACCGTGCTTTATCCCGACGAAGCATTCATAATCGCAAAAAGGACTACTGGTGATGCAACCTTTGAACTTGAGGGTGCTGTTGAAACTACAGACCGTCAAATGTTTCTTCCTGAGTCTGGAAACCAAATGCTGATGAACAATCCGTATGGTACAAACCTTCTGCTTGGTGAGTTAATTCCATCGACTGCGATTGGTACGGCTTCTGATCAATTTAAGCCTGGTTCAAGTGCTACTGATCCGTCCATGGATGTGGTGACCTTTTTGGTTGGAGGAACAAGCACATGGTTAAGTTATTACTACTTAAGTGGAGTCAACGACACAGTTACCGCCATGCGAGAAATCGCTGTTCGTAGGAGTAGCAGTTCGATGAGTCCCACCGATTTTTATATTGGAAAAGGTGGTGTTACTAACTTGGAAAGCTGTACTGCAGCAGATGGTTCTGGGTTATTGACTAACGGAGTTAGTAACGATGGTAATTACACTAAAATTACCTTGAGTACTACCCTAAGCCCTAGCGGTCGTGCTCAACCAGAAACTGGTTTCAACATAACTTTCACCGATATTCAGGGATACCTTTTGTCCGATGGAGGTCTTTACGAAGCCAACGCTACAACTGGTGAAGCGGTGACCAATTCTGGCGTCAATCAGGGCGGTTCTTTGGTGTTTTCGGATCTTATTGGCACGCATGAAGTTGTGGGATCAGGTGCTGGCTATGTAGTTATTCAAAAGCAACGAGATGTGAATTTCAAGTCCGATGAAGGGACGCCAGCCTGGAATTCCGGAAGTGAGGGTGCTGGTTATTCAAGTGCGGCAAAATTTTATTGTGTGGGTGGAAACAACGGAAACACGGACACGAATTCAACTGGTACGGTTAGTATCTCAGGCTCAACCGTTACATTTAATGTTTCCACCGCTGGTTCAGGTTATTCATCAGCTCCAACTGCTGTGACTACCGGAGGAGGTTGGAGGTATCAATCAGATACCAACCCACAAGGTCATACCGTTCTATCAGCATCCGGTGGACTACTGATTAAACGCCGTCATTCGAGTGGTGTAAAAACCTACATTGACACTCTCAACCCCTTTTAATTACTTGTCGATAACTTGTATTTTAAGGCTTAAAATCAATACAGCACGCACAAGCTAAGTTGTTTTCGTGTAGTTGGAAACGAAACTATTGTTTAAGATCCGCTTTCGTCAGCAAATCATTTCACATTAAGGGTAGCTACCCCACGGCAATGTTCAGATTTGACTACAAAGGATCTTGGAAGACTTGAATTCAATGAAGTTATATGTCAAAAGTTAATCAAGTGTTTGTAGTTAATAGGTCTATTATTTCGAGACGCTAAAAGGTAGAATTGATCAAGTGTACCAAATAGCGAGAAAAAAGGTTAATTTTTGCCTAGTACGATAACCACTCTCCATGATTGTTGATATTTCCATCTTTATACAAGTAATATTTACTAGTCGAATAGTTGAAGTAAATCCAAGAGCCTTGCTCATACAAAAAGAAGTAAGGTATGAGTGCCTTGCCCGTCCACATCCATGTGGATAAACGATCACTCCAAATCCAAAGGTCTTCGTTATCAATCAAATGGAGGTAAATCCATCCGAAGGTCAAATGATACACCCACTTCTGATTAGGTTGCATCCAGTAAGTTCCAAACCATTCGTTTATCATCCACCCTGAGCCAAGTTCCACGGAATCGGGGATGATTGGTTGGACTTTGAAATTAGCAGTAATGATGGAATCATCCGACAAACGGTATTGGGAATTGGAAGAGGAATCTTCTGAAAACTCACCTCCAGTCCATTGGTCAAATAAATAGCCTTCATTCGCCTGAGCGTAAACCCCAACCCATCCCGAGCTGTAAACCCCACTGCCTGCGGCTATACCTTGTTCCGAATTCGAAGAAATGACAAGCAAGTTATATAAACCTGAACTGTCTTTATCGTATTCTGGAGGATTGTCAGGGTCTTCGACGAAGTAGGCCGTTACGGTTTTGTTTTGATCCAAGAGGATACTTGTATTCGCACTTAGTGGATTCCGAATATCATCTCCATACCAATGACTGAAAAGATACCCTGGGTTGGTTTTTGCGAAAATCAGATGGCTGGACTTGTAGTCGTAAGCACCATTTCCAATCGCCCAGCCAGCCATTTGTGGAGATATTTGGATATTTAAAAACAAGGGAGGATCCTGAGAGAAAGTTGCATTTAGCTCTATGTTTTGATTCAAGCCATTTATGGTCAAGACAGGGTTTTCAGGACTTTGAGGTTGGAAGTTTACCGAGGTCCACCGCGTAAAGCCATATCCTTCGTTGGGTAAGGCATATAAGTTGATTTTTTCTCCATATGGTAAGGTTTGAGTAAAGGTATACGATTCTCCTTTACCATCCCAAAGTACGGAACCTTTTTCGATTGAACTACTGCTAATCACAACTTCAAATGAAAGCTCCTCGAAAATAGCATTTATGATAATGTTGTCATTGATCATGAAGGTGTACTTGTTTGAAGTTTCAAGAATTTCTCCGTTTGAGTCTGCCCAACCTACAAACTTGTAACCGGTATTTGCCAAAGCATGAAAAGTCGGGCTTGTGCCAAATGAAAAGGAAGTTCCTCCGATAATACTACCACCGGTTAAATCATCCGAGATTAAACCATTGTAGTCAAATGTGGTTACTTTCTGACTGACGATTGCGAAATTTTGCATGGTTTGGGATTCTTCAAACAGTGCGGTCAGTTCAACTGAATCTGTGGTCAAATAGACTTGAGTGTTTTCCGAAAATGGATCGTTCACATAGTCTCCCTCCCACTTGACGAAATGATAACCAAGTTTTGCAAGAGCGGAGATATTGGTCCATCCGTAACCGAATGTTCCGCTACCTGTCACGCCCCCATGATCGGAGTTCGAAGACGAGAGCCTAAGCACTGCAGTTCCGTTTTGATCTATAACTGGATTTCCTGTGTCAGGTCCGGTCGTTTCATTTTTGAAGACAGCTGTGAGAGAGGTGTTTTCATCAAAAGAAATGTGAGTTTCGTACCGACTTGGGTTACTCACGCCAGCACCTACCCAATGGCTAAATTCGAATCCTTGGTAGGGTGCGGCAAAAATTGGATGCAGTGTGTTTTCCCGGAAACCACTCCCAAAAACCACGCCACCATTTTGGGGAGAACTGTAAATTTCAAGGTAAGGTGGGGGTATTGCCTCGAAATGAGCCACAATGCGTAATCCTTCCATGGGTGATACGGAAAGCAACGGGTTTGCGGCATGGCCATTTACTTGCACATTGGAAGACCATTTTTCAAAAGCAAAATCTCCGATCGCAAAAGCACTTAAATCAAATAAATTTCCATGCCCCAAGGTGAGCGTTGTATTGCCATCAATCTGCTCATCTTCGATCTTTAGGTAACCGGAGCCAGATGGAGTTAACTCAATTTCAACATCATAGGATATTTGTTGAAAAATTGCCTTTACGGAGGTTGGTTCGGCAAAGGCAAAGCTAGCATTTTTGGAGCTTGCTAAAAGGGTGCCTTCTGATGTTTCCCATTTGAGAAAAGCATACCCTTCGGACGGAATCGCAGAAAATGTGTTCGCTTGGTTTGGTTTAACTAAACTGGGAGCCAAAACCGTTCCTCCCAATGACGAATGATCAAGTGTTTGACCGGTAAAATCCTTGGTTTCGATAGAAATTACAATTGGATAAAGTTTATCCTTGAAGTTTGCTTGCAGATTCAAATTACCTGCAATCGTTGCGGTAGTTTCAGAGGATGTGGGGGCATTGACTGTGGCTCCTGTCCAACTTTCGAAAATATAATTTTCGGTCGGAGTGGCTATCAGGCTGACTTCGTCTCCAAATGTATGACCGTCTGTTCCTTCAACAACCGTTGCGATTCCTGAATCAATGGGGGAGATAGAAAAGTTGACCTGGTATTCGATGTCTTTGAAAACGGCTAGGATCGTTCGCTCCTCATCCACTTCCATAGTGGTGTTTGCAAGTTGGGGGTTTGCAATGAGATCGCTTCCTTCCCAGCGGACGAATTCGTAGTGCAAGTCTGGAGCGGCAGCCAAGTTAATAACTTGCCCGAAAATATAATTGCCGGATAAAGGCGAAGTTATCTGTCCACCGGGGTTTGCGGAAAAAGTCAGCTGAAATTCTTTGGGTGCAAAATTGGCTATGAGATTTAAATCAAAATTCAGCAGTGGCTGAATGCTTAGGTTTTTGGGGTAGGGTAGAATATCAGAATCAGACAAGGAAACGATATTGAAAAAATTGACTTCATCCGTGCTTCCACTTGATAGGTAATACAAAATATCGGGAGCGTTTTCAGGCACGGTAAAAGAAAGAGTTCCTGTTGAAGTTCTTGAATTCGTAATACCATCAAGATATTCGCCTGCGAAGTCTCCAGAAGCATTGGCATCGGAGGAAATGTAGAACAAGTCAGTGTCATCTAGTTTACAGGTGAACTCATAGGTGAATCCCCGAATCAGAGATAGGGCCGGGCTCTCATGATCATCAATGAAAAGTTTGTTCGAAGAGGGATTAACCGATGAGGTTTGGCGATTAACTGAGTAGGATATGATTTTATCAATACTCCAACCTGAAAAGTGGTAATTTTCAAGAGGTTGAGCGGTTAGGGTCGTTTTTTGATTGGAGGAAAAGTTTGTTCCTTCTCCACTTACCAAACCACGGCTCGCATTATGTTCGATTTCAATCTTATGAATGAGAGGACTGAAGTTTGCAGTCAAAACTGAATCCTGAGATGGCAGGGTCTCGATGATTGGGGATTTCCAGCTTGGAGAAAAGCTTAGGGAAGGATCACTACTCCAACCGATGAATGAAAAACCTGTTTGTGGAGATACATAAATTGTTCTTTTGTAAAGATCCGAGTCAACATCCCACACACGCTGATCCGGGTCATCAAATAAAATTCCTGATCCGAAGGGATTGGAAACAAGGGAAAAATTGATTTCATTGGGAGGAATTGCGGAGAAATGTGCTGTAAGGGTGTAATTATCGTCAGCAATGAAAGTAAGCGGATTATCAGTACTCTTCCCCGTTGATCCTGTACCTTTGATCCATGTCCATTTATCCAAGCTGTATCCTCTTGGAGCACTTTCGTCAGCAGGTCCTCCCGTAGCTTGGAGAGAAACGGAAGATCCGGAAATATACTCGCCTGTTCCGGTAATGCTTCCATTCCCGGAATTACTACCAGTTATATAAAATGGGATGGGTTTGAAGTTTGGAGTAACCGATATGTTACCATCGGGTATGGTAACCAAAGTTTGAGCTAAGGATGAGTCAGCAAGTGAAAATGTGTCACCGGTCCATTCATCGAAAACATACCCGCTAGCTGGGATAGCGGAAATATGAATCTGATCTTCGAAATCATAAATTCCGGAACCATTCGCATCACCATTTTCGTTTGGGTTGACCGTAAGAGCGTACTGGTTACGTTTGAATTTCGCACTAATTTCTGAGCTTTCTGTTGGAATGAATGATACCAATGCAGTTGCAGTGCCTGAAACCGGAGTTCCGTACCATTGAGTGAATTGCCAACCTGTAGCGGCTTCAGCAAAAAGTTGGACCGTTGAGTTGGAATCAATCGTTTGATTCAGAGTGTTGGAACCATTAAATAAAACCGTTCCACTGCCTTCCACGGTGACATTTAGATCATAGGTTTCTCGAATAAAGATTGGATCATACCTTAGGTAAGTAGGAGCTCCTGATAATGAGACCGTTACGACCGAAGCATTGGGATCGCTCAGGTATTCCAAGTGAGTCCCCGACCAAGTACTAAAGTCCCAACCATGGCTTTCATTTGCTTCAAGAATCGGAGTGTCGTCTAAGGTGTAATTTCCAGCACCGCCAACCTCTCCACCTTCTGCATCACCAATCTCGATGGTGTAAGTCTTTTGACCGAAATTGGCAGTTAGAGTAACGGCATTCTTAAGCCAAATTTGGTTATTTGGATTTGAGTAGTTGGAATCAAGCAAACAATCGGTCGAAGCAGATGATCCTGTCCAACCTGTGAAAACATATCCAGGCAATGGGGTAGCATTGAGGTCATAAACACCAAAGTGTTCCCATGGTCCCTGTGCCGGGGTAACTGCTGCATTGCCACCTTGGTCTGCATGAATGATGATGTCGTGAGTCCGGACGGAAAACTTTGCGGTTATGATTACATCTCCAGTCGCTCTGCTCATGTTTGCATCAGTATTCGCTAAGTTTGGGTTGATAAGTACACCCGAAGGATCATCCCAATTAGTGAATTCATATCCATCGATTGGTTGAGCGGAAACGGGAACGAGAGCAATGGATGATTGTTGTCCGGTATCTGGAGATACGGATTGCCCTCCTGTACCTTTGACAACTTCAAGCTCATAGGTTGTAAGTGAAAAGTGACCTTTGAAAACCGCATCATCCCTAAGAATTAGATTAGTGGTTTGAGAGGAATTCGATTCCAACATACCCAGAGAATTTGTTGAGCTTGTCCAATGAGAAAAAGCATAGCCAGGATTTGGAATCGCATTGATAGTATAATTGCCGTCATAAAAATAAGGTCCGCTTTGAACCGTTTCCACTAGGCCCATTAACGAATCCTGTGAGCTGGCATTTAAGTCCAGTGATTGTGCCTCAAAAACCGCTTCAATTGCATGATCTTGAGAAACTGAAAGCGTGGTGGACGAGCTTGTATTGGAATCAGGACCGAAACCATTCCAATGCGAGAACAGGTAACCTTGATTTGGCGTTGCGTTTAAATCAACGATCGTTCCAAAAGTGTAGTTTCCATCACCACTTAAACTCACCGTACCGCTTCCTAGGGGGTTAGCCACGACTGAATAAATTGTGTGCTGAAAAACTGCGGTTATGTTACGGTCTTGGCTTAAGGTTATGCTTGTATGTTCAAGGGTTGGATCAGTAACACCATCTCCCAACCATCCAACGAAGTCCATGTGGCTGTCTGCAGAAGCGTTTAATTCTACCACTGTCCCATATGCGTAGCTCCCATTTACATCAGAGACTGATCCACCTCCAGAGACATTGACTGAAAGATTAAATTCGGTGGTTTTCCCTGCGGAAAAATTATGATCTGGATCTTCGAAGATGTTACCATAAGACCAAAGCGAATTATTTGGGGTTGGTCCTCTAGCTACCTTCAGATAAAGGTTAGAGGGTATTCCTTGACCGCTTGGGAACTGTGGCCATTTCCAATCGATTCCAGTAACAGTGTTGTAGCGGGCGGTTAATCCAGTGTCGGTTCCATCGTAAAAACGAATGCAGAGGGGAGTATTAGCCTCAGGAATATCGTCTTCTATAATTACATTGGATTCAACTATATAGGAAGCTGGTCGGTAAGGGTAAACCGTGACAGAGTCAGTTGAGCGAGTGAAAACCGTAGTGAAGGAAAACATTCCATCTTCAAAGCCATAGCCACTGCTCGAATCACCTACACGAGTCCCGTGTGTCAAAGGAACCCAAGTTCCTTCAAATGGATTACCAGTTTCTTTTGCTTTGTCAAAATATCCCAAAGTGACAAGGCATCCATCTCCGTTGCCTGCCCCACCGGAACTTAGTGCGACTCCGTTTAAGTCCCTAAGAATATCAGGATGACCACTTACTGTTTCCGAAGTCCAGTGAATAACGATTTGAGGTTCCGTGCCCTGAAGAGAAAGAGTAGGGAGCAAACCGGTCCACAAAACACCAACAACTGCAAGAAATAAGTTAGTCGTTGAATAAATTGCAGAGGTTTCTTTTTTCATGTAAATCAAAAATCCAGATTGACTAGAATTTTTGAGTTTCATTAATGGCTATGTTGTGGGTGTTTTATCAGGGCAGGGCAATAATTATAAATCTACAACTTCGTTGTAGCGAAACGCAAGGAATATCTCGGTTAATTGAACTTCTGATAAAAGAAATTAAAAGAGTATCTCCTGTATGCAAGATTTTGTAGAGCGACAAATAGATAATGATAATAAAATGCATTATAAGTTAATAAATAATTGATTTTTACTTTGACCTTAAACGCATTTTTTATGTGTAAATATAATTGTAATGTGTAAATTATAAATCGCATATAATTCATTTCACAGTCCGTTTTAATTTATAAAACAATTTTTAAATAATTTTGTGCTAACAAAATACGTTCAAATCGAAAAAATTCTGAGGTGAACTATAATGCAAATCCATGAATTGATTTAATTTACATTTGTTTAGCCTTTCTTTTTGAATTGCAACTATTTTCTGCATCTTAGATCGTTTAAGTAAGCTAACTGAATTGTTTAGACTTGGAATCATAATGCTAAGACAAAACTTCCATTCATGAAGTTAGTAAAACCCCGTATTTCCT
>CEPA01048586.1_pt1 | contig 10226 bp, 4 predicted proteins | sample 356241 | NCBI WGS metagenome assembly CEPA01 (sample SAMEA2620542, study PRJEB7988) | marine metagenome | biome: marine biome (ENVO:00000447); feature: surface water layer (ENVO:00002042); material: "saline water (ENVO:00002010), including plankton (ENVO:xxxxxxxx)" | depth 5 m
CACCGGCTGTACCCTCTGTTCCATTAGTGGTTATTCCGCTGGAATATGTTGCGCCACCCGCACCATCAACTTTGATTCTTAGTGGGTGTGAGGCATTTGACGCATCACTGACGTCGAACACATAAGTATGCCCTCTAACCATCGTAATAGCTGGTGCTACTACACCGTCTAGATGGAACTTATTTGTTCCGGCGTCTTGCGCTACAGTTACAACATAGGTTGTGCTTGTTGTGGCGACACCGTCAAAGTAAATACCACCATCACTGTATGTAAGATACTTGGTAACAGTAGTAGGCAGTGCTACTGTACTTTTACTTGCTAATGCTTTACCACCACGTCGATCTGCGCCAGTATCAAGGCTAAAATCGTAATCTACTGGTAATTTCACGTTTAGACCGGATGGATCTCCAACGATTAAATCACCTTCAGATTCAATCACGTCTACACTTGTGAGCATTACGTCTGCGTCAGAAGGGTTCCACGGTCCTAGATGAAACTGCTTAAAGTAGTAAATATCACCGTTGTACCGCACGATGTCTCTTGCTTCGTACGGTGTTTGGTCATTGAAAACCCCCTTCCAATCGAAGCGAATTTTGCCAAGGTCGACTACAGCCATTATACGCCTCCATTGTAAGTAATTGAATTATAGTCAGCGTTAAGTTCGCTGAGACAGATTGATGTTTGTGCGTGTTCATATGCTGAGTTGTATGACCCATTGAACACCATTGTTCCACCGCCTACCGTGTACAAGCAAAAGCAAACCGGATTCAGTGTGGAAAAGGCTTGCATTAGCATAATAGACGAATGTCCGGGCGTTGACGCATAGTCAGTTTCATATGGTTGTGACTGACCATGTCTATTCTGGTTACCGGAACTCATCCTCATGTTCGCCCAATTGGCTGCGTTATCAGTACTAAACTGAACACGGTAACCATTGTTATGTGTACTTGGTTCACCAAACGTGTGTATCTCTACCTTGATAATACTGTTGTATTTACGCGGTGTGATTGCACAACCAGATGCGCTTTGACCAAAGTAGTATCGGTTTCCGTTAGCCACACCGGCTCTATTGAAATCGGTGTACTGTCTTTGCTGAATAACAGGTGCAACGACGTCAGGTGTTTGCCATTGTGGCGTATTGTTTCCACCTTGTACTAATACTTGATTTAATGCACCCGCTCCTAAATTTTGGAATGATGACCCATCATAGTAAAAGAAGTCACCAGCGTTTGCTGCGACTGAGCCCAAGTCAGATCCAAGAGCCATAACATCCCAGAAGGGGTTAGCAGCAGATGTTGGCGTAACGCCTGTCACTGGGTTCTTGGCGATGTACGACGAACCTGAGTAAGACACCACATCGTCTTTTTCATATGGAACTGTGTTAATGTACTGACCCATCCACTTGAATTTGATTTTACCTAAATCTACTTCAAACATTTAGTACCTCACTTTCAAATGACCGTCAGTGTCAATTAGGATTGTTATATCTGACAGAGCGAAGAACCATTCTTCATATTCGTAAGTAGCAAACGTGTTATTTGCAGTACCGTGTGTCCACTGTAGAACACCGTCGCTGTTAACTTTCAGACCTTGGAATTCAGTCTGTACGCTGGTGTTATAAGGTTGGAATACAGAACCATCACTAATCTTTAGTGTGTCTGTTTGGGTATCAAACCACATACGCCCTTCTAATTGAGTAGGCGCGGTGTCTCCACGTTTGTAGTAGTTATTAAAACCATTGATGTTAGTTGCAGTATCGCCTTGAGCAATTTCTTCGATAGAGTCGAGTGTGCCAGCAACTTGAGTGATTTCTGTAATCGCTGCACCAACAGCATTAATCTCTGTGAGACTAGAGTTAACGTTGTTAATCGCTGGTAGACTTGATGATATAAACCCTTTGTTTACAGCATCATCATTGTCGACCGGATCAGCCACGTTTTGTATTCGCCTGTTACCCCCTTCCCACTGGTCTTGGGCGTTCTTGGCGAGTGTAAGTTCCTTAACGTCGTTAGCTTCTTGAGCCAAGAAAAAGCCTTGTAAGCTATCTGTGTCTAGGATTTCTTCTGACAGAACGGAGCCTGTCTGATAGTCCACCAGACGCGCTGATGGTGATGTCTCTCTTGTGATGGTGACGATAGCATCATCTGGCGCTGGTGTGACTAGCTGGATACGACCATCCGTAATCCAGTTGTAATCAGTCGTATAAGTTCCATTGACTTGCACCTTCACATGAGATTTTTGAAGGTATGGAAATGTGACATCAAACTGGGCTTCACCAGCCGGATTGTCCACTTCATACACTGTTCTAGCAAATGCCATGTAAAAATCTCCAAAAGTGTGCGGGGGCGCGAAGCCCCCACTGTTAATAGTTTCCTAATGCTACGTCAGCCATTTGTTTATATAACTTGAACGGCAGTAGTTTATTTCCAACTTGTAGCATTCGATCACCGTCGCCATCTCTAACGGCAGCCCCGAAGTCAAACGCATCGTTTATCAGGCCACCTGTCGGACCCCCGATAAGTGACAGCCTGTTCTTCTCTTGTGCATATCTAGACACGTCACCGGCCCCAAATTGCTTTGAGGCTTCAGCAAGTGGTGTAGACAAGAACATCAAGAAGCCAGCGCGATCCATTGTGTCGTAACCCCACTGTGCTAGTGAGCGGTCTTTGACACTGCCTGATCTCTTAACGTCTGTTGCTGCTACAATGCCGTAGCCAAGTGCGGTTGCTAGCATTAGCGATGAGAATGCTTCCAAATCACCATACGTTGCCATGCGTTGAAACGCCGGTAACATGTATTTATTAAGTGATACGAAACCATATGTCTGGAACTGTAGGATGGTTTTCCAGATATTATCTGACATCAAGAACGGTGTATCACCTTTTCCTGGCGTCATAATTGCTCTGGTTGCTACTGAATTCAGCGCAATATTTACAGCCTCATACGCTTGTTGACCGGCTCTACCTTCATTCAACCATCTACCCATATTTAGTTCGTAGATGCCGTCATCTAGTTGAGCTGCGTGTTTTTTCATCAGTCTTGCGACGACACGCATCTGGTCAGCGCCTAGTCCAAGGCTAGCCATCTCAGCGACAATTTGTTGGTCTTTGGCAGAAGCCGACGATAAAATCTCATCCCAACGCATTGCATGACGTACAAAAGTGTCTTGCATTTGTACCATTGCCAAGGCTTTCATTCTTGTGTTCCACCATGCCATTCCGGATGCAACGTTAGTAGCTTCAGACATACCGCCCATCGCACGTTCGAACGTACTTGTCGTAAAGTGTGTCTTTGTGCCATGTGCGCCGATACCATGCTGGAATTGCATAGTCTCAGCTTGGTTCATCTTCATAGTACGGCTTTGGTGTAAGATACGTTCTGACATAAGTGCCATCAGTCTAATCTCACGGTTACTCATACCGTTAAATGTCTGATTAAGTCGACGTAAGTTTCTGTATGAGAATGTACCCCAACCAGAAGTGAACACCACGTTAGACAAGTCAGCTAGTGAAGGTATTAGAAAGCCAGAACCATAGCGAACATAGTTGACCTGACGTGCCATAAGACCCGCCCAGCCTAACATTGACTCACCATCTTTTGGCAAACCTAACACGCCTAAGTGACGTAAGACTGCGTTCTCGACATCTTTGATTGCCGTTTCCATTTGCCTTTCTAGCTTGGCAACCCGACGATTCTTACCAGCCCTACGAGCCTGATCAATTAGTGACTCATAGTCTTGTTTGATGTCTTTCTGTAATTGTTTGACAATACCTTTCTCAGTAGTGCCACCGAATATCTTACGCATAGCAATACGCGGTGCAATGTCAGAGACTTGCTTACCTAGTATGCCGTATAAGTCGTTACGCAAAATGCCTAGACGTTCAGCTTCTCGTCGTTGTTCTTTTGTCAAACGAATGTGACGACGTTTAGTACGACCACTTTCAGCTATAATCATTTCTGATTCAAACCCGCCAAATGGGTCACGTTGGTTGTTACCTAGTTTATCAACCAGATCATCGACATACATATGTAACGGAACACCAGATTCTAACTTACGCTGCTTACGTTTTAGCTTACCTAAAGTCTTCTTGGCTTTCTTAGCTGTCTTTGCAGTTTCTTTAGCCATCTTGCGTTGCATCTTTTGAAGATTTACAAAACGTTGTTTCTTCGCAGTTGCGTCTGCAACAAGTTCACCAAAGCTGATTAGCTTCTCATCCAAACTACGGATAGAACCTGTCTTTAGTTTTATACGCATATCAAGCGCACGAATTCGCTCTTTCAATGTCGCGATACGTCTGTTTGATACAGGCTTCTTTTCTGCACGTTTTACAGCTTCGTCTAAAGCATCTCCTTGTGATCTAGCGAGTTCATTGTCAGCTTTGACAAGGTTATCTCTCGCAAAGTTGATGTCAGCTTTACTTGCCTCGACACCTTCTTTCTCGACCATCTTGTTTAAGGCTTCTGCTTCTTTGACTTCATTACCTCGTCTACGACGTAGGCTTGTTGTCTTAGCAGATACGTCGTGAAACTGGTTCATCCGCTCAAGCATTTCTGCTTCAGCTAGCTTCAACTCTTCAGCCGTTTTCTTGCGTTCGGCTCTTAGTTTATCAGCTTCAGACTTTTGTCTGTCACGAAGCCCCTGACGATACTTTAGCAACTTCTGTAGTTCATCGAGACTAGCGTTTCGTATCTGTGTCCATGACGTCCGTAACGCACGACCAGCTAGTGTAGCATCCCTTTGTGATTTCTTAACGTCCATCTCTGCGAGTTTGACTTCCATCTCCATCGCAGCTTCTTCGGCACGTTTGTTACCAGCCGTCCACTCTTCAAGTATCTCGACCTTTTGTGTGAGCCCTTCTTCTGGTGCTAGCTTTGTACCGTTTACGGTTACATCTTCTACGCCTAGTTTTTGAAACTGCGCTTGTGTCATCCCCCATTCATCAAGGAATTCATCAGTAGGCTTACCGCCAAACACTTCTAAAAAGAACCGTCTTGCTTCAGCCTCGTTCCCTCTAATTGCAGATGGGTTCCACAATTGTGCGTGAGCATAGGCATCCCCCAAATCTTCGAACTCGATTCCGGCTTCCCTCATTTCTTCAGCCAGTTCTCTGTTCATCTGATGGATACGTTTAGCTTGTCTGTAGGCCGCATCTAAGATTACGTCTTTTCCAGCTTCGCCAAATCGCGCTACTAGATTAGCAATCTCTTCCGGCGTGATGTCGTCGTGGGTTGCTTTCTGAGTAAGGTCGTGAAACTCCCACTCTTCAAGTTTGCCACGGTCATTTAAGTTACGTTCACGCGGTGTCTTAGAAGGACCATGTACAACGTCCTTGCCAAACTGTTTTAGACGACTGCCCATTTCAGCAGCCCCAGCCAGCGCTGGGTTATAGTTACTACCTTCCATACCAGCGAGGTCTGTACGAACACCGGTGTACTCTTCCCGCGCTTGTGGTAGCACGTCCATCTCATACTTAGCCATATACACTGTGGACAAGTCCTCAACGTTCATAACGAAACGCCCTTGCGTATGACCATGTGTGAGCATACCGCCAATATTAAACAGCTTTTCGGTAATGGTACGTCCAACGGCTGATTCTTGTGTCAGACCGCGAACCGCTGGGATTGCTTTACCTAGTGTTTTCTTCAGTGCAAACTCACCAGCTTTACCAATAGCTTTCACTGGTACTCGTAATGCACCTTGTGCCGTTACAGCGCCAGACTTAACAAGCCTTGTTGTTTCTGTAGCCATAGCACCGGCTGATTTAGCCACGTCTGTTTCTGACAATACTTCCCATTTATTTTGACCGGCTTTGAATACAGGTTTTAGTATGACGTTATTCTTCATACCTGACCCAATTCGACCAAAGCCCATCATTACAGGGTTTTGTGGTTTTAGTGGGTTCTGGTTGCCTTTGTAGTACAAAGGTGACTGTGGATCTAAGGCTCGACCAAATACACCGAAGCCCCCACCAATGACCGTACCACCGATGACGTTGTATATACTCTCGTCCATCGTTCTGAGTTCTTGACGCATATGCAATGCGCCCTCTTGGATACCAGAGTAGTAAGCACCGGCTAACGCCCACTTACCAATCTTCCAAGCCGTGCCAGCTTTCTTGGCAACGTTGACCCCAGGAATCAATGTAGTGATATCAGCAAAGCCAGCTATACCACCAACAATCATACCGGCGATGTTACCATTAGCTAGTTCTGCTCGATTGGCTGCTTGCATCCTAAGTCTTTCGACTCTGTCGTTAAACTGCTTCTCGTCATAAACATCGTCAAACAAGTAAGACCTAATCCACTCTTCCGCATCTTGCAGTGTGTCTTTGTTGTCCAAGAAATACTTGTAAGGATTGAAACCAGATTGTGGGTCATACTTATAGTTAGAGTAACTTCTATCTGTAGGTACGATACCATAGCGAAGCATGTCGCCCACTAATGTTTCTTGCATGTACATTTCGTAGGTTGTCGCAAAGAAACCTAAGTCTCTAGCACCGGGCTGTGCCATTCTTTCGTCGCCACCAAATGCAAGTCGGTGACGCACAAGGTCAGCGCGGTCGACACTGTTATCGGGCAAATCAGGTTGCCCAATGTCGCCACTTGTAGCTATCTGCCCCATCGATTACTCCTATAATACAAGTTTAAATTTGAACGCTGCTTTCTTACCACGATCATCCTGTTCACTTCTTACCGAATGGTAAGCAGCTTTACGTTTCTTCATGCCGGTAAAGTTGTATGTGTCCTCGATGATATACTTACCGTTTTCATCTTTCTTGAACGAGAACCGACCAATCGTCAGACCTAAAGCTAGGACCGGATCGGTACTATCCATAGCTAACTCAACCATAGACATCCACTTGCCCATGCCCTCAGTGCTTTCACCATAGGCTGCGGCGTGTAGATCGAGGTCAGATGGTCGCTTGATGCCACGCTTTGCGTACTCAGATTGAATACGATTGATGCCGTCGGCACTGCCTACTATTTCTGACAGGTACATGCCGTTGACTTCACGAATGCCAAAGAACGTATCGTAGTCAGAATATTGCGCCGAGGTTTTACCTTGGCTTTCTAACCACATTATGAAGTTCTTTAGTGTTTCCATTTCGTTTGGATTGAAATAGTCGTTACCGTACACTTCTGTTTCTAAGTTTACACCAGACATCTTTTCAGCTTTGTATTGCATGAACGCTCGACCGGGCGCTGGCGCTCTTGCCTTGCCTTGAATCGAGTTAAATAGAAAGTCAGAAAAGCTAGGGAACACTTCGCGTGTTACATCACTTAAATTATTCCATTTAATAATGTCACGTTTTGGACGCGGTGTAGGAATTGGCATATCTGGAACTATTTCATCCAACGTTTTACCAGTTCCCGGAACAAGAGGCTCGACCGTAACGTCGGGTCTTATACCACCACTATTCTTAACTTCATGCTCATGCCCACCTACTGCAATTGCTGATAACAATTTGTTGGGCGTTGCGCTGTTAGTTGTCTGGTACATATCGGCGCGACCATTTGGATTTAGTTCATCTGCCGCTGCGGTACTAATACCGAAAATACTAGCAAAGCTAAAACCGCTATCTCTTAGATCATCACCTTTAGTGACCGACGCCCACTTGCTGTCGTAGCCGAAGAACATGTCGTGTTCACGCTTTCGTCTGGCGTCAAGTGCTTTGATTTTACCACCGTTTGATCTGTTGAGGATTTCGTAAGAAATCGCTGACGCATCACCCGCTTTAATGTGTTTAACCAAATTCGGACCAATGAGGGCCGGTGCGTTATAGGCGAGGCTGACCAGAGCCACACGTTGTGAAGCATTTAATGGAACTCCTTCTAGCTTTTGGGCAACAACTCGTTCAGCATCTTGGATAGCACGTTCAAACAACGCACGTCCTTGTCGCTCATCAATACGAGATTGCCCATTGTATAAATCAGTAAATTGGCCCTCGTTTAAATTGAGGACTTCCATTACCAAGTCTTTGTTGGCTTCTAAATTAATGCCGTGTCCGATATGTTTTACGCCAAACAAGTCATAAGCCACAGACCTATAATCTTCTTCAGCCGTAATGAAGTCATAACGTGATTTTTTGTAGTCAGCATTGTCATCGTCAAAACCGGTTGGTCCTTTGTAATTTAAGACGCTGTCATTAATCTGTGTAATGTTAGCTTCTATGTTGTTACCAAACGTCACCGGTTTGATTGCTCCTTCGGTCGGCGAGATATACCCACCGACGCGAAGTTTCTGTTGAGTGTGATCGAACAATACTTGGTTCATTTCAGTTTCGGACGTTATACCATCCAGATTAACTGGCTGTATGTCCTTACCTCGACCTTCGAGGAATTGATTTATTCCAGCCATAGTTTCTCCTTATGGTACAGTGTTGGGCATTGGATTCAGATTGTTAAATGGTGAATTAGGTGTCCAATTCTTAGCCTTACCTAGTTCTTCTAGTTTCTTGTATGTCATGTACTCGCCGTCATAGTCCTTGAAGAAGGGCTCCACACCAATACGATATCCAGATGTTTGACCATCCGGACGTGTCATTGGCATCAGGCGAATAGCTGGATGCACAAACCGTTTCATAATTTGCTCATCCTCGACTTTGTTACCTGTCAGCTTAAAGCGCATCTCGTTGTCTTCTTCGAAGTCAAACATACCGTATGGCTTGAAGTTTTTGTCATACTGCAACGATCCAATAATCTCTGCGCCGTTTACTGGTAACACTAGAGGCACTTGGTCTTGGTCTATAATTTCGTAGACATTGTCCAAACCCATCATGCGATTATAATTTACGGATACCTGATCCCCATCTTCTAACAGAGTACCGCTATTCAAACGGATGTTTGTTAGACCAAGAGGTAAACTGTCGGCTGCGTCATTCATATTCGAAATGACATTTTCGTAACCACCAGTTCCATCTTTTCGTGGAACCATGTTGTCTACAGGAATAACTCCTGTCATTTCTCCGCGTTTCTGTAGGACACCGTCGTTAAAGACAAGCAGTGGAGCCACACGTCTGGCAACTGTTTTGGCTAACTTAGACTCATCAATAGCGCCATTTGCTGATAGCATCTTAGCTGCAGCATCCGCTGTAATACTCTTGATTATGTCTCTAGCTTCGATGTTAACGTTTGCAGTTCCGTAACTGTTACCGGTAAACCAACCGTCCATGCCTTTTACTTCTTCGGTTCTTTCGACGACTGTATTTATGAAATCTTCAAAACCTTCAGCCTGTTTGTCCTTCTTAGTCTCTCCAGTAATAATCTGTTCAATACCGGTTTCCCTGACAAAATCTCTAGACGCTAGCAATCCTGGGTTTTGAGCATCAGACAAGTCTGCCGTAATAGAGCCGTCTGTGTTTACAGTAAACATACTGAGAACGTCAGTATCGTCTTTGAACATTTTAGAAGCTATTTCGAAAGTCGGGTCTATAACACGCAAAACGGATAGTGAGGCTTCTTGCTTTGATTGGTCGTCTGACATTAGTCCAGCTTTAATCATCTGCAATGTATCATCGTCTACAGCTTCTAAGCCAAAACGCTGGATAACCTCATTCAACATGTTTCCCGCATTGATAGCTACATCACTATCTGCCAAGAAGTTGAACGTGGGTTGCCCCATCATATTAGGCATCAACTCTTTAACAGACTCTGTTGTAAGCGACGGATGTGGATTAACATTCCCACCACCTTTAACAAATTCAGCAACTCGATTCATACCTAGCTTTAGCTTTGTCGCTGTTGTTAAATGCTTGGCAACTTCCGCTCTAGCTGTACCTATCATCGTCATGTTAACGCCCGGCGTATTAAGCAAACCACCCATGCTTGTCGACATGTCAGTTAGTCTTTTAATACGCTCATCTACGTTGCCTTGAGTTTCGTTAAGGACAGTCGTTAGGTCTTTATTAAATCTAGTAACTGCCTCGACACCTTCGACGGTGACGTAGTTTTGCAATAAGCTGTATGTCTTCTGCTTAAGTGCCGCGATGTCTTGTGGAAAGCGGTCAGCCAAACTAGGCGCTGGACCCATGTCCACCTCATCGTCAGATGATATGTCAGCCCTGTCTAGAAACGCTAGAAAGTTCTGTGTACCCACTTTACCGTTTGCAACGGAAGCACTCATAAGTAAGTCGAGCGTCGCTGCCCTAACTTTGCCGTCAGGTAACGTCGGATTGATAGCGCCTACTTTACGTTTCAATTCGTAGTACTGTTCGTAGCCCCATCCC
>CEPA01173309.1_pt1 | contig 10214 bp, 7 predicted proteins | sample 356241 | NCBI WGS metagenome assembly CEPA01 (sample SAMEA2620542, study PRJEB7988) | marine metagenome | biome: marine biome (ENVO:00000447); feature: surface water layer (ENVO:00002042); material: "saline water (ENVO:00002010), including plankton (ENVO:xxxxxxxx)" | depth 5 m
TATTGACTGGGTAAATTTTAGAAATATATTTAAAGAAAATGGAGGTGATGGGATCTATTCTCCATGGATGTTGACTTATAAAGAGCCAATGTTTCGAAATAAAAATCTTTTAGGGCGGGAGCAATTCATATCAGATAAATATTGGGAAACAAATACTCTTGGATGCTGTCCAATCGCTGAGAAATTAGAAACCAAAATAATGCAATTTAAAACAAATTATTGGCAAGAAGAAAAAATACAAAATCAGTTAATTGCTCTTAAAAAGACATTAAAAGTTTTTAAATAGACTGCCGTGTTGAAAAATAAGATATTTGTTATAGGAGGAAATGGCCTCTTGGGTTCCTGCTTTAAAAAAGTTTTTCCTTTGATAACTTTTTCTGTAGGAAGAAATCTCAAAAATGACTATGTTATAGATAAAAATATTTTTGTAACTCTTGAAAAAATTTGTTCTCCAGGAGATTTAATAATTCATTCAGCATGGGATATTAATTTAAAGAAATGGGAAGAAAATCATTTTATAGAAAATTATTTCATAAATTTTTCAGAAAATATATTTTCTTTCTCCCAGAAGAGAAATATTAAATGTATTTTTATCTCAACTGATCAAGTTTATGATGGGATAGGTCCTCACAAGGAGGGCTATGAAATATCGCCATTAAATAATTATGGTCGAGTGAAACTTTATTGTGAAAATTTAGCTTTAAAGTATAATGTAATTATTTCAAGAATTAATTTTCTTACAACTGATCCAACAAAAAATGAGAAAGGTTGGGTAGAAAGCTTAATAAAAAGAGCAACAAATAATAATAAAATTATTCTTTTTGATAATGTATATTTTTCACCTTGTTCTGGCTTAAAAGCGGCAGAAATTATCTACAAATTATCGTTAACTAATTCTTCTGGAATTTTTAATATTGGGTGTAGAGAAAAATTCACAAAATCATATGTTGCTTTAAAGATTCTTAATTACAAAAATTTAACTACTAAAAATATTCAAATAAAGTCTGTTGATAAATTTCCTGATAATATTAAAAGATCAAAAGATTTGAGTATGAACGTTGAAAAAATTGAGAAAAAATTAAATTTAAATCTTGAAACCAAAGAAGAATTAATTAAGAATATTTTTATATAATTTATTCAACAAATTTAGCAAAGAAAGATTCCCCATCTAATTTTTGTAGACCCTCACCAAAAATTATAAAATTATCTCTATTTTGAGAACCAGCACAAAAAGATATCACTCCATATTTAAAATATGGCATTGGTAAGATATCTTTTTTAAATTTAGTTAAAACTTTCCAATCTCTATTATTTTTAGAATAAAAAATAAAAGCAGAATCAGTTTTAACACCTTTACCAATCTCTACTGCAGAACTAATCATAGAAATCCCATCGTCTAAAACTTTTGAATACCAAATGGGACCTGGAAACTCTTGTCCTAACTCTATTTGATGAGTTTTTCTATTAAATAAAACAAGTCTCGATTTTTCAATAGGACTATCCATTCCCCAAATAATGAACTTTTCTTCAAAAATCAAGGATAAAGATCTCCATTTTTGGGTTCCATCTCCATATGAATTAATCCTAGTAAATTCTTCATTAGAGTTGTATAGAAAACATTCTCCATCTGAATCACCAGTACAAATCCACAAGGTATCTGTATATTTATCATGATAAATACCATGGATATGCCTAGTTTTACTCCCAGATAATTTAAAGACTATTTCCCAATTAACTCCATCATCCCTTGAACACCAAATATTGACATCATCACGAATTTTATTTGAAGAATATTCACCAAAATAAATACCTTTTTTGGTAACTGCAATGCTGTTATATGGAACATTTCTACATTTACCTAAATTGATGATTGATTTTAGAATACTTTTCTTTAAATCAAAAAAATATAATTCACCCATAAATATAATTATTAAGCCATTTTTGGAATAATTGAAAGATACATTCATCATATCTAAGCGCAATAGTCTTCTAAAAAGTCTAAACTTTTCAAAAATAAAATATCTTTTTTTTATTGGAATATTAAATTCATATTTTTTGTTTTTAAAAAAGATATAAACTTTTGACCCAACTGAATAAATAAAATCTCCATTATTTGAATCAAAGTAATGAAATGACTCAGCATTAAGTTTTCTAAGATTTAAAGAAATTTTCATTATTAATAATTTAGATTTATATTAATTAGTAAAACACATTGAATAACTAATTAATAATACTTGATTTTTGAAATACAAGGTTTTATATTAATAGTCTATTTAGTAAAAAATTTTGTTTAATTGCAATATATTAGGTTTAGGATACATCGGCTTGCCAACTGCAGCAATTTTATGTTCAGCTGGTCATAAAATAAATGGGGTTGATATAAATAAAAATCTTGTAAAAGACTTAAGAAATGGTTTGATTCATATAAGTGAACCTGATTTACATGATTTAGTTAAAGATTCATTAAAATCAAATAAATTAATTATAAGTAATAAACCAATAAGTGCAGATATTCACTTTATAACTGTACCAACCCCATTATTAAATCTGGATCAGAAATCTTTGAAAGCTGATCTTAGCAATGTAATAAATGCAGCCAAAGCCATAGCCAATATTTTAAAAAAAAATGATCTTATTATTTTAGAGTCCACTTGCCCAGTAGGAACTACAATAAAAATTTCTGAAATAGTATCTAAAGAATCAGGAATATCTAGAGAAGATTTCCATATCGTTTACTGTCCTGAAAGAGTACTTCCAGGAAATATCATTAATGAGATAAAAAGTAATAATAGAGTTATAGGTGCCGATTCAGAAAAAGCTAAGGAATTAGCAGTAAATTTTTTCTCTTCTTTTTCAAATGGAGCTCTTATGACAACAGACTCAAAAACTGCAGAATTAATTAAATTATCAGAAAACGCATATAGAGATTTAAATATCGCTTTTGCAAATGAATTATCTATGATTTGTGATCAATTTAATATAAATACCCAGCAGTTAATAAATATTGCTAATCAACACCCAAGAGTAAATATTTTAAAACCTGGCATAGGGGTTGGAGGACATTGCATTGCTGTAGATCCTTGGTTTATTATTTCAGAATTACCGGAACAAACAGAATTAATTAAAAAAGCTAGACAAGTAAATTTAAAAAAAACTCATTGGGTTTTATCAAAAATAAAAAAAACTATTAGAAATTTTGAGAATAGAAACAAAAATAAAAAAGTTTTTACTTATGGTTTTTTTGGCATAACTTTCAAACCAGATGTAGATGACACAAGAGAATCCCCAGCATTATGGATAATAAATCAATTAATTGCTTCTAAAATCAATTTACTGGTTTATGACCCAAATGTATCACAAAGCAAGATAGATATAAAGATTAGTCCTTATGAAGAAGTTTTAGAAAAATCTGATTTGAATTTCATCTTAGTAGGACATAAAGAATTTAAATATTCTAATAAAATCAACGAAAATATTATTGATATATGCAATCTAATAAAAGATGATTAGAAAAATTTTTATTACACTTTTAGATATTGGTTTTCGTAGAAATTTTCTAAGAATAATTTATGAGCTTAATAAAAAGTTATCTAATTTAGTACCATCTAAATTATTAGATTTCTTTATCAAACTATATGGTAAACCTATATATTTATCAAATAATTTAAGTGAATTAAGAAGTGAAAATTATAATCAAAAAATTTTAAATAAACCCTCAAATAATTATACTTTTAATTTTCTTAATGAGACAAAAACTCTAAAATATCCAATAAGTTGGAATAACCCCAAATGGAAAAGATTATGGCAATTTAATTTACATTATTTTGATTGGCTTAGAGATTCTCTTGAGCAATATTTAATTACTGATTATAAAGATGTCTTTTTGCAAGATATAAAGAGATTAATTCAAAATTGGATTGATTCCAATCCTATTGGCAGAGGAGATGGATGGCATAGTTATACAATTTCTTTAAGAATTAGAAATTGGATATGGATATTAAAAGTTATACCTAATTTAGAAAATGACCAAATTAAAAAATCTATTTGGGAGCAATTTGTTTGGTTAAGCAATCACAAAGAGTATTGCTATGAAGGAAATCATCTTATTGAAAATATTAGCTCACTAATAATTTGTAGCCTAAATTTCTCTTCAGAATATTCTAGGAAAGTATATTTGCAATCTACTAAAGAATTAGAAATTGCTTTAAGCAAACAAATTTTATTTGATGGAGGACATGAAGAAAGGAGTGCTTATTATCATTTTTTATTATTAGATAGGTTAACAGAAGTTGCATGCATAATTAAATCAATCAAGAATGAGAGGCCTGAGTTTCTATTAGCTAAATTAAAACAAATGCTAATTTGGGCTGAGTCCACATTACTTAAAGTTGACAAGTTACCTATTTTTAATGATTCCCCCAAAGACCTTATTAACTCCCCAGATGAAATAATTAGATTTACTAAATCATTTATATTTCAGAAAAATTTTGGATGTAAGGGATTAAGAGGATTATTCATTAAAAAATCAATAATTAATAATAATAACAATCTAAATAACTATAAATCAAAAAATAAGTTAGAAGTGATAACTGATTTACCAAAAACAGGTTGGACAATAATAAGACCTAATGAAGAAATTGAATTATGTTTTAAAAATGGTGAAGTGTGTCCCAAACATCTTCCTCCTCATGTACATTCAGATATACTAGCTTTTTCAATATCATTAAATGGTGATAGCATACTAAGTAATTGTGGAACAAGTGAATATCAAAATACAAAAATACGCCACTTTGAAAGATCTTCATCAGCACATAATATATTTCAACTAGGTTCAATCGATCCCAAATTTGAGAAAAAAATTAAATGGATAGATCCAGTTGAAGTATGGAATTCATTTAGAGCGGGCAGAAAAGCAGTTGTTATTAATCGAAAGAATTATATAGATAAAGATAAAAATGTTGTCTGCAAAGCAGATCATGATGGTTTTAAGCGATTTGGAGCCTATTATGAAAGAAAAATAGAAATAAAACTTGATAAAGAAAAGCCTATATTTTTAATAAGCGATTGTGTAAATTTAAAATATAAAATGGCTTGGAGATCTTTCTTTCATTTAGGCCCTAATATATCTGCTGACATTTTAAAAAAAGGTATTCTAAGAATTAAAAAAAAAGGATATCTTTCCACAAATTGGTTTGAAACATGGGAGGCTGCAGGTTTTGGAAAAAGGATAAAACGAAAATCCTTATGTTTAGCTGGTTTTTTAGACAAAGGTTATAATGAAATTACTTTTTATATAGATTTAGAAGATTTAAATTTATTGAGCAATGAAAAATAAAAAATTTTTATGGATAATTAATCAATATGCAAATATTCCTGAATTTCCAGGACACACGAGACAATATGAAATTTCATTAGGCTTAGCAAAAAAAAATTGGGAAGTAGAGGTTTTTGCTTCTGATTTCAATCTTAGTGAAAGAAAATTCAAAAGATTAAAAGGAATTAAATTTTTCCTGAAAGAAAAAGTTAATAAAGTTTACTGGAATTGGGTTAAGGTAATTCCTTATAAGAAGAACAATTTTTTGAGATATATTAATATGATAAGCTTTTGTGTAAATTTAATTATAATTTTAAATCTCAAATTTTTTAAAAATATTTTATTTAATATTCCACCTCCTATAATTTTTGGAAGTTCTCCTCAATTACCTGCTTCTTTTCTTTGCTTGCTTTTTGCAAAAATTTATAAATTAAAGTTTGTTTTAGAAGTAAGAGACATATGGCCACAAATTTTAATTGATACTAACGTAAATTATTCTTCATTTTTAGTTAATATATTATCTTTTATGGAAATTTATCTTTACAAAAATTCAGATTTAATTATTGTACTAACAAATGGTGTTAAAAAATATATTGAAAATAAAAAAGTGGGCAATGTAATTTGTTTGCCTAATGGACCTGATTTAAGCAAATTCAAATTCAAAAATTTACCTCCGGAAAAAGAGGGGAATTTTAATAAACATAGAAAATTTCTCATTTTATATTCAGGTGCACATGGTAAGGTAAATGGTTTGATGAATGTAATAAATGCTTCTAAATTATTAAAAGATTACCCTATTGAGATTCATTTATTCGGAGACGGTCCTGAAAAAATTAATCTAATAAAAGCTTGTAAAGGAATAAGAAATATTAAATTCTTCGATCCCATCCCAAAAATAAAAATGCCAGATCTAATAACTAAATATGATTCTGTTCTTTTATCGCTTGATAAATTAGACCTTTTTAAATATGGTGTTTCTCCTAATAAACTATATGATGCATATGCTGTAGGAAGGCCAATAATTTCTACTGTTCCAGGAGATATAAATGATGAAATTAAAAAACTTAATCTTGGTATTGGAACAATTCCAAATAATCCAAGAAAATTAGCAAATGCAATAATATCTATTTTTAATAAGCCTAGAAATGTTAGAGAAGAAATGGGAAAAAATGCACGAAAATGCGCAGAGAATCTTTACTCAAGAGATTTAATTTTACAAAAACTAAATGTATCTTTATCTAAACTAATAAATAAAGATAATGGTTAAATTAAAAATATTATTATTAGGAGGCAATGGATTTACAGGGAAATTTGTTTGCAAAGAACTGAAAAAAAGAAATATTGATTTTCATTGTTTAATTAGATCAGGTAATGATACTTCTTGGCTAAGAAAAAATAAAGTTAATTTTATGATTGGTGATATCAATAATAAAGATGATCTCACTAAAAGTTTAAGTGGCTGTAATGCGTTAATTAATATGGCATCTTTAGCTTTTGTTGATGTTGAAAGTATTTTAAAATGTAGCTTACAAAATAATATAGAAAGACTTATATTTATTAGCTCTACTTCTATCTTTACAAAATTAAATGCAAAATCCAAAAAAATAAGACTTAAATCAGAAAACTATATTACCTCTTCAAATTTAAACTGGACGATATTAAGACCAACTATGATTTTTGGAACTCCCGAAGATAGGAATTTGATAAAAATTATTTCATGGATAAAAAAATATCCAATAATTCCGATCCCGGGAGATGGTAAAGCTCTTCAAAAACCTATTTATGTTGAGGATTTATCTTGGGCTATTGTTGAATCTCTCTTAGAACCAAATACTATAAAAAAAACAATTAATATTTCAGGCAAAGATAATATTAGCTATTTAGACATGATTAATATTATTGAGAAAAAACTAAACAAGAATATCCTCAAATTATATATTAGTAAAAGATTTTCTATAGCCTTTGCAGAGCTATTTGAATTTTTAAAATTATATTTCCCTTTGAAAGCTGAGCAAATAAGAAGAATAAATGAAGATAAATTATTTTCAAATTCTGATGCTATAAATATTATTAAGTATTCACCTAAAAGCTTTGAAAAAGCAATTGATATAGAAATTAAAATATATCAAAGAAATAATCAATCATAATTATGTATTACTTTACTTTGAGTTTAATATTAACAATAATTTTTATAAAGATAAATCTTAATTTCTTTAAAAAAAATATTATCTCAATACCTAATAAAAGAAGTTTACATAAAATTCCAAAACCAAATGGTGGAGGTATTATTTTTGCAATTATTACATCTTTATTTGGATTACTTACAAAATTCTATTTACCTCTATATGGTTTGCCATTATCCATATTAGGTTTATTAGACGATAAATATAATCTTAAAGCAAATATAAGATTTTCTTTTCAAGTCATTTCTGTTTATACTTTTTTATTAATTTCTGGAAATAAATTTTTGAACTTAATTTCAAACTCTACAACCTTAAACATTTTTTTGGTTATTTTTATTTTAATTTTTTCTGTTGGCATAATAAATATATTCAATTTTATGGATGGAATTGATGGACTTGTATGTGGATCAACCATAACAATTTTTATTTTTATAATTTTGAAATATAAACTATTAATCTTAATACCATTTGTTGGCTCTTTAGCGGGCTTTCTATTTTTTAATTGGTCCCCATCGAAAATTTTCATGGGTGATTCAGGTAGTTTGTTTATCGGAATGATGTATATTATTGTCTTATCGCTCTTACCAAATATATTTGAAATAATAAAAGTTTTAATAATATCATTTCCTATTATTGGTGATGGTTTTATTTGCTTAGTCAGAAGGTATCTAGCTAATAAAAATATATTTGAAGCCCATAAAGACCACCTCTACCAAAGATTATTGGATAGTGGAATGAAGCATAGTACTGTAAGTTTAATTTATATAATTTCAATAATTATTTTGGGCACGAGTTTCTTGCAAAGTAATACTTTACTAACAATTAGTACGATATTAATAATATTCTTTGGAATTTATCTTGAAAAATATAAGGCTATAAAATTTGAATAAATTATTTAAATTTTGATAATATATCCTTGATTTTTTTTGTTAACTTTTTAAAGTATTTTGAATAAATATTTTCATTTATATTTTTATTAATTTTAGCTGAAGTATTATATTGGCCATAATAGTATTTATATGATTTGCTATTTTTCTGGGAATCAAAAAATCTATTAGCAGATACTAATAAACCTAAACAATTAATTTTATTATTTTTAATAATCTCTATACATTCTTTAGGCGTTTTTCTATCTACTACTCCACAGCTTATCAGAAGAACTAGGCCATCTAAATATTTTCCTAAAATTCTAGCATCGGCCAAACCATATATTGGAGAACAATCCCAAATAACCAAATCAAATGATTCATCATCATAAATACTTTTTATCAAATTTTTCATTTTTTCTGACTCAATTAACTTTAAAGTATTTGGAGGCCTTCTTCCAGCAGTAATTATTGATAAATTATCGAAAGAATCAACTTTCTGTATATAATCTGTCCATTTAGATTCTTTATCAATTAAAAAATTAGATAATCCTTTAAAGTTATTGAGATTCAATCTTTTATGCAATTGTGGTTTTCTCATATCCGCATCTATCATTAATACTTTTTTCCCTAAATCAGATACAACTTTTGCCAGAAATAATGAATTAGTAGTCTTACCTTCTGCAGGGACAGAACTTGTAATAGAGATAGATTTAATTGGTTTATCAGGTGATAAGTACCTCAAAGAAGTATAAAAATTACTAAAAGATTCTTGCATCGCAAAAATACTTTCTGTATCTTCTAAACTATCAATAACTTTTTTAAATGAGTCTTGATTTTCTTTTGCCTCGATTATTTGACTGAAATGTGGAATTGAGCCTAAAACTACTGGTTCAAATTCTTTTTTAATTTCATCCTCATCATGATAATAATTATCTAATTTTTCTTTAATGAAACCTACTAATAATGCAAAAAATAATGCTGCCGTGAATCCAAATGATAAATTCCTCCTAAAACTTGGAAATACAGGTTTTGGATTTATACTTGGTTCAGACAATAAACTCCAAACAACATTATTTTGAGCCATCTGAAGTTCAAAAGTTGCCCTAGCTTCCCTTAGACCAATTAGATTTTCTTGTTCTGTCTTGAGTTCCTGAATAAGTTCTTCATATTTTGCTATTAATTCTGGTTGTTCAAAGTATTTCTTATTTAACTTATCTAATTGAGAAATATATGCCTCTTCTGTTAATTTATTAAGTTTCAAAGCATTATTTATCGATAACTTTTGAGCCTCAAGAACCCTTTTTTTTACTTTTTCTAACTTAGATTCTAATGATTTCATAATCTTAGAATTCTCGGTGTAAATTGTTTTAGCCAAAGAAACTTCGTCCACTAATTCTCGATATCTTATCAATAATTTATTTTCTGAATCAGAATAAATCAATCCATCTGTAGATGCCATTCCTTGATTTACAGATGGTTTAATTATTTCTGAAAAACTTTCAATTACATAATTCCCTTTTAAAACCCCTTCTTTTGCAGACAATAATTTAGAGCGTTGCATTTGTGTTTGAAGAATATAATTTTCAATTTCAGAAAGTTTTAATTTGATACTATTAGCTTCAGCTATTGAACCGACTAGGGAATTATCTTTTTGATATTTTATAATTTTTTTGTTAAGTAAATCATTTCTTTCTTTTTGAATTGGCAACTGTTTATCTAAATAATATAAACCTCTTTCAAGTCTCTTATTTTTTTGTTCAACTGAATATTCAAGATATCTTTCAGATAAGCTTCTAGCAAGATTTAGTGTATTGTTTTTACTGTTTCCGTAAATAGAAACGATAAGCA
>CEPA01052635.1_pt1 | contig 10195 bp, 8 predicted proteins | sample 356241 | NCBI WGS metagenome assembly CEPA01 (sample SAMEA2620542, study PRJEB7988) | marine metagenome | biome: marine biome (ENVO:00000447); feature: surface water layer (ENVO:00002042); material: "saline water (ENVO:00002010), including plankton (ENVO:xxxxxxxx)" | depth 5 m
ACCTTTTACAAAAGTAGCAAGTGAAAATAAAAATGCATGGTTTCCAATTTATAGATCGGCTGAGGAAATTTCGACACCAAATGAAAAAAATAGGTTTATTGGTTTCCCCTACACAAAATATATGAATGCTATCATGGAAGTAGATCAAAGTGCTTCATTAATTATTATGAGTGAAAAAAAAGCAAATGAATATTCAGTACCAAAATCTAAAAGAATATACTTACATGGATGTGCAGATATTAATGAAGTATGGAATATTACTGAAAGACCAGAGCTTTTCAGATCAAGCGCAATAAGATTGATGGGTGAAAAAGCTTTTTCCATGGCTAATTGGAATGTTGATGAAATTGATTATTTTGATCTTTATTCCTGCTTTCCAAGTATGGTTGAATTAGGTAGAGAGGCATTAGATATTTCGAGTAATATTTCATCACCCCTTACAGTAACTGGAGGACTTCCATTTTTTGGAGGTCCAGGTAATAATTATGTTACGCATTCAATCGCAACAATGATGGAAAAATTAAGAAATAATCAAAATAGTAAAGGTTTATGCACTTCAAATGGTTGGTATGCAACAAAGCATGGTATTGGTCTATATTCTAATATTCCATTTGAGGGAAAGTGGGAAAGAGAGGATCCAAATAATTATCAAAAAATAATTGACAATTCATCTAAACCTGAAGTTGATGAGTGCCCTAAAGGTAATGCAAAAATTGAAACCTACACGGTCGCCAATGGTAGAAGCGGTCCTCAAATGGCGATAGTTATTGGAAGACTTAACTCAAATAATAAAAGGTTTATAGCTACTTCAAATAATGAAAAAATATTGGATATAATGATGTCAGATGAATGTTTAGGTAGAGATTGTGAGGTTAAAACAAATTCTGAGGGCTACAACACATTTTCAATCAAAATATGACTAACATATATCTAGTTAGACATGGAGAAGCTTCAGAGGGTTGGACATCTAAAGATCCACCTTTAAGTCAACTAGGTCAATTACAAGCAAGATCAATAATACCGATTCTAAAAACTATATTCAGGAAAGAATTTAATGTTATCTCAAGCCCTCTAAAGAGATGTATCGAGACCGCTTCAATTTGTATGCAAGATTTTGATGTTGATATCAGTATTGAAGAAAAATTTAGAGAACTTCCATCACCTATTTCTAATCTTGACGAGAGAGTTAATTGGTTAAAAAGAATTCTTCCTCTAACATGGTCCGAATTAGAAGAAGATGAAGTGACATTAAATTCTCATATAAATTTTAATCATTGGAGACAACAAATAATTAATGAAGTTTTAACATTTAAGATTAATACTGTCGTTTTTACTCATTATGTTGTGATTAACACTATTGTTGGTGATATATTGAAGACTGATAAAATCGTTAATTTTCACCCATCAAATTGCTCAATAACAGAAATCACTCTAACCAACAATGAATTAAAAATTATTAATTTAGGTGAAAATTTTGAGACAAAGGTCAATTAATGTCTAACTTTTTATTTTCATCAAAATCCTCATATACTTTGGACAGTTTGTGCATAAAAAGGGGCTTAAAATTTGATACATTGATGGAAAATGCCGGTAAATCATCCTTTAATATTATTAATAATAAAATTATTCCTAAATTGGAGAAATTTAATAAAAAAATTTTAGTTATATGTGGTCCAGGTAATAATGGTGGGGACGGTTTGGTGGTAGCAAAATATTTACAGCAAAAAAATTATAAAGTTGATGTTTTTTTTCCTCTTTCTAAACTTAAAGTCAAAGATGATTTACATATAATAAAAAATTTCAAGGATTTAAAAATAAATAAATATTCTATTATTGTTGATAGTATTTTTGGAGTTGGTTTTAATCGAAAATTTTCACAAAAAATCATCACCCTTGTTAAAAAAATTAATAAATCAAAAGCACTTAAAATTTCTATAGATATAGCAAGTGGAATAGATGCTGACTCAGGAAATCTCTTACCAATCTCAATTAAAGCAGACCACACAATTACTTTTGCAGCACCAAAAATTGGTCATTATCTTCTTCCAGGCAAGTCAAATTCAGGAAAAATTCATGTGGTTTCTATTGGAGAACAAAAATCCGAAATTCTTAAAGCTTCAAGAGATTTGAAAGTTAAACTAAATATTCCAAGTGTTTGGATTAAAAATTTTAAATGGCCTACAATGATGGATCACAAATATAGTAGAGGCCATGTATTGGTAAAATCGGGACCATTGACGACAACTGGAGCTTCTCGTTTGTCAGCTATTTCTGCTCTAAGGTCAGGAGCAGGTGCAGTTACACTTTCTTCAGATACTAATGCATTAGTTGTTAATGCCTCTCATTTAACCTCTGTGATGCTCAAGGAAATAAATAATGCTGATGAATTATCAAGATTTATGAAAGAAAAAAAGATAGACACTGTGATAATTGGGCCAGGTAGTGGGGTAAATAAACTTACCAAAGATATGATCATAATGGCTATCAAAGAGGAAAAGTCTCTTGTATTAGACGCTGATGGTCTTACATCATTTAAAAAGAAACCAGAAGAATTATTTTTTTATTTAAAAAACAGAAAAAAAAGAGAAAACATAATATTAACTCCTCATCATGGTGAATTTAATAGATTATTTAAAATAAGTAATCTTAATAAAATAGAAAAAACAAACTTAGCTGCAAATCTTACAAATTCAACAATATTATATAAAGGAAATGATACTGTAATTTCCACTCCAAAAAAGGAAACACTTATTTCACAAGAGTCCTCACCTTTTCTTGCAACCGCTGGTTCAGGTGATGTATTGGCTGGAATTTGTGGAAGTTTTCTTGCCCAGGGAATGAAAAGTCACCAAGCGGCGGCTGCTGCTTCATGGTTACATAACGAAATAGGTTTAGAGAATGGACCGGGTTTTATTGCAGAGGATATGTCTAAATTTATTGCTAGAACAATTTCAAAAAAACTTAAAAAACTATATGAAAATGGAAATTAGATTAGCAAAAAAAAGTGATTTAGAGGAAATCAATAAACTCTATAATTATTACATTACACATACGGCTTTTACTTTTGATACTAAAAAGAAAACATTATCCGAAATTACGAGTTGGTATGATAAATTTGGAGAAACAAAAAATTCAATTTGTTTGGTTGCTTATGTTAATAATAAATTAATAGGTTTTGCTTGTTCAACCTCTTTTCGTAAAAAAGAGGCTTATAAAAGATCAGTAGAAACTAGTGTCTATATAAATGTTAAAAACAGAGGCAAAGGTTTCGGTAAAAAATTAATGACAGAATTAATCAAAAAACTTCAACTAACTGAAACGAAAAGTCTTTACGCTCTAATTACTTACCCTAATCAGACATCAATTAATTTACACAAGTCACTCAATTATAAAAAAGTGGGACAATTAAATGATGTTGGTTTTAAATTTAATAAATATTGGAGTGTTTATATATACGAATTAAAACTTTAATTATTTACATTTTAAGCTAGATAAATCTGCTTAGTGCTGTTATTACACTCATAAAATGCGGGCGTGGTGGAATTGGTAGACACGCAGGTTTTAGGTACCTGTGCCATAGGCGTGGGGGTTCGACTCCCTCCGCCCGCACCAATTATAAAATGGGAAATTAATGAAAATTTTAGAAGATAAAAAATTAAAAGGTTTAAAAAAAGAATTTTTAGTAGAAATAGCTTTTTCAGAAATAAATATCCTTAAGCAAAAAAAACTTAAAGAAATTAGTCAAAAAGTAAAAATTGCTGGCTTTAGACCAGGAAAAGTTCCGATTAGCCATGTTGAAAAACTATACGGTAAAGACACAGTTGTTGAGGTTATTGAAGAAAAGGTTTCTGAAAGTTCTAGAAAATTGCTTGAAGAAAAAAATTTAAGACCAGCAGTAAACCCTGAAATAAAATTAATAGATGAAATGGAAAAATGTATAAATGATGAAAAAGATATTAAATTTTCAATGAATTTCGAGGCTTTACCCAACATAGATTTAATTGATTTTAAGAAAATTAAATTAGATAAACCTGTAGCAAGTCCAAAAAAAGAAGACATTGATGAAGCTTTAGAATATTTGGCTCAACAAAATAAGAATTACAAAGCAAGAAAAAAAGGATCAAAAGCAAAAAACGAAGATAAACTTATTATTAATTATTCAGGCTCAGTTGATGGACAAAAGTTCGAGGGTGGAACAGCTGAAAAAGCTGAACTAATCCTGGGAAGCAATTCATTTATAGATACATTTGAAAAACAACTAATTGGAGAGGAGGTAGATAATTTAAAAATTGTAAAAGTAAGATTTCCTACTGAATATCCAAATAAAGAATTAGAAGGAAAAAAAGCAGAGTTTGAAGTAAAAATTCTTGAGATACTTAGCCCTGAGGAGTCAAAAATAAATGACGAACTCGCAAAAAAATTTGGTAAGGATACTCTAAAAGACCTTAAAATAGTACTTGAAGAACAGATAAAAAAAGATTTTGATCAAGCTTCAAAAATGCAATTAAAGGATAGTCTTTTTGCTGAACTCGAGAAAAATCACAAATTTGATTTACCTGAGATTCTTGTTAAACAAGAGTTCGATCAAATGTGGAGGCAACTTGAAACTCAAATGGATCAACAAAATAAAAGTTTCGATGATTTGGATGTTAAAGAAAAAGATTTGAAAAAAAACTATAAAGAAATTTCAGAAAAAAGAATCTCAATAGGATTATTAATTGCTGAGATCGGAAGAAAAAATAAAATTGAGTTAGGGGATAATGATTACAATATGGCTTTACAGAGTGAAGTAAAGAAATACCCAGGTCAAGAACAACAAATAATTGATTTTTACAAAAAAAATCCAGATGCTATCAGAAATTTGACTGCTCCAATTTATGAGGATAAGGTTGTTGATTTTATTTTAGATAATGTCACCTTAAAGGAAAAAAAAGTTTCCCGAAAAGATCTTTTTGGGTCTGAAAATGCAGATAAAGATATAAAACAAACTAAACCAAAAGCAAAAAAGACTAAAGCTACAAAGAAAAAAACTAAAACCTGATTTTTTTTAAATTATTGTATTTATTAATAATTGTTGTAATGTTCACTATTACTAATAATAATTTCTTGGCATAATTAAAGAATTGACCCATATATATGGCTATGAATAATAAATTTAACACACAAAGTAATTTAATACCTATGGTTGTAGAACAATCTAATAGGGGTGAAAGAGCTTATGATATTTATTCAAGATTACTCAAAGAAAGAATTGTCTTCGTAACGGGACCAATAGAAGATTACATGGCTAGTGTAATTACTGCACAACTTTTATATTTAGAAGCTGAAAACCCTAAGAAAGAAATTTCTATGTATATTAATTCTCCTGGTGGTGTGGTATCCTCAGGCTTAGCTATTTATGACACAATGCAGTACATCAAACCTGAAGTTTCAACTTTATGTATTGGTCAGGCTGCTTCTATGGGCAGTTTACTATTAGCAGCTGGTTCTAAGGATAAACGATTTGCTTTACCAAATTCAAGAATAATGGTCCATCAGCCTTCGGGAGGATTTCAAGGCCAAGCTTCTGATATTGAGAGACACGCAAAAGAAATAATTTCTCTTAGAAGTAGATTAAATGAAATTTATGTAACACACACTGGTAAAGACCTTAAGACTATAGAGTCTGCTTTGGATAGGGATACTTTTATGACTTCAGCAGACGCTAAAAAATTTGGTTTAATTGATATGGTTGTTCAAAAAAGGGATATTGAAGACAAATAAATCTTTAATTTATTGTTATGAGTAAAATAAGTGACAGTGGGGATTCAAAGAATACACTTTACTGTAGTTTTTGTGGAAAAAGTCAACATGAAGTAAAAAAGTTAATTGCTGGTCCAACCGTTTTTATATGTGATGAGTGTGTTGAATTATGTATGGATATAATTAAGGAAGAAAGTAAGATAAATGATAAAAAGTCTTCAGAAAATGTTCCTGCTCCCCAAGAAATATTTGATGTTTTACAGGATTATGTTATCGGCCAACAAACTGCAAAAAGAGTTTTATCAGTTGCTGTACACAATCATTACAAAAGGCTAGATGATAAGAATTCTAAAGACGATGTCGAACTTGCAAAATCTAACATATTGTTACTTGGGCCTACAGGATGTGGTAAAACACTTTTAGCTCAAACTCTTGCAAGAATACTTGATGTACCATTTACTATGGCTGATGCTACTACACTTACTGAGGCGGGTTATGTTGGAGAGGATGTAGAAAACATAATACTCAAGCTTCTACAAGCTGCTGACTACAATGTTGAGAGAGCCCAAAGAGGTATAGTTTATATTGATGAAGTAGACAAAATTACTAGAAAAAGTGACAATCCTTCAATTACAAGAGATGTCTCAGGAGAGGGTGTTCAGCAAGCTCTTCTAAAGATTATGGAGGGAACTGTAGCTTCAGTTCCACCTCAGGGTGGAAGAAAACATCCTCAACAAGAGTTTTTGCAAGTTGATACAACCAATATTTTATTTATTTGTGGTGGAGCTTTTGATGGGATTGAAAAAATTATTGGTAACAGAGGTACCGAGAGATCACTCGGCTTTGGTGCTAAAGTTAAAGAAAAAGATACAAGAAGGACTGGTGAGATTCTTAAAGATTTACAACCTGAGGATTTATTAAAATTTGGTCTAATTCCTGAATTTGTTGGTAGATTACCTGTTTGGGCTTCTCTTGAGGATTTGGATGAGGATTCATTAGTTAGGATTTTAACAGAACCAAAGAATGCTCTTATTAAACAATATAAAAAACTCTTCGAAATGGAGAATGTTGATCTCAAGTTTTCAGATGATGCTCTGAGTTCAATTGCAAAAAAAACAATGACTTATGCTACTGGTGCAAGAGGTTTAAGATCGGTGATTGAGTCCATTTTGCTAGATACAATGTTTGAAATCCCAACCACAAAAGGTGTAACAGAGGTTGCTATATCTGGAGAGGTTGTAGAGGGTAAAGCTGAACCTCTATACATATATGAAGATAAGAAAGAAAATAAAGAAAAATCAGTTAGCTAATTTTTTATTATCTACTCTTGATAAGTTAAACATAAATACCAATATATAGAATACGATATCGTTAAATCGAGAATCGACTGACAATAAGAGTTTCTATTATAGGATTTAAAATGACTGAAAAAACAAATTTAAATAATCTTCCCGTATTACCATTAAGAAATATTGTTGTATTTCCAAATATGGTTGTTCCTCTTTTTGTCGGGCGTGATAAGTCTATAAATGCTCTTGAGCAGGTAATGGATAATGGTCAAGAACTCTTATTTCTTTCACAAAAAAATTCCGATGTTGATGATCCGTCTAAAGAAGATTTATTTGAAATTGGAACAAAAGGTAAAATTCTTCAACTATTAAAATTACCTGATGGGACTGTTAAAGTTTTAGTTGAAGGCTTAACTAGATGCAAGGTTAATAAAATAGAGTTTAAAGCTGATTTTATTAGCGCTGACGTTGATGAATTACCTGTTGCTGAAGTTATAACAGATACAGTGAAGGCACTGGGAAGATCTGTAGTTTCAAAGTATGAAACATACGCAAATATTAATAATAAAGTAACATCTGATTTATTAACTTCAGTCAAGGATATTGATAATGAAGAAAAGTTAGCTGATACTGTTGCTAGTCAAATTGTAATTAATATTCAAGAAAAACAAAAGTTGCTTGAAGAAATAGATCTCGAAAAAAGATTAAATTTGATCCTTTCATATATTGAAGGTGAATTATCTGTTTTACAGGTTGAAAAAAAGATAAGAAGAAGAGTTAAAAACCAGATGGAAAAAACTCAAAAGGAATATTATCTTAATGAGCAGATGAAAGCTATTCAAAAAGAGTTGGAAGATGGAGAAGGTGGATCCTCCGAGGATATTGCGGAACTTACAGAAAAAATCAATAATACTAAGCTTTCTAAAGAGGCAAAGGAAAAAGCTGAAAATGAACTAAAAAAACTAAAACAGATGAGTCCAATGTCCGCAGAAGCAACAGTCGTTAGGAACTACCTCGATTGGCTTTTAGATATACCTTGGGGTAAAAAGAAAAGAATAAAGAAAGATATTAATAAATCCCAAGATATTCTTGATAAAGATCATTATGGTCTTGAAAAAGTAAAAGATAGGATAACTGAGTATTTAGCAGTTCAAAACAGATCCTCTAGTGTTAAAAGTCCTATTTTGTGCCTTGTAGGTCCTCCTGGTGTTGGTAAAACCTCTCTTGGAAAATCAATAGCTAAAGCAACAGGAAGAGAATTCATAAGGATGTCTCTTGGTGGTGTTAGAGATGAAGCCGAAATCAGAGGCCATAGAAGAACATATATCGGCTCAATGCCAGGTAGAGTTATACAAGCTTTGAAAAAAGTCAAAACTACTAATCCAGTTTTTTTGCTTGATGAGATTGATAAGTTAGGTCAAGATTTTAGAGGTGATCCTGCATCAGCTTTACTAGAAGTACTTGATCCTGAGCAAAATAACGCTTTTAATGATCATTATCTAGAGGTTGATTACGACTTATCTCAAGTTATGTTTGTAACCACAGCTAATACTATGAATATACCCGGTCCTCTATTAGATAGAATGGAAATAATCCGGATTGCTGGCTACACCGAAGATGAAAAATTAGAAATTGCTAAAAGGCATTTGCTAGAAAAGGTTAAAAATAATAACGCTCTTGATGATAAGGAATTCAAAATTTCTGATGATGTCATAAGATCAGTAATTCAAAATTATACTAGAGAAGCAGGAGTCAGAAATCTTGAAAGAGAGTTAAATTCTCTTGGAAGAAAAGCAGTTAAGGAAATTTCTCAAAATAAAAGTGATTCGCTAAATGTAAGTTCTGATAACATTTCTGATTATTTGGGCGTAAAAAGATTTAGATATGGGAAGAAAGAAAATGACGACCTAATCGGTGTCGTCACCGGCCTCGCATGGACAGAAGTTGGGGGTGATATATTAAATGTCGAAGCTGTAATGGTACCTGGACAAGGTAAAATTAGAACTACCGGTAAATTAGGGGATGTAATGAAAGAGTCTATTGATGCAGCTTCTTCCTTTGTTAGATCTAGAGCTGTTTCTTATGGTATCGAGCCTCCAATATTTCAAAGAAAAGATATTCATGTTCATGTTCCCGAAGGCGCAACGCCAAAAGATGGCCCTTCAGCGGGCGTAGCTATGATTATTGCTATTATCTCTGTAATGGCGGGAATCCCTGTAAAAAATGATGTTGCAATGACTGGTGAGATGACACTTAGGGGCCGTGTCCTTCCAATCGGTGGATTGAAAGAGAAACTATTGGCCGCATTGAGATCAGGTATAAAAACTGTCTTAGTACCTGCTGAAAATGATCGTGAACTTTCTGAAGTACCAGATAATATTAAAGATAAGCTTGATATAAAGTTGGTTTCAACAATAGATGAAGCTCTTGAATTGGCTTTAGTTCGTAAGCCTGATGCAATCGACTGGGATGAAGATGCATGGTTAGCTGAACAGAGAAAACTTTCAGATAATAATTCAAATCTTACGGCTCATTAAAAAATAATATTCATTTTTTTTTGACCTCTATATATGAAAAAGCATAAATTCATAGTTATTCAACTAACTAAAAGGGGTTTAATATGAATAAAAATGATTTAATCGATGCAATGGCTAGTTCAGCAGGTCTTAGTAAAGCAGATGCTGGAAGAGCTTTAGAGGCTTTTACAGGGGCTGTTACTTCTGCTTTATCAGCTGGGGGAAGTGTCAAAATTACTGGTTTTGGAACTTTTTCAGTCAGTCACAGAGCTGCAACTACTGGAAGAAACCCAAGAACTGGTGAAGCTATTCAGATTGCTGCATCAAAAAATGCAAAATTTAAATCTGGTAAAGGCTTGAAAGACGCTGTGAATAATTAAAAAAAACCAAAGACAAAATGTGATTTATTTTATATAGATACACACTTGTCTTTGGGCGGTTAGCTCAGTTGGTAGAGCATCTGGTTTACATCCAGGGGGTCGGGAGTTCGAGCCTCTCACCGCCCACCACAAGCATTAAAAAAGGTCTAATATTTATTAGGCCTTTTATGCATAAAAACTTGATTTAAATTCTCTTGAGGATTAAATAGTTATCAATATGCGGGGGTGTAGCTCAGTTGGTTAGAGCGCTGGCCTGTCACGCCAGAGG
>CEPA01068367.1_pt1 | contig 10194 bp, 6 predicted proteins | sample 356241 | NCBI WGS metagenome assembly CEPA01 (sample SAMEA2620542, study PRJEB7988) | marine metagenome | biome: marine biome (ENVO:00000447); feature: surface water layer (ENVO:00002042); material: "saline water (ENVO:00002010), including plankton (ENVO:xxxxxxxx)" | depth 5 m
CCTCACCTTGTTTACGCGGAGAACCCGCCCCAAAATGAGCCGAATTCAGAAGGTGGATGGGAACAACTACGCTGGGGTTATGAGCGATTGCGCGATTCCCTCGCAAAAATAGACCATGACGTTCTTGTCATTCTCTCTCCGCATTGGCAGACGTATGTTGGCACGCATTTCCTTGGTCTTCCACATTTCGAAGGGCTTTCTGTTGACCCGATTTTTCCAAATTTGTTTCGTTATTCCTACGACATCAACATCGATGTGGAATTGAGTAAAGCCATTCACGACAAAGCAGCCGAGGCTGGTCTTGCTGTAAAAATGATGAACAATCCTGATTTCCGCGTCGATTATGGGACCATTACAACTGGCCATATGGTCAATCCTGCTTTCGACAAACCACTTGTTGTAATCTCTTCCAACCGTTCTCGACATTATTACTCCGTAGAAGTCATGCAAGAAATGATGATGGAACTTGGCCGTGCGACTCGAGATGCGATTCTCGAAAGTGGAAAAAAAGCCGTAGTACTTGCTTCCAATTCACTTTCACACCGACACTTTACGACCGAGTCCGATGTACCTGAAGACATGAGTAGAGAGCACATTGCAAGCCATGCGATGCATCTTTGGGACATGCGAATCATCGATTACATGCGAACGGGTCAAGCACAGCGAATCATCGATGAAATGCCAGAGTTTACCGAACAAGCAATTGCAGAGTCCGACGGAGGAGGCCTAACGTGGTTGCTGAGTACGCTTACCGTTCCAGATTATCCTGCAATTCTCCATGGTTACGGTACGATCATCGGAACGGGTAATGCGATTGTGGAATGGCCTTGTTACGCTCATGAGGAGGTTTGAATTTGAACGATTCAATCCTTGCTTCTTACGTTGTTCCTGTTCATCCCCATCCGCTCTTGGTCCCTGAACAGAACGAAGGTTGGCAGCGACTCCGCGATGCATTTGACGAAGCAAGAGATCAAATTGCAGCAAGTGATGCAGATGTTATCATTGTTTATTCAACAACATGGCCAAGCATCATCGGTCACCAAATACAAGCAGATCCAAACCCAACATGGACGTTGGTTGATCAAGATTTCCACGATCTTGGTTCCATGGATTATTCTTTTCGAATCGATGCAGAATTTGCTGAAGCGTGGAACAAAGCCAATCACAGTCGCGGTTTGCAGAGTCGCACGGTGGCATACAACGGATTTCCTATCGATGTCGGTTCGGTCGTTGCATTGAAACTTCTGAATCCGGACAACCGAATTCCTGCTGTCATTGTTTCATCAAACGTGTACGCAAACAGAGCCGAAACAACGGTTTTGGCGAAGGCATGTCTGGATGTGCTTGGTAAAATGGGAAAGAAGGCAGTTGCTGTTACAGCGATGTCAATGTCCAATCGTATGTTCACTGAGTTTATCGAGGCGAGCGAGGACAAAATTCACTCACTCAAAGATGACGAATGGAACAGGAAGGTTCTCGAATTTCTTGAAGAGGGACGTTTGGAAGATGTTGCCCAACTTTCAAGAACCATTCATCAGCAAATTCGTGTACAAAAAGTCGTGACGTTCAAACCGATGTGGTGGCTTTCTGCGATGAACAACAACCGAAACGATTTGACCGGTAAGGTGCTTGCTTACGAAGCCCTTTACGGGGCAGGTGGTGCTGTGGTGCACCTTGATCCAACATCCAACGGTAAGGGAGACAAAGAGTACGATGAAGACGATGTCGAGACCTATCAGGGAGAGCGAAATGTTCTCGATTCAGAGGAAACCGATACGTCGGTTGCTGCGGCATCACCAAACACAGGACCAGCTCTCTGGAATCCTGCTGAAGGCGAGGATGCTGTCAATACCGAATCCGCTCCGAAGCCCGTCGGTCTTTACCCACACGCACGTCGAGTTGGTGATTTGCTCTATCTCTCTGGTGTTGGCCCACGTCAACCCGGGACCAATGCAATACCCGGTGGACCGATTCGAGATGGAAACGGCTCCCCATTGGAGTATGACATCAAGGAGCAAACGCGAGCGGTTGTGGAGAACATAGCGCGAATTCTGGAGGAGGCCGGTTCTTCGATGGAGAAGGTCGTCGATGTCACGTCCTTCCTCGTCGACATGGATCGAGACTTTGCTGGTTACAACGAAGTTTGGGCAGAGACGCTCGGTCATTATGGACCTACACGTACGACACTCGCCATCCGGGCTTTACCAACACCAATCGCTGTCGAAATGAAGGTAATCGCAAAAATTTAATTTCCGGTTTTCGGTAGTTTGTATCCTCAAAAAATGCAAGAGAATATATCCTTTATTTGTATCAGGCACATCATAAGCCAAGTTGCTGCATGATATCGGGGATGTAGTTATGCCAATATCAAAACTTGATTCTGTCGTTGCAATGGGTACTGAAACCATCAAGAAAACGCTCAAGCGAAGTGTTGGTCTCGCCGGCGTCGTCATCATCTCACTATCGGCCATGCTTCCAGGTATCTTCGTAACGCCTACGTTTGCAGCTGACATCATGGGTGCTGGAATCTGGCTCGCTTTCATCATCGCAGCTGCCGTTGTTCTCCCCGCAGCAATTTCGAAAGCAGAACTCGCATCTGGTATGCCCTCCAGCGGTGGCTCCTATGTCTATCTCGAACGAACATATGGACCCATGATTGGGACCATAAGCGGTCTCGGACTATGGGCATCGTTCCTGCTCAAGTCAGGATTTGCGCTCATTGGATTTTCAGCGTATTTCATCGCAGTGACGACGTATTTTGATATCGACATGGAAATGATGGTTCTTTCCATGAGTGCTCTCGTGCTTATCACCATCGTCAACATCCTTGGCGTCAAAAAAGTGAAGGCGATTCAAACACCCGTGTTGCTCGTCACCTTGGGTATGTTGGTCACTACGTGCATAGCAGCGTTCTTCGTCGATGGTTTCGATGGTGCAAGACCGTTCAAGGCTGCCTTTTCTGCGCATCCTTGGAAACTTGCGGAAACCTCTGCTTTCGTCTTCGTTGCTTATGCAGGTGTAACCAAAGTCGCTGCGATTGGGGGAGAGGTCAAAGATCCAGAAAAAAACCTTCCAGCAGGTATGCTGCTCTCTTTGTTGATTGCTACGGTGTTGTATGCTATGATCGCTTACCTGATGATGGCCGCTATTCCTGGAGAATGGTGGAAGGTGGAGGGTGAGGTTGTCGAAAACCCGATTTTTGTTTTCGCTGAAACCGTTGCAGGTACAGAATTTGGTATCTTTGCTGCGATTATCTCCGTCCTAGCAATGATTTCGATGGCCTTAGCGGGGATTCTCGCTTCCTCTCGATTCTTGTTTGCCATGGGGCAAGACAAATTGCTACCCTCTGCGTTGGAGCAAGTTCACGAAAAATACGAAACACCGCACTGGCCAATCATCATAACTGGATTGGCAATGGGTTTGGCCATCTTCTTCGTCCCTCTCAAAGACGTTGTAAAATTGGCATCTGGCTTCAAAATCATGATCTTTATCATGATCAACACCTGCGTTGTTATTCTTCGCCAAACAAGCGATCGCCACGGTTGGGACCCCTCTTACAAAGGCATCTTGTATCCATTCATGCAAATTTGGGGCATTGTTGCTGGATTGTTCTTGATATATTTCATCGGTGATAAAGCCTTCATCGGAGCATCAGCAGCAATCGGAGCGGGTCTTTTGACGTACTTCCTCTATGGGCAGAAGTACGCCAAGAAGGAACAAACTCCGTTCCAAACCCTTCGTCGTTCTGTCGGCAAAAAATCCGATTGATGCAGCATTGCATTTCAGATGCTTCGCAGTCTTCCACCATCAACAGGTAATGAAACGCCACGAATTGCTCCTGCAGCTGGTGATGCGAGGAAGGCAATGACGGATGCCGTCTCAAGTGGATCGATAAGTCGCTCGATGGGTACCTGATTCATCCATCCTTCATGAATCGATTCGATACTTTGTCCCGTTCGTTGATGGATGGATTGAGCAAGACTGCCCAAACGTTCCGTGTCTGTGAACCCTGGTAGGACGTTGTTGATGGTAATCGATGGATGCAACTCCCTTGAGAGGGACTTCGACCAAGATGCCATCGCGCCTCGCAGTGTGTTGGAGACGCCAAGATTCGGTATTGGTTCTCGAACGCTTGTTGAAACGATTTGAATGATGCGTCCATAATTTGCTGATTCCATGCCGGGTGCAAGCAATTTCACCAGTGTGTGGGCAGCGTGAAGGTGTCTTGCAAACGGTTGAGAGAGTTCGTCAACGGTTGCTTTCAACAGCGGTCCTCCCGGCGGCCCGCCTGCATTATTGACGAGGATGTGAATCGGCCCTTCAACAAGAAGTGGTTCAACAGAAGCCGCAATGGATTCGGTTTCTTCCAAATCCATGATGAGCATTCGGTGTTGACCATCGCCCAGCGTTTTGAGTTGCTCAAGCAACGCCTTGAGTTGAGTTCCATTTCGTGAAGCAACAACAACATTTGCTCCTGCTTTTGCCATAACTTGGGCTGTCGCTGCTCCGATTCCTCGACTCGCTCCGCAAATGAGCGCTGTCTTGCCTGCAAGGGCATTGCTGTGGAAAACGGCTTGGTCACCGAGGAGGTCCATGAGCAGTCGTGTGACTTCTCTCTCTTAGTGATTCGCTCTTACAGCCAATCCAGGATTGCTTCCTGTTGTACCAACCAATCGTCGCTTGCCGCATCGATGATGCTGTAGTGGTCTCCGGGCAACCAAACTTTTTGCACATCACATCCTTTTGCCTTCATTGCCCGTGCATAGGTTTCGCTTTGCTCGATTGGAACATCAACATCCCGTTCTCCGTGGATCAAAAGAACCGGTGAATGAGGAGGTAAATCGATTGGATTGACCTTCTTCCAAATCGTTTCTTGCTCGTAAGGATTGCAACCCATCCACCGTCGGATTGCATCTCCCTCATCGCTCAATCTTGCTTTGTCAGCACCAAACAGATCGGTAATCGGAGCTTGCGCAACACAAAGCCACGGTTTTCGTTCTGCTTTGCTTGCCATGAGCAGAGCAAGGTGTCCTCCTGCAGAATGGCCCATCACCATGCTTCTAGTTATGTCGATTCCAGGGAGGAGTGCAAGTTGTCCCCAAGCTCGCAGTATGTCTGAAAGCGTGTCCATCCATACACCTTCATCACCCTCCTCCCATCGTCGGAATTCGATGTTCCATGCTGCAATTCCAGCATCACTGAGTGCATTTGCAATAGGAAGCATCAACTCGGAGGTGTACTGCTTTTTCCAGAAACCACCATGGATGAGCATGATGCACGGTAGACCGTGTTCGTTTTCAAAGGGCGATGGGTAATCGGGCATGTGCAAATCAGCATATTGCCATGGTTCGGCACCCCATTGCATTCGATCGATGGGCATGGAAGCCAACTCATGGCGTAACGCGCTGTCGATCGCGCGGGAACAGAACCGTCTCACGCACGTTGCGGGAACCGGTTAAGACCATCAGAAGGCGTGCGACTCCGAGACCCCAACCAGCGTGCGGGGGTGCTCCAAAACGAAAGCCATCAGTGTAGAAGGAAAAATCATCGGGATTCAACCCTTTGTTGCGCAGGTTTTGTTCTAGGACATCGACGTTGTGTTCGCGTTGTCCTCCGCTGGTCATCTCATCGCGTCCATAATTCAAATCAAATCCGCGGCTTAACTGCTCACCGGTTACACCGTTTTCACCGGAGACATGGTGGATGTAGAACGGCTTCATTGCCATAGGCCAACGTGGTAAGAAATGGAACCCAGGGTATTTTTCGGCGATGATGTCACAATGCGAGGAGTCAATGTCATCACCCCATTGAATGTCTTGTCCTGCATCCTGAATCATCTTGATGGCATCGCAATAGTCGATGCGAGGGAACGGTAGGGAAGGCACCTCTACTGAGATTGGTTCCAATTCCTGTGTTTCTCGGAAGGCATTGATGGTATCGATGTGGTCTTGATCGTTTTGAGCAACCGATTTCCAGATGTGATGAATCATCCGCTCTTGAACACCCATGACGTCCTCGTCTGTCATCCAAGCGGCTTCGATATCGAATGAAATGAATTCATTGAGGTGTCGATAAGTGTCGTGATTTTCAGCCCTGAAAGCAGGTCCGATTTCAAACACGCGCTCCATACCACCGAGGACGGCAAGTTGCTTGTACAGTTGTGGGCTTTGTGAGAGAAATGCCGGCGTGTCAAAATACATCATTGGGAACAAGTTTGTTCCCCCTTCAGATGCTGAAGCAATGATTTTTGGAGTGTTGATTTCTTTGAAACCTTCGCCAATAAGGTGTTCTCTGCCGTACTGCAATACTCGGGCACGGAGCGTAAACATGGCGTTTACATGAGCCCGTCGTAGGTCGAGGAATCGATTGTCCAGACGGGTATCGAGACCAATCGAAACCGTATCGGTTATTCCCAGCGGTAATGGTGCATTCGCCCGTGTTAATACGTTCACGCTTGTTGCCACGAGTTCATACGTGGGTGGAGGAGGACTTTCGCCATCTTTGAGCTTCGGTGGCCTTTTTTGCGCCACTGTTCCTGTAAATTGGAGCGTTGACTCACGGGTCATGCGTTGCACCAAATCGAGGTCATTCTCCCCAACATTGTCTGCTTTGAGAAAGACTTGGAGTTTTCCTGTCCCATCCCGAAGGTCGACAAAGCAAATCGCACCTTTGCCGCGATTTGCTTCCATAAAGCCGCATATGGTTACTTCTGTTCCAACAAGTTCCGCACCTTTGTTTTGGATTTGGCCTAAGGTGTGGGTTCGATATGCAGTAGGGTGCCAGTCTGCCATGGCAAATCCTGTCTGATGTTCCTAAAATAGCAATCGCCAGAGTCGATTCCTTTGCACAAACCAAACCTTTGATAATGTGAATCCAAGGCGTTGGAGCATGGCACAGCGTGTATTCAGTTCGGAATCGGTTACTTGTGGCCACCCTGACAAAGTCTGCGACGCCATTTCCGATGCCATTGTTGATGCGTGTTTGGCGATTGACAAGCACGCTCGTGTTGCGGTTGAAACTTGCATCAAAGGGATGCCAGAGAAGAGCGTTATTGTTCTCGCAGGAGAGGTTTCACTCAAAGGTGAGACGCCAGATTACGCAGGGATAGCACGTCAAGCGGCAGCAGAGATAGGTTACACTTCTCACGAAATTGGCATGGATGCGACAAATCCATCGTTGTGCGATGTTTTGGTATACGTAACAACACAATCGGCCTTCATCGATCAAGGGGTCAATCGCGACAGTATTGAATCACAAGGGGCTGGTGACCAAGGCCTCATGTTTGGATACGCTTGTGATGAAACAGAAGCTTACAGTGAGTTGGAAGGGCGATTCTTTCCACTTGCAGCAGCTCTCTCTCAACGCCTTTCACGTAGGCTAAGAACGGTGCGAGAAGAGAACATACTGCCATGGGCTCGTCCTGATGGAAAGACACAAGTGACGGTTGCTTACGACGAAAACGGGGCAATCAGCGGTGTTGACACAGTTGTTGTCGCCATACAACACGACAAGCGACTCAAAGATCAATTTGATGGTTCTGTAGAATCCGAACTTGCTCACGTACGGGAAGCCATCACGAAGCATGTGGTTGAAACAACGATACCGAAGGAATTGCTGCTTCCAGATTACAAGCTTATTGTGAATGGAACGGGTCGTTTCGCAGACCCAGGTGGTCCTTATGCGGACGCAGGGTTGACCGGTCGAAAGATCATTGTCGACACATATGGCGGTCTAGGACGACACGGTGGCGGTGCATTTAGTGGAAAAGATCCATCAAAAGTCGATCGCAGTGCTGCATACGCTGCACGTTGGGCTGCGAAGCACGTCGTTGCTGCAGGTCTTGCAACAAAATTCGAGATTCAACTCGCCTACGTTATCGGTGTTGCTGAACCAGTAAGTCTGATGGTGGATTCGTTTGGAACAGGCAGCGTTTCAAACGAGGAACTTGCTCGACGTGTTGAAGCAACCTTTGATTTCCGACCGGCCGCAATCGCACGAGACCTTGACTTGCTTCAACCAATTTACAAAGAAACATCTTCTGGAGGTCACTTTGGCAGACCACCTACAAACGAAGGGCACTTCCCATGGGAGCGCATAGATTCCGAACGAATTGAAAAACTCCTTCATTCGTGAACTTTGCAGTCTTCAAGCCGATTCGCTCAAGTGCTGTTAACACCTCGCAGGAATTGGTCCGATGTCGCAACTCTCCATTCGTGCAGTCGTTTTGGTTGGTTTGATGCTGCTCGCAAGCGCATCACCAATCGCTCAAGTAGCACGAGCAGACCCTCAAATCGAACTTCAAGTTGACGCGAGTCACATGATTCTCACTCCCGGTGAATCAATGAATCTAACCCTTACAATCGAAAACAACGGTTCTTCGATTGAAACGTACAGTATTGAAACCTCAACGTTTGGTCTTTCCACGCTGTGGACTGCAACACCTTCATCCAGTACCGTCTCAAACGTTTTGCCCACATACAACACGAGTACCACAATTGTAGTCCAACTTGCTGAAACAGCAACGCCGAGCGACAATGGCAAGTTTACAATTTACGTCAATGATAGCGATGATACGGTGTCCTCATCAATCGATGTGTTCGTAAGTGTGGCGGTTGTTTACAATCCCCACCTCGATGCCACAGGGGTCGGTGATCAAGGACTTCTAGCACTCCAACCGGGTCAAAGTGTTGACCTTTCCATTCCGGTAAGCAATCATGGGTCTGTCATGGACTCGTATCTATTGGAGGTTGGAGAGGAGCCAGATCTTTCTGGATGGTGGGCGAACTATTCTTCCAGTGGTTCCACCAATACGACCAACACTCCTCCATCTTGGTCAAATTCGGTAAGCGATGTGCTCATTTTTGGTAATTCCTACACATCTAGAAACGGCCTTTCATTCATGCTTGAGGAATTGCTCCGAAGTGCGCACAGTCCCAGCAACACCTCGGACTACACCACAGGAGGTCACTCGATTTCGGACCATTGGGACGATGTCAACACCAGCAGTAGTCCTCAAAACCTCTCACTCGCCTCAGGTGTCTGGGATACGGTATTGCTTCAGGACCAATCACAAACACCCGGTTTGAATCGCACAACTTCGCAGTGGCTGGAAGGTAAAAACGGAAGCATCCATCTTGCAGAGCGAATCGATGCCGAAGGAGGTGCTACAATGCTGTTCATGACGTGGGGTCATCGCAGCGGTGATTCTGCGTTGACGACATTGTACCCAAATTACACTGTGATGCAAAATCGAATCGAACAAGGCTACATTGACTATCGCGACAACATCTCACTTTCAACCTCCGCTGAAGTGTACATCGCTCCAGTCGGTTTGGCTTTCAAGCACATTCACGATTCAATCGTTGGTTCAGGCGGGGATCCTTTGGATTCAACTTCAACGTTCTATCAACTCTATGACGGTGACGGCACACATCCTTCAACGTCTGGGTCGTATCTTGCGGCTTGCGTTTTGTTCACAGCCCTGACAGGTGACACTCCTGTTGGACTCACAGACAACACAACCCTTGATGCAACGCTTCGATTGACACTCCAGCAAACCGCAGCTGAAGTCGTTTTGAACGGTTCAGCAACCTACACATATCCCTGGGAAACCGCCCCGACAATCCAAGCAATGAATCAGAATACGAACATTCCTACGGGCTGGGAAGTACGCTGGCTTGACGACCAGATCGAGAATCTCTCCGCCAACGGTCAGGAAACAGCCACGCTGCGAATTTCCATTCCATCGGATGCAAGTCCAGGAGCAACTGGTTTGCGATTGTATGCAGGATCGTTGTTTGGAAATCGAACAACTTCTACTCTGATGGTTGTCGATGTTCAGGCCGATTACGACCTCCAGGTGGATTTCCTTCAATCATCCGATGCCTTCCTTCCCGCTCAACAAACCAACACAACGGTCCGCTTGACGAATACAGGGACTGCTCCAACAACGTTCGATCATGCATTAAGCGTCACCTCTGGACCGTGTACTGTTTCGCTCTTGTCACACACCTCGACAATTGCTGTTGGCGCTAATGAAGACCTTCCGTTCCAAGTTAACGTGGGAACAAATGCGAACGTAGGGGACGTGTGTACACTTCGCCTGACATCAACACTGGATTCGGATTCCAGTGTTTCTTTCGCACACGACTTTTCGTTTGAAATCGATCGAGACGTTGATTTCGTTCTTCAAGG
>CEPA01011622.1_pt1 | contig 10188 bp, 3 predicted proteins | sample 356241 | NCBI WGS metagenome assembly CEPA01 (sample SAMEA2620542, study PRJEB7988) | marine metagenome | biome: marine biome (ENVO:00000447); feature: surface water layer (ENVO:00002042); material: "saline water (ENVO:00002010), including plankton (ENVO:xxxxxxxx)" | depth 5 m
CCTCCGCCAGCTCCACCACTATCATCGGCAATAATAAATTCAGATGCAGAGGCATCATATTTAAGTATTTTACCGTCAGCTACACCAGAGGTATTTACATCTGATAAAGAGTTTAAAGAACCTAAGTTAGCAAGTTTTGTTTTCTCTGCATCAGTAAACTCGTTAGTATTGGCATTAGCTTCGTATGCTGTTTTGATTTCTGCATTGGTCTGGTCTGCCGTAGCTCCAGTTTCTATACCCGCTAATTTAGTTTGTTCAGCGTCTGAAAATTCATTAGTATTAGCGTTAGCTTCATATGCAGTTTTAATTTCTGCATTAGTTTGGTCAGCTGTAGCACCATCCTCTACGTTAATCATTGTACGTAAAGCACTTGGAGTTATTTCTTCTATAACACCAGCACCAGATGAATCTCTACCTAATACTCTGTTAGTAGCTGAAACATCTTGTATTTTTTCATAAGTAACTTGATCGTTAGCTATATGTTCAGTATCAATACTACCAGCAACATAATGTTCAGAATTTATAACATCATCTTGAATGTTATCTCCATCAATTATATCATTAGCTAAATGAACGTGCTCAATAGAACCATCTACATACTGATCGCTGTCTACAGAATTAGCAGACATGTGCTCTAAATCAATCGAACCCGCTGCATAATGTTGAGAGTTTATTGTATCATCAGGTATCTTGTTTGCAGTAACTGAATTATCAGATATATCATTTTCTACAATAGTACCAGCAACAATATGGTCACTTGTAATAAAGTTTGTACTAGGTTGATCTCCTCTAAACAAAACACCTTCAATAGTTAGTGCTTTGTTTCTACCGTCTTGTGCTGTAAAGTTAGACTCAGTAGAGGAGTTATTAAGATCTGTGGCTCTTATAGTACTACCACTTGCAAAAGTTGTATATGAACTGTCTGCATCTCTTGTCCTACGCTCACAGAATACTACTGCACCTTGCGGTAGGGCAGAGTTGAACGTAATTGTATTGTTATCAGTGGAAAGCGTGTAGTTGTATAAAGTTGTACCCGCTGTAACGGCAGGAAAGTATAATCCGTCTGTGTTGTTCACCTGTGGGTGAGTAGAGTCTGCAGTACTACCAGTAGACTGGCGTAGCTGTAGCACTCTAGTACCACCCGACAATGTGACATAAACATCTAGATCATCTTGGTTATTCAGTTGTATTCCGACAGGACTAAATACAGTTGTAGTTGCATTAGTCGTGGCAGAGAAAAGTTTTTTAGTTGTAACTGCCATTGATAATCAATGTTATTTTGGAAATTTGTTTATTAAATATTCTACTGTATTAAAATTACCTTCTTTTGTTAAAGATTTTTGAGCTTTAGATACTGCTAATCTTTGATCTAAGTCTGGATACTCATACCTAAGTTGTTTAATAGCTCTTTCTTTAGCTCTATTAAATATTTTTCTTACTGCATTATAGAAAGGTGTATCACTAATTCTAGCACCATCTCTATTAAGTAAACCTCTATCTTTATAATCTTGTACTTGTGCTTTAAATTGAGAGTTATTAATCAATTTTTCTAAGTCATTTCTAAAGGTTACATCCATAGACATAAATCTTTGAAGCTCTGACCTTTCAAAACTTGTTAAAGGTAGACCATTATACTGAGTAACCTCATCTGGTAGGTTAAAATTAATGTCCATTAGTGCCTGTTTAACAGGATCACCTTCAGCCATGTTTATTGCTACAGGGCTAACTGCATTAAATATACGTAACCAAGGAAAGTTTGCATTAGGTATGAACTTTTTACCAGACCTATCCTTAGATAGTATGTCATATTTAGCTGGTAAAGAGTTTTTTAGACCCGCATCACGTTTAAATAACAACTCAGCAAAGGTATTTGCCTCTACTTGATGGGCTTGCATCATATCACCTAAAGATGATAACAAAGAACGGTAAGGTAAACTAGATCTACCTAAACCTGCTAGTACGTTAGTAATCTGTGCTCCTGAACTATCAGCGTTCATTAGTGTAATTAAGTCATCAACACCCGCAAGCATGGACTTATCAACAAGAATAGAACCAAACATAAACGCAATCTTTTGTGTCATCTGATCTCTTTCATCTTCACCTAGTAAATGTTGATTAGTTGCAAAGTTAGCACTAAGAGAAAACAGTGTGTTAAAAGGTTCTAGAGTTCTATAGGATACATACACTGGTTTTTCATCAGTACCAAACTTAAATGAGTTAGGTTGTATCTGATTAGATCTCCATTGCTCTCTAGTTTCTCTATCAAACGGTAAATCTCCAGTAACTTTACCATTTAGTGCTAGATAGACAGTTAGACCCATCAAAGCATTACCAGTGGTCATACGACCTCTCATCATAGCCTGTGCTTGTGGTAGATCTTGTGGTCTAATACCATATTGTGCAAGGTTTTCACCTTTCATAATGTCATCAAACCTTTTAGTAAACCTTTCTAGCTCTGTATGTGCAAATGTTAAACGTAAAGCATTTATACTTGTTTTAACAAATGGGAAGAAAAACTGACCGCCTGGAATATTCTGTAATGTTTCAAATACCTTTAGATTTGGAGGTAGTGCTGTAGTAAGTGCAGCTTCATTACCTGCCATTTCAGCAGCTTTATCTGATACTACATATCTATTATTATCAACAATAAATATATCATCTCTAAATTTATCTTCATACTTCTTAGCATACTCAACCATATCAAAGATACCTGTTTTACCTTCTTCTATAGCTTTACGAGCAGCTCTTTGACGCATTTCTAGACGACCTATAATAGTTCTAGCAGCAGCGTCTCCAGATCCCATAAGGTTTACACTATATCTAGCAAAAGGGCTAGTGTTAAAATCAACTAAACCTTTTAATGCCATATATGCAGCCTTATCACCTGGTTTTCCGTAGGCATTATAGTATTTTTCTAATGCATTAAACTTCTGTAAATCTGCTTCTAAGTTAAATTTAGCAGTATATGTTTGTGGTTGTCTGTTTACACCTAGTTTCCAGTTGTGCATAAACATTTGTAAACCTTCAGCGTATGCACCCATAAGTCCGTGCATTTGTGTTAGTGCAATCAATGCCTCATTCTTGTTAAATGAAGTGGTAGCTCCAATAAATGCCATAAATGGACGTAGTGTTGCTATAAGGTTTGTACTAAAAATAGCTTTGACTGGGGTTGTGATAGCACTTAGTAGAGAGTTATAGTATACAGAACTTAACTCTTTCATAAATCTAGGTGTTATATATTCACCATTTACACGAGTTCCAAGTTTACGTAACTTAATACTACTTGGTTTAAATGGGTTCATAGCATAGCGTTCTAGATACTCATGTATATGTTCTAAACGTGTTACTACACCACCACTTAATCTGTGCATTTCTATAAGATCTGCAGCTTTACGTGGCCCCATCTCTCTAGTAATTTTACGTAAATATTGGTTATACTGTGCTTGGTCACTTATAATTTTTTCTATACCATCGTTTACATTCTTAGTAACATAATCATCTAACACAAAGTTTCTTTGTTGTAGTAGTGTGTTACCACTCATGTACGCTAATTTTTTTTGCTCTAAAAGTATGACGTTTACCATATCATACATTTGATCTAACTGACGTGATATGTCACCATGCTTAGTAGATCTAGATAAAGTCTCGGCTGCAGTGGCTACAGACTCGATTTGTTTTGCTAGGGTGTACACTAATAGTTGTGATGCAGCCTTTTGCGGGGCTGTCATTGTCACTATCGCATCTCCATCGTGCATCCAAATGATTCTATTTTGCTTGTTTTGTGTCAGATAACGTCTCATATTATCTGCTACATCTTTACCACCTTCAGCTAAAATACCATGTAAATCGTCTGTTTGTCTAAGAATAATATTAGTAATTTGTTGCCTAGACATCTTACGACCTAACTTGTCTAGTGCCCCGCCTTCTTGAAAAATTTTTCCTGTTAAATCTTCGACTATTTCTTTTAGATATTCCTGTACTTTTACATCGCCTCTACTTAGTTTCTTAAATGCAGCTTCTGTAGTTAGTTGACTATTACTTGCAGGTACACCATCTATGTTCTTCATTTGGAAGAATGTTTCCTGTAAGTTACGTTCTAAGTTTTCTGCAGGACTGCCTTCACCAAAGGGTCGCCACGTTGACTTTTCTACATCTCTGTGTTTCATATAGTCAACCCAGTTATCTGGGCCATAGGCTGCTAGATCTGATAACTGTTCTAGACCTGCCTTAAACTCTGGATCCCATCTATCACCTGCACGTTGACCTATTCTGTTAGCTAAGTCATCTAAGTCATTGAGTGCCATTTCACGTATAGCTGGCTCAGACATTTGACCAAAATCTAAAGTAGGGTGTTTAGCTTCTAATGCTCTCATATATGTTTCATCAGGTTGCTCACCCTTTCTTAGTAGAGTATACATTTCAAAATCTTCATCTAGTAGATGTTTTTCATTATACTCTAATCTAAAGTCTCTACCTAGCATACCACGTTTATCTGCCTTACTCAAAGCTCTCATTTCACCTGCAGCTATAATATCTTTTGCTACTGATACTTGATGAGCTTTCTTTTGTTCTTGAGTAAACTTAGCGTTAGCCTCATCTACAGACATACCACCTCGTACAGCCTTATGTGCTTTCCATGTGCTTCTTACAAAACCACCTAAAAAGTGACCTAGTACATTCATACCAGCACCAGCTGTTACTGACTTAATACGAGAAATCCAAACAGTATCTTTTTCTGGATCTACAGCTAATGCTTCTGCAAAAGGTATAAATGGTGCATGTTCGTTAACAAGGTTTGCAATGTTAGCTGTTTCAGAGCTTTGCATAATAGCATCTGCTATGGTACCTTGAGCTGCTACACTTGGGATTTTAGATACATAGTTAATTGTTCTAGATCCAAACTTACCTATACCTGCAGCTCTAGACCCTTTGTACAAGGCTGTACCTAATCTAGTACCTGCTTTAGCTAAACCAGTAGTAGCTGCAATCTTACCGCCTATACCGCCTGTGACAGTTGACAGTAAACCAAACTCTACTAGACCTCTAAGTAAGTTACCATAACCAGAGTTGTTTTCTGGTACAGTGTTATCATCTAGATCCCACCATGCACCAGATTCATACTGTTTACTAAATGGATTGTTCTTATTATCTTCAACACCCATAATCTTATTAAGACCAGTTTTAAGAGTGTCACCAGATAAGTCAAGAAAACTACCTACACTATCTATAGCATCAGCACCACCACCAACTATAGCCTTACCAGTTTCTGATAAAAACTGTAAAGGATTGTCTGGTACAAACCCTTGACTTTTAGCAGCTCTTTCTTCTTGTTGTTTTGCTGCTAATTGTTGTTCGGGTGTAATTAGTTGTTGATTAGTAGCATCTATTTTATTTTGTGAGCGGGCAGCATCTTGCCCTCCAACATAACCTACAAACTCATCTTCTGCAGTCTCAAGATTGTTGGTGAGTTCTGTAGCTAAAGTTAAATCATCTTCGTTCATTCTTTAAACTCTCCTATGTAAAATTCTGGACGCATAATTAATAGTTTGTATACTTCATCTACAAATTTATCTTCTATACCTTCTTTAATAAATCCAGGTACAAATTTCATTTGGAAAGACTCTGGGGGTGCTGCTATCTTAGCGTTTATAGCTGCTTGTTTCTTTAATGCGTTCCATTCTTTTTGACCGATAACATTGATAATATCTGATACAACCCTGTAATCTTCTGTCCATGTTGGTGGGAATATTTTTGAGCCACCACCTAAAATCCAAGTTAAGTAGTTTGTAGATTCTCTACGAGACTCTATAGATTGTTGTAGTCCCCAGCTTATGTCACCTTGACCACCAGATAGTAATGAAACAATATTAATTTGTGATTGTTTTTTACTTAAATTACTTTGATATTGATTATAAGAAGCTGTTGTATAATTCTGTCTACTTCTAGTGCTAAAGTCAACACCCTCTGTATCGTTTCTTAGTTCTTCTAGTTCTGTTTGAAGATTATCAACAGTGTTAATCTTAAAGTTTCTAGTAGCATAATCGTAAGCTGCTTCAAACCCTTGTTCGCTTTCTATTTTATTAAATGTGTCTTGTTCTACCTCAGCAAGTTTTGTTCCTGCAGCATCAACAACATTAGAAAGCTCAGATAATTTAAAATTTTTACCGTTAAATTCTTTGAACTTTTTTAAATCTATTTCAAGCTCTTTATCAGACATAATGTCATAAGCTACTTCATAATTACTTAATTTTGCACCATTATTATTGTAATCTGCAAAAAAATCAACACCTTTAGCTTCAAACTTTATGTCGTTTTTCCAACGGTTTTTGTTTTCACCACTTGCGAGTGCATAGAAATTTTGTAATGCTATTTGTTTGTTATCTACATCTTTAGTTGCTTCAGAAATTAAAATATTACTATGATGTCTAATAATATTATCCCATAATACTTCAGCATCTGGATTTATAGAACCATCTTTGTTATATAGAAAACTGTATTCTATACCTAAATCTTCGGCATATTTTTTAACTGCCGTACCATCTATGGTAAAGTTACCTTCATTAAACTCATTCTTAAAAGCATTAGTTAAGTATGATATAGATATTAAACCATTTCTATCAAGTACATCTTCTACATGACCGTTTTGTATTTCGATCTTATCATCTCTGGTTAATAAATTCTCAACTTGTGCAACTTTTTGTAGATGAGGAGCTAACTGATCTATTGTTATTTCTTCTAAACCCATAGTATCCCTTTCAGCGTTCCATATCTGTAGTGCACTAACTCCTGTAGCATCCTCAGATGCAGCTTTTACTGCAAACTCTGGAAATGCATTATATACATCTACACCATTAATAGTTACCATTTCAGGGTTAAGAATCTTTGTTTTAGTTTCTACATCTATATTATAGCTACTTAGAATGTCACCGTCAAGTACACTTCCAAAATCTTCTTTATTTAAATGTGCTACAACATGGTCTGATAATTTTTGTGCATTATCGTCTATTTTTGTGTCTACAGTTGGTAGCCAAGCTGATTGATTTACAAAATCAGTTAAACCAGAATCACCATCTAATAATTGTAATCTATAATCACGACCACTCTGACTCTGTTTACCAAGCCAATGAGTTTCCATTATCTGTTCGTTTTTTAACTGAGGTATAATTTGTATAATCTCGTTATAAGCATCTGCTAATGCAAGACCACGTAACTCTTCTATATCTGTAATATTAGCATATTTAGCTTTCCAAGTAGGGTCATTCATTAGAACATTACTTCTAATTAACAACTCATTAACTGACAACTCTTCAGCAGCTTTGACGTATAAAGAATTACTTACAATATAATCTTTACTGTTAGAATAACCACCTGTAGCTTCTTCTAAAAATGCAGCTGTAATTTTTTGACTATAACCCGCAACTACATCTCTATTAGTTTCTAGATAAATTTCTTGACCTGGTTTTTGTATAATACCTGTTTCTTGATACTTTTTAATAGTAGCTATATTTATACCCTTGTCTACAGCAACTCTCATAGGTATAATTGTATAACCAGCTTTTTGTAAATTTGCAACTTCTTTTTCAGATTCTGTAGTATCTAACTGTGTACCTTTAGAAGTTAATGCACCATTATATAGACCATCCATTTTATTACCAAAGTTAGTATTTGGAATGTAAAAGTCATTATTTTTTACTGTCAGATATGCTTCATTTAAAGCTACTATATCTCCAGTGCTATTATACTCTGAAATAGCTTTACGAAAGTCAGACTCAATGGTTAGTTGCTCATTGTCTCTAGTTTGTCTAAACTCATCACTAATTTGTTTATTTATAGCTGCAATAATATCATCTTTGTTAAACTGGTTAAATTCTGTCAAAGGTTTTACACCTATAGAAGTTCTAAAAGTCATTGCTTCAATACCAGATTCTTTGTCTCCTAGTATGATGTCAATTAAAGTGTCTCTAGTAACTGCGTTAGGTATGTCTACTAAAGCATCAATTAAACTACTTCTCAATAAGTCAGAGGTAGCAGAGTTAGCTGTTTTACCTTCGGGTACACCTCTATTATTAAAAGATGTTGGTACATGATTTAAAAAGTGTTGTATATTATTTTCAATAGCCGTTCTAAGTTTTAAATAATCTTGATATTTTTTATAACCTTCAGCATTTTCATCTGTTACAATTTTAGGAATTTCTGTAAACTTAAATTCACTAATAAGTCCAGTTATATCACGACTAAAACCATTTAATTCTTCTTCGGCATTTTGTATGATTGACTTATTTAATTCGTTAGCAGCCCATTTATTAAGTATTTCAGCAGCAGGTTCATTTAAATATTTATTTAAGTATTTTGCATTTATACCATCTAAACCATGTTTTTCTTTATATGCTGAAAAAATGGCTTGATCCATTTTCTTTTTAGTTTCAAGGTCTTGTGCATAATACTCACTAAACCTAATACCAGTACCTTCAATAGGCTCTAAAGTTATTGGATCTACGTCTGGTTCTTTAAAGTAACTATCGTCACCTGATACTGTTGCATTAAGATGAGGAAGAAAACCATTACCTACTTCTGCTAAATATGCTTTAGTGTAACCTATACCCCAGTTACCCCTTTTCATACGGGATTCATGAAGTTTTATTTTTTCTTCTAAATCAAGAATCCTTTTTTCGTTTTCTGATTTTTCAATCTCATCAATAATTGTAAGGTTCTTATCTCTTAAAGTACTGATTTCTTGTTCTATAGAAAGAGGGTCGAAAGGGTCATTAGCAAATGCATCTGCACCTTTTTCTTTTTGACCTTCAATATATTGTTTACCAAGCACTTTCGCACCTGTTTGTAAAGCTGAGTTTAATGACTGGCTAAAACGTGCTAAGTTTTGAATTTCATACTCATCTTTTTGTCTTGCTATTCTATCTATTCTACTTAACTCTTCTATTTGTTGGGAGCTTGCCCCCGCAAATTCTTTTACACTTTGCTTCCTTTGACTTTCTAAAGCCTTAGCTAAAGTTGCCTGATCTTTTGCCTCTTTAGTAGAGACATTTCTTTTGGAAGAAAATGGAGAAAAACTTGTTTGTCTGTTGTATGCCATTTTAATTAATCTTTGAGTCCACCATATACTGATACACCTGCACTAAATCCACTAAGTAGTGGCCCAAGTATAGATGGTTTTGATGGAGGATTTTGTTTGATTGGACGTATAGTTTTAAATGATGCAGTAGGTGCGACAGCAGCAGATGTAGATATGTTGTTGAAAGCTGTAGTATCTGCAGAGTATTGATCGAGGTTGACACCAAACTGTTTAAGACCGTAGGATTTAGTAGCATCAAATACAGTTGCATTTAATTGTGCTTCTTGCATACCCATTGTTCTTTCGGCATCATCTAACATCATACCCAGTGATTGACCAGATTGAGCTCCACTTGCTAATACTGTACCTTGAGCTTGTATTGATTTAGCTAAGTTTTCTTGACTCTTAAACATAGCTTCAGTTACTTTTTCTCTTAGTTCTTGTTGAGCAGTTTCACCAGCTCTATTAGCTTCTATTTGATTTATTTCTCTCTGTCTAAAGAAAGCCTGACGAGAGGCAGCATCAGCTTTTAACTGAGCTGTAAATACTTCACCTTTACGTTGATCGTTGTAGGCTGAGATAGTTATATCGTTTAAGTACTTTTGTCTAGCTATTTGGTTGCTACGATTGACTGCATCGACTTGTGCTCGATGTTTTCTATTCTGTTCTGCAATACCAGTGACAGCTGTACCAATACCTGCTATAACTCCTAATGTGACTGCACACATGGTTTTATAAATTGTATAAGAGGGACATTGTTGTAGACATAATAATTTACAAAAGTAAAACCTAAAAGTTTAAGTAATTTTATATGTGCATCGTTCCGCATATCTGCTTGGTTACATAAATAAGGATTGAGTAAACTGTTTATCCAGCGTTTTGCTTCCTTTACAAATGTATGAGGATACTCTGTGCTGGCATCAGTACATAACATCCATATTATATTGTGCGGGGTTACACCCGCCACTCCAGCAGCCTTGCCGTTGGGAACCTTAAAAAACACGGAATATGCTGAATTGTAATAAGACTCTATAATAGCAGCCTCTGCACATAAACCTGTAGTTTGTTCTATCTCACGTCTATCTTCATAGCGTAAGTTCAGACCTACACTTAGAGCT
>CEPA01017883.1_pt1 | contig 10187 bp, 10 predicted proteins | sample 356241 | NCBI WGS metagenome assembly CEPA01 (sample SAMEA2620542, study PRJEB7988) | marine metagenome | biome: marine biome (ENVO:00000447); feature: surface water layer (ENVO:00002042); material: "saline water (ENVO:00002010), including plankton (ENVO:xxxxxxxx)" | depth 5 m
TCCAGAATGTTTCATGGCGCCACAGTTCCCCTGTGGCCGGGTCCCTCAGAGACTCATTCTCTTCGGGGTTCTGATCCGCGATATGCGGAACAGCTCTCATTTCTCAGCCTGTTTCAGACTGAGAAAATTACGGGCGTAATCCTATGAGCCTCAAGCCATGCTCGGGTCACCGGACCATCGACAAAAATGCTTTTCCTCCTATACATATCAATGAGCCAGAAGATCATTGAAAAAGGGCTTGCAGCTAAGAAAATTAACCAAAATATCACTGCATATTCCCAGCGAGAGTTAATTTTTTTTCTATGGCGTTGATGCGTTTGAAGTATTTCTGACATAACATTAACCTCCATTTAATTCTGATAAGTTTTGATTTCTAAGAGCGGATACAGTTTCAAGATCAACGCGCTCGCCCCCAACTTTTAAAGTTTGCGCCTCTGCTTGATCTCGAAGTTTTTTAGCTGCCGAAATCCTAGTTAAAATTGGATGGGTCGCTACAATTCTATCTAATTCACTTTGAGCTTCAGGATCCCAAGGTAGATCTTTTTTCAGATTTATTGGGGTAGGCTCTGCGGCATCCATCTCACTTGCCAAAGGCAAAATATGAAATAATGCATCAAAAAGGCCATTGCATAATTCCTGAAGCACATATGTTGCTCCAGCATATCCCATAAAAGGCGTTCCTGTAGCTCGTCTAATTGCTGCACCAGGAAATGACGCTGGAATAAACGCAGGTTGTGGCCCGTGTCCACCTTTAAGTTCTGAGAGATATATTTTTTCATTTATGGAACCAAAGACAATCAGAGGTCTTTTTTCACTAAAAAGTCTCCTAACCTCATCGTTATCTGTTTTTTTACCAGCAATTCGGCCGACTGCAAAAGCACAAGGAAATCCGAAATCAGTTTCAAGATAGTTTCGTATGCCGCGGGAGTAAGTTTCATTTGCAACAATCGCAAATTCAGCAGTAGCGAAAAAATCCTGTGTAACTGAACGCCAAAGGTCCCAAATGGGCTTCAATGTGGAATGTTTCTCTTTTTCAATAAAAGGTTCGGGATCTAGCTCTAAAATATCACCTAATTTTCTAAGAAATTTTGTGGTACTTTCCATTCCAATTGGTGCTTGTAGATAGGGCTTTCCAAGTACTTCACATAACCCCCTTCCGAATTCGCGGTACATGCAGATGTTTGCGTCTGCATTCACTAAACCCCGCATTTCAGCCAAATGCGCGCCCAAAGGCATTACCATATTTACTTCAGCACCGATGCCTTCAACTAATCGCCGTATTTCTGCAAGGTCGCTTGGCATATTAAAAGTACCATACATGGGCCCGAGTATATTTACACGGGGCTTTGAGTCCTCCGGCCTTTTCTTTTCTGGTGGCATTCGCCCCTTTGTCATTCCAAACTCAGTAAAGATCCACGTCATTGCTCTGTCGGCACACTGCCACTGGTCTTCATCAATCGTCCTTGGCAAAAACCTTTGAATTGAGGTACCTTGAGGGGTAACTCCGCCGCCTATCATTTCGGCAATTGATCCTGTAACAACAACTGCAGGAAGTGCTGGGTCTAAAGTCTTCCAAGCCCTCTTCATTGCCCCCTCTGTTCCATCTCTACCGAGCTCCTCTTCACCAAGCCCTGTGACTACGATTGGTAATTCATGCGGAGGTAGCCCGTCGGTATAGTGCATAACTGAAGTTACAGGTAAATTTTCACACCCAACTGGACCATCAATAACTACTTGCAGGCCTTTAACAGCGCAAAATGCGTAAACCGCTCCCCAATATCCACCTGCTCGATCATGATCCTGAATTAACATTAGATCATCTCCGCTGCTTTTGCCGCGCGAGCAGCCTTTTCAAGCTTTTTCAAATTCTGAGCGCGAAACTCTGGCCTCAAATTGGGCTCTCCCTCCCAAACGCCAGATGAATCTGCTGAACCTACGCCTTCAAAAAAGTTTTGCAGGCTTTGCATTTTCTCAGAGTTATTTAAAACTCCATTTACTAATTGGTTAAAGCTTCCAGCACCAGCTTGTCCCATCAGTGGCCTTGCTGACACCAAATTGGTAAAATAAAGTGCTGATTTTCCTTTTTGCTTAAAATGCTGAACCAATGGAGTTGTTCCTATAGCCAAATCTGGCTCAAGTGCTTCAGCAGCGGATACGTCATCTTCAAGTGATGCACGAAACTTAACAACAGCTCCTTTTGCCTCTAGCCATTGAGCGTCTTGTTCAGCCATAGAGGTGCGAGGACATGCCGTTCCAACGTAAGGAACATCAATCCCATTTTCACAAAGTAGTCTGGCAACGATTAATTCGCTTCCTTCATAACCAGAAACGGTAATTCGCCCTTTAATTTTATTATCTTTTAAGGACTTTTTAATATTTGGTAACACAGCATTCTTTGCTGCAGAAATTTTTGTTTTTGAAACTCCAAAAACATCGCCGACAGCTTCTAACCATGATGCTGTACCTTCATATCCAACCGGAGCACTACCAATGCTTGGCCTTCCAGCAGCATCAAATTCTCGCATAGTAGCAGTGTAAAAAGGATGGATGGCGGCTACGGCACTGCAATCCAAAGCTGCATACATTTCTCTCCATTCTCGAGCTGGCAAAACAGGCCCAGCCGCTAAGTCCATTGGTGCCAACATTGACCCTATCACCATTGGATCCGCTGGAAACATTTCCCCAAGAATAGCTAAAGTTGGACGATCACTGGTACCAGAAGTTGGAGAAGCAACAGGCCCAGCTTCAACTTCTTGGCGCGCGAAATTTAGCATCGCCCCAGCAAGTATATCCTTTGCCTCGGCATGAGTAGGAACGCCAAAACCTGGGACATCAATTCCAATTATTCTAACACCGTTTATTTCGTTAGGGAGCAACCGAAGTGGGACTCCACTCGCTGTTGGAACACAAAGATTTGTTACTACTATTGCATCATAATTACTTGGATCAGCCATATCATGCACTGCGTCTCTAATATCTTCAAATAGTTTCCCAGTGACCAAGGACTCTGAATTAAAGGGGACATATCCAACTGATCGCCTCGCACCATAAAAGTGACTAACAAAACTCAATCCGTAGACACAACACGCAGAGCCCGATAACACTGTTGCTACTCTTTTCATTCTCAATCCTACACGAAGAGAACCGAAAGCTGGGCACATGGATTGTGGCTTATCGTGAGGACCTAATGGGTAATCTTTTTCGTATTTTTTAAGTATCTCAGCATTTTTGTTATTTGAAAGAGCAGACAGCTGCGTAGAATTTGAATGACAACCAATTTCAGGTGCATCACCAACTTCATTAGCCTGAAGATCGTCGTTTGACTCTTTCGGAGAGATTAGTTCAGCCGAAGAGGCGTCGTCATATGTGATTTCTTTTCCCATTAAGCCTCGTCGTAAACTACTTCTAAGGAAACTTTAGGTTTTGCATTCTTACCGCGCATATCGACGTCTGTCGCAGGAACTAGCGTGAAATCAGCTCCCGTATCCTTACTATCAAAAAGATTCAAAAGACCATCTGAGTCCAAAGGCGTTGGCCGCATCGGGGGCGCACCAGCCACTGCCTCAGCCAATTCAGTAAAAAGGTCACCCCATTGACTCTGCGATGTACCTACAATTTGGTAATTAGCTGATTTTTTCCTAAGATCGTCATCTTGTGGTATCGAAGCTAGAACCGGTATATCAACAGCTTTTGCAAAAGCCGCTGCCTCTCCACTTCCGTCATCTTTATTAATTACTAAGCCAGCAACCCCAACGTTTCCTCCTAGTTTTCGAAAATACTCAACAGCTGAACAAACGTTGTTGGCGACATATAAAGATTGTAAATCGTTTGAACCGACTAAAATAACCTTTTGCGCCATATCTCGCGCAATTGGTAACCCAAAACCTCCGCACACAACGTCGCCAAGAAAATCCAAAAGGACATAGTCAAAATCCCAATCATGAAAGCCAAGTTTTTCTAGCAGCTCAAACCCATGGATAATCCCTCGCCCACCACAGCCTCGCCCAACTTCAGGTCCACCAAGCTCCATTGCAAAGACACCACCCCTTTTGAAGCATACGTCACCTATTTTAACTTCCTCCCCAGCTAATTTTTTCTTAGTTGAGGTTTCGATTATTGTGGGACATGCTTTTCCACCAAAAAGAAGTGAAGTTGTGTCGGATTTTGGATCGCAACCTATAAGAAGGACACGCTTTCCGAGTTCAGCCATCATATGTGAAAGATTTGCCAAAGTGAATGACTTACCAATACCACCTTTACCATAAATAGCTACAATTTGAGTTTTCTTTGTGGGCTCACTGGGCTCCTCATCGGCTTTGATATCAGCCAAATCCATATTAGCCTCTTCCCTTAAACGCGAAGAATAATCTTTTAAATTTGGCACATCATCTTTCATTGTAGATTTCCCCAGTCCAATACCATTTTGCTGCAACTTTCATCTTCAAAAGCTGTCCGATAGGCCCATGCAGCATCTTCTGCAGGCGCTCGATTAGTAATTAAGCCATCAAGAGAAAGATGACCTTCTTCCACCATTGAATTAACAGCCCGCATATCAGCCTGTTTCCATTCAGCTGATATGCGTATTTTAATTTCCTTCATAAATGCTTGAGGAAAGGCAAAATTTATTCGGTCAGCATAAAAACCGGCTAGTACAATCTCTGCCCCAACAGCGCAGCGGCCAATCCAATCATCTAATAAATCTGACCTTCCAGAGGCATCAAAGACACAAGTATAATTATTTTTCGCATCCTCATTTGGATGCAACACCTCATATCCAGAAGCTCCTTCTGTCCGCTTTTCGTCAATTTCCCAGACGGTGGGAGGTTTACCCCCAGCAATTATTGTAATTCGCGCTAACAGTCGACCAAGAGCACCATGACCAATAATTAAATCAGGAAATTTAGCATCAGGACCTGTGAGGGCATGCCTTGCTGTTGCCGCCAGGGCATATAAGACACCTTTCTCACCAATCTCGTTATTTATCTTAGTAACGCGTTTCACCGGTGTTATTAAATGGCGGGCGGAGCCGCCAAAAAGGCCTTTGGCGTCGATAAACCCGTTTGATCCAGGAACAAAAACTAAATCACCAACCTTCAAAGAAGCGCCTTTTGGAACTTCCAATATTTCTCCAACCGCCTCATAGCCAGGTACTAAAGGATATCCCAAACCCGGAAACGGTGGCATAGCGCCTGACCATAATAATTTCTCTGTACCGGTTGAAATTCCAGAATGTAAGACACGAACAACGACTTCATCCTGGCAAGGATCTTTCAACCCGACCATTTCGAGTGATAGGCGCTCAGGCTTCTCAAGAAGCACCGCGGACGTTTCCATTTACCCTCCGTAATAATCATACGAGAAAGAGTCGTTTTATCAGTGACAGTTTATATTGACAATTTAAAGTGTCAATTTTTTTTGACACTATTTTTCATTAATTTTTCTGTGCCTCGATGACCGTCGTTACGAATGGGCGCCTAGATGGAAAAATCTTAATCCCCGTAAAGCCATTTTTCTGCAATAAATCAGATATTTGCGATGGAGATCTAGTTTTTCCCGTCTTCATTGCATAGGTATATGTAGCAAAGTACGTATCACCCCATTTATTTGGGATTATCTCACCCAACATCGGCTCTGAAATAACTATCCTTCCGCCCCTGGGCAAAGAAGAATAAATTTTCATGAGAAGATCAGAAACCGTATCGTCATTATGATCATATAAAACACGTATACATGAAATTGTATCAAACCCCATTGGAATCTCATCTGTAAAAAAAGAACCAGGTATAAATTTAAGGAACTGATTTTCAACATTTGAGCTGGGAACATCAAAAATACTTACTTTAACTGATGGATGCTTTTTAACCAATTCTTTTGCAAAAGCACCGCTACCCCCACCAACATCTAACCATTTTGTTCCTTTACTTATTTTGATGCTGGCCATGGTATCTCGCGCCACCATAAATTGAGATTTTGCCATCAAATCAGAATATCGTGAAACATCTTCGCTATCCAAACTTTTAGCTTTACCAAAAACATATGGCCAAAATTTTGATAATTTTGTTTCGCTTTTTCCACTAAAAAATAAAATGGGATCAAGTAAATCTTCATAGAGAATGGAATGATGGTCTATTAATTCAATCATCCCAGGCAAACTTAGGATTAAAGCTCCCCTCCTGGCCAGAAAGATCTTTTTTGATCTCAAGTGCACCAAACCCAAAGCATATCCAGCACGACATAAGAGCTCCGTGCTTTTTATATCTATATCGATTTTTTCTGATAACTCCTGAATAGTTAGTGCATTTATCTCAAGATGCTCTAAAGCACCCGATTTAACGAAGGTTAATAAAATTTGAGTATCGACAAAGCCTGTCATTAGTTGGAAAATCGCTTCCCCTTCTTTTCTGGCTACTCGTGATGTTAAAGGAAGCCGCGCCAAAAAATCTTGAATACGTATATTTTTTATTAATTTATTTTTTTGATTATACCACCAACCTAAAAGCCGTGTGCTTAAATCAAATCGCGAACTGCGCTGAGCCATTTTAAACAATTATTTTTGAGTCGTTTATTTCCAACATTTTTGCCGCCTGCATTTTAACAAGCTGGGCAAGCTCTCCCTCTCCCGGGCAAGAAGGTATAGAAGAAATGGCACCGGCCAAAATATCTTGAAGATGTTGCTTTGCACCTTCAATCCCAAATTCGCGGATCGCATTCGGACGATTATTTTTCTCGTCCTGACCCATACTTTTACCAGATTTAATATCATCGCCAAGTACATCTATAAGATCATCAGCCACCTGGAAGGCCTCCCCTATTCGTGCTCCAAGCTCAAACCAAGGCTCCGGATCATGGCCAGCAGAGGCTGCGCCCATTTGTGTTGCGGCAATAAATAAAGCCCCGGTCTTAGACATATGGTAAGACTTCAAGTCAATATTAGCTTCGTTTTCCCAACCCTGACCGGCACAGATACCATGTGGGAAACCGGCATATTTCGATAAACAGAGAGTTAAATTTGCAGATCGTTCTTGCGAATACTTTGATGCAGATGCCAAGCAACTAAAGGCGTTTATGATTAAACTATCGCCAGCTAGAACAGCTGTGCTTTCACTGTATGCTTTATGAACTGTAGGCTTTCCCCTTCTGATAACTCCGTCATCAAAACAAGGCAAATCATCATGCACCAGACTTGCACAATGTATCATTTCCAGAGCACTTCCTGCGGCATCTGTAATTTCAGGAATGTCGTCACCACATGCCTTAGCAACTGAAATCAGGATAGTCGGCCTTATCCTGGCACCACCAGGAAAAACTGAGTAATCTATAGCACTTCTGAGACTTTCAGGAAACTTACCTATCAAAGATGAAGAGCATAAGTTTTTCTGAATTGCCTCCTCTATCCTTGATATCAAGAGACGAAATCCTTGTGACAATAATTATTTACATACTGTAAATTATTCTGGACATATATTGAGTTAGAGTCAACAATTCATTATGGCTAAGGATATATCCATACTTGCTAAACGCAAAAATATTGCTGTAGTTGGTGCCGGAATTGGGGGACTTGTATCAGCACTAAAGTTATCCAATGATGGCTATCAGGTTAAAGTATTTGAAAGCTCGAATTATCCTGGTGGGAAAATACGAACACTCGATTGTTCTAGTGGGCCCGTGAATATAGGCCCAACCGTTCTAACGATGCTCTCCATTTTCCAAAATCTTTTCGAAGAAGTTGGCGAAAACATTTTTGAACACCTTCAGTTAAAACAGCAAAAAATTTTAGCGCGGCATTGGTGGTCGGATGGTACCGAATTTGACCTATTAGCAAATAAAGATGACGCATTCAACGAAGTTAGAAGAATATTTGGATCCAACGCGGGAGAACAATTCATAAGATTTTTCAATTCGACAGAGAAAATGTTCGACTGTTTTGAAAAACCTATTATGAAAAGTTCTTCACCTGCTGCGTTAGAAATCTTAAAAGAAATTTGTAAAAATCCTAAAATTATAACTGCTCTAATTCCATTCTTAACTTTAAATAAATACCTAGAAAGTAAATTTTCTGAGCCAAAGCTACGGCAATTATTTGGAAGGTATTCAACATATGTTGGCGGATCTCCTCTTTTTTCTCCAGCTCTAATGTCTCTTGTATGGCAGGCTGAAGCAAGAGGGGTTTGGACCGTTAAAGGAGGCATCAGCGCAGTTGCGAAAGCAATTGAAAAGTTGGCTATCGATCGAGGAGTGGAATTTGTTTACGGTCGTAAAGTTGTTGAAATAAAAAAAACAAACTTTCTCGTAAATGAGCTATGCCTTGACGATGGAACATGCCATGCAGCAGATGCAGTAGTTTTCAACGGTGACCCCAGAGCATTGGCCGTTGGCCTATTAGGCGATGATTTAAAAAATATTGCAGATAAAACACGAAATTCAAATAGGAGTTTGTCTGCTAACGTTTGGGGCTTTGAAGCGAACGCAATCAATAAAAACCTTGTGCATCACAACGTATTCTTTTCCGACGAAGTAAACTCAGAGTTTTATGCAATCGAAAAAGGCCAGATACCTTTAGATCCAACTTTATATATCTGTGCCCAAGATCGCGAAGAAATAGACAAAAAACAGAAGACTGAACGTTTTGAAATAATTCTCAATGCACCTCCTCTTTCAAAACGTAAACCAAATAAAAAGGATTTCGAAATATGCAAATCAGTAACCTTGGAACGTTTCAAAAATTTTGGTCTCAATTTTCAAGTAGATTTGGAAAGAAGAAATCTTACTACGCCAAAAGATTTCAACGATCTTTTTCCAGCGACAGAAGGTTCACTGTACGGGCAGAGCCCACATGGAATGATGGCAACGTTTCAACGCCCAAAATGCGTGACGTCGATAGCGAACCTGTTCCTTGTGGGAGGAGGGGTGCATCCAGGAGCTGGAGTTCCGATGGCAACCCTATCCGCACTGCTCGCGGTAGAGGAGATGAAAACGAGCCAAATTTTAATTTAAATGTTCCACCAAACGGATATGCTTGGTGGTACATTGACGGAGTTGAGCCAAACTCGGGTCAGGCAGTTTCCGTAATAGCGTTCATCGGTTCAGTTTTTTCTCCCTGGTACAAGTGGTCTGGAAGGAAAAAACCTCAAAATAACGTGTGCTTGAACGTTGCTACCTATGGTAAAAAAAGCCGTTTTACAATGACAGACAGAGGACAGAGTGCACTAATCCAGGAAAATCATAAGCTAACTATTGGACCGTCTTCTCTAATTTGGGACAATTCAAAGAAACAATTAATAATACATATCGACGAAATAAGTAGTTTACCCTTAATCACAAGGCTTAAGGGAACAATCACTTTAAAACCCTCTGGCATAACGAATGTTGAATTACCTCTAACAAAAGAAGGAACACACGTCTGGCGACCCTTTGCTCCCACAGCCAAAATCGAGGTAAATCTAAACAGACCAGAGTGGCAGTGGGAAGGTCACGGTTATTTTGATGCTAATTTTGGCACTAGAGCATTAGAACAGGATTTTGACTACTGGACTTGGGGCCGATTTCCCATAGGAAAAGGTACCTCATGTTTCTATGACTTGGAATTACGCAGCAAAGAAAATTATCAATTTGAATATCATTTCAAAAGTGATGGTTTGGCTGAAAAAATTACTGATGCTCCCAAAAACTCAAGATTTTCAAGATCCCTGTGGGGGATAAAGCGACAAACGAGATGTGATAGAAACTTTAAACCAAAACAAGAAAAAAGCCTCTTGGATGCCCCGTTTTATAGTCGAGCAACTGTTTCAACAAGGATCAAAGGCACAAAGACATTAGGTGTTTTCGAAGCTTTAGACTTGAGACGGTTTAGAAACCCACTACTAATGTTTATTTTAGCGGTACGAGTGCCCCGCCGAAAATTGTGGAAGTAAAGATAGTAAAAGATTGGTGCTAAAGCTTAACCACTCAAATCTGAGAGCCTTTGCTCTAGTCGATTAATCCGTTTCTTCATTACATCGTAGTAGTAAGCCGTAGCAAGAGCAAATAAAAGCCAAATCCAAAACGGAGTGGATACCGAAAAACTTAATAATTCCATTTAAACCCCCAAGATTATCATTAATTATAAAATGTTAAATTAAATTTTAAATCTGTCAACTTAGGTTGTCACTTAATTTGGCGGAAAATAGCCGACTGGCTTTATTAAAAAA
>CEPA01030657.1_pt1 | contig 10187 bp, 10 predicted proteins | sample 356241 | NCBI WGS metagenome assembly CEPA01 (sample SAMEA2620542, study PRJEB7988) | marine metagenome | biome: marine biome (ENVO:00000447); feature: surface water layer (ENVO:00002042); material: "saline water (ENVO:00002010), including plankton (ENVO:xxxxxxxx)" | depth 5 m
CGGTACCATGGCATTCTGGGAAGGTATAGATTTGCCTGGAGATGAATTATCTATATTGATGATGTTAAGAATTCCTTTTTCTAATCCAAATGAACCATATATGAGATATTTGAATGATCAAATATCATCAGTTGGAGATAATAGTTTTAGTAAACTACAGGTTCCTGCTGCATGTTTAAAAATGAAGCAAGGATTTGGTCGTTTAATTAGAACAGAGTATGATTCAGGTATTTTTATAATAACAGATCCAAGAATCCATAATTCAAGATATGGTCATAAAATTTTAAATTCTTTCCCGATAGAATCTCAACCTTATCATCATTTTTCTACAATATTAAATAATAAAAAAATTCTTTAGTTTTTTTCATTGTTTTTAAAATAAGTTACTCAATGGAAGAGCATTATAAAAATATATCCAACTCCAAGCCAATTATACTTGATGGTAAGAACCTTACTATTTCAGATTTATACAGCATAGCATATAACAATCAGCCTGTTTCATTAGCAGATGATTCAAAATCTAAAATTATTTTTTGTAGGAAAATGGTTGAAGATAAAATCAAAGAAGGTGAAATAGTCTATGGAATTAATACTGGTATAGGAGAATTTTCAGAAACAGTATTAGATGATTCACAAATAGAAGATTTCCAAAAATATTTAATCTATAATCATTCAGCTGGTATTGGCGAACCTGCTCCCATCGAGTATGTTAGAGCGGCGATGGCAAGTAGGGTTAATGTTCACTCTAATGGAAACTCCGGGTGTAGACTTGAGATAACACAAACAATTATAGATATGTTGAATAAAGGGGTTACACCTTACGTTTGCCAGAAAGGTTCAGTCGGAGCATGTGGAGATTTAGCTCCAATGGCTCAGATAGCCCTAGTGCTCCTAGGCGAAGGTAAAGCATATTATAAAGGTGAGCTAATGGATGGAGGTAAAGCAATGAATCTCGCAGATATCCCCATACCTGGACTTAAAGCTAGGGATGGTCTTGCTGTAATAAATGGTTCAAACCTTCTTACCTCAATGAGTGGATTATTTATATATAAATTAAGAAATTTATTGAAACATGCTGAAATTGCAGCATCAATGTGTTTGGATGCATTAAAAGCAAATTTGCGTCCATATGATCATAGATTGCATGAAGTTAGAGGATTTAGTGGTTCAATTAAGTCCGCTTCAGCAATAAGAAAAATGATGCAAGATGGAGACCTAGCAACGGGTAAACTAAAAACAAAAGTTCAAGATGCATATTCATTGAGATCTACACCGCAAGTAATTGGGGCCGTTCATGACGCTGAAGTTTTTTGTAGTAAACAAGTTAAAATTGAATTAAATGGCGTAGGAGATAATCCAATTTTCTTACCTGATGAGAACATACAGATATCAGGTGCAAATTTTCAGGGTACTCCTGTTTCACTTCCAATGGATATGCTAGGAGCAGCATTAACTATGGTTTGCGTAATTTCCGAAAGAAGATTAAATCGCCTCAACAATCCAGCATTAAGTGAAGGACTTCCAGCATTTTTAACCAAAGGAGCTGGGATGTTTTCTGGCTTAATGTTAAGTCAGTATACTGCAGATATGCAGATTGTTGAACAGCGAATTTTATCTACACCTGCATCTATCCAATCTATCCCAGCAGCTGCAGATCAAGAAGACTTTGTATCCATGGGAATGAATACGGCAATTAAAAATTTTCAAATTTTAGATAATGCCTATGGAATTATTGGTATTGAATTAATGGCTGCTGCACAAGCATTAGATTTTAGAGGACATCAATATGGAAAGGGTGTGAAGATTGCTAAAGATACAATTAGAAAGCATGTTGAGCACCTAGACGAAGATAGACCTCTATATGATGACCATAATAAAATGAAAAATTTAGTCCAGTCAAATGAGATTCTTGAAGAAGTTGAAAATTGTATAGGTGACATACATTAATTAGGGATAAACATGGATAAAATTCATAATATAAAAGAAGCACTAACTTTTGATGATGTACTTTTAGTTCCTCAGTTTTCAGAAATATTACCACGTGATGTTGATGTTTCCTGTAGATTAACTAAAAATATTAAACTTAATACGCCTTTTTTAAGTGCTGCTATGGATACAGTCACTGAATATAAAATGGGTATTGCGCTAGCTAGGGAAGGTGGAATGGGAGTTATCCATAAAAACCTACCGATTGAAAGTCAAGCGGAACAGGTTGATTTAGTTAAAAGATCTGAAAGTGGAATGATCCTAAATCCAATTACAATTTCAAAAGATGAGACAATAAAAGATGCTCTTCTAATAATGGAGAAATTTAGTATCTCTGGTATTCCAGTTGTAAATAATGGGAAATTAGAGGGAATTATTACAAATAGAGATATTAGATTTGAAGATGATCATTCCATTTTAATATCAAAAAGAATGACCAAATCTAATCTTATTACCGTTGAAGAAGGTATAAGTATGGAAGCAGCAAAAAAAATTCTTCAAAAAAATAGAATTGAAAAATTATTAGTTGTTGATAAAAAAGGAAAACTTTCTGGATTAATAACAGTTAAAGATATTCTCAAGAAACAAAGTTATCCTAATGCAGCTCTTGACAAGCATGGCCGATTAGTTTGTGGTGCCGCTGTAGGTATCGAAGAAAATACTATTGATAGAGTAGGGGCATTAATTGATGCATGTGTTGATTTAATATTCATTGATACAGCTCATGCACACTCCAAGTCAGTTTTAAATCAGATAGATGGGATAAAAAAAGAATATCCTAGTTCAGAAATAGTTGTAGGTAATATTGCTACAGCAACTGCTGCACAGAAATTAATTGACCATGGCGTAGATGTCATTAAAGTTGGTATTGGAGCTGGATCTAGCTGCACAACTAGAATTGTTGCTGGGGTAGGAGTACCTCAATTAACATCTGTAATGGATGCTTATGAAATTGCAAGTAAAAATAACATTCAGGTTATTTCAGATGGTGGCATGAGATATTCAGGAGATATTGCAAAATCTCTAGCTGCAGGAGCAGGTTGTGTGATGCTTGGCAGCTTATTTGCAGGTACTAAAGAAAGTCCTGGAGAGATGATTTTATGGGAAGGTAGAAGCTATAAATCATATAGAGGTATGGGATCGATATCTGCTATGAAAGTAGGAAGTAAAGATAGATATTTTCAATCTAAATCAAATAATAAGAAATTAGTACCTGAAGGTATTGAGGGGATGGTTCCATATAAAGGTCCTGTAGGAGATACAGTTCATCAGTTAATGGGCGGTATCAAATCTTCTATGGGTTATTGTGGAGTAAAAGAAATTAAAGATTTTCCTAATCAAGCTGAATTTATAAAGATTACCTCATCAGGAATAGTAGAAAGTCATCCTCATGATATAAAAATCACAAAAGAATCTCCAAATTATCATAAACCAAAATAAAAAGTTATGATAAACTGTTTAGATGTCTTGAAATTCGTGATTTTTGGTTAGCAGCCTTGTTTTTATGAATCACTCCCTTGCTAGCGACCTTATCAATAATTTTAAATGCTTCATTTTTAAGAGAAGAAGCATCATCTTTAGATGAAGATGCCAGTACTTTTTTTATGGATGTTTTCATCATTGATTTATAGTGATTATTATACGAATTTGCTTTTCGTGACTGTCTAACTCTTTTTAGTTCTGAACCTTTTGCGCTCATTTAAATTCCTTATTTAATCTTTAATATGCTAATTTATAAATAGCTAGCAAAGTTATAACAAAAATAAATAAAAAAAATGTATTTTTTAATAGATTTAAAATATTGTAAAATAATTGTCTTCAATTTGATTCGTTTGAATCAATTTATCTAAAGGAGGAAACATTGGATATCGACTTTTTAAAATCTGTAAATATTTTTTCTGATTTATCAGAAAGTGAGCTAAATAGCATCCAAGAAATCTGCAAAACAAGAAAATACCCTAAAAATAGCATGATTATTCTTGAAGAAGAAATGGGTGATGTTGTTTTTATAGTTATGTCCGGAACTGTTAAAATTACTAGAGTAAATGATGAAGGAAAAGAAGTTATTTTAGCGATGCTCGGTTCGGGTGAGGTATTTGGTGAAATGGCTATTTTAGATGGTGAGTCTAGGTCTGCAAATGCTCTATCTCAAGAAAATTGTGAGGTTGTCACTATTAATAGAGAAGACTTTTTAAATTTATTGAAAACTAATAACAAAGTATCTCTTAACCTGATGACAGAGTTTGCAATAAGATTGCGTAAATCTGATCAGCAAATAGAAGCATTATCTCTAGATGACGCTGAACATAGAATAGGCGTATCTATATTAAATTTAGCAGAAGAATTAGGGGTTATTAGGCAGGGAGTAGTTACTGTAGAAAATCTTCCTTACCAGCAGGATATTGCAAATATGGCTGGTACATCAAGAGAAACGGTTTCAAGAGTTATGAAAACCTTTGAAGATAGAGGACTTATAACAAAAACAGGTCATAAGTTGAGTATTCCTGATTATGCTTTTTTTAAGCGAATTTTTGGCTAATTAATAGACCTAAACTATATTTTTATAGGGGATTAAATTTTGGATATAAAGACTATAGCAAAAACTATATCCTTAATTGAAGATAATTCTAATCAAAAGAAAACAATTTTATCTAAATTGTACGCAAAAACTGGTTCAGCTCATAGAATTGGTATTACAGGCCCTCCTGGTGCTGGTAAGAGCAGTTTAATTAATATTCTCATACAAAAACTAAGGTCAAAGAATAAGAAAGTTGCAGTTATATGCATTGATCCAACTAGTCCTTTCTCTGGCGGAGCAATTCTCGGAGATAGAATTCGAATGTTAAAACATTACAGTGACCCTGGTGTATATATTAGAAGTATGGCAAGCAGAAATGCTTCTGGTGGATTATCACTTGCTTCATCTGAGGCATCTGATGTTCTTGATGCTCACGGATTTGATGTAATTATATTTGAGACTCTTGGTGTTGGTCAAGTAGAAATCGATGTTATGAATGAGGCAGATACTGTTGCAGTAGTTCTTGTCCCTGAGTCTGGAGATGATATTCAAATGATGAAATCGGGTTTGATTGAAATTGCTGATATTTATGTTGTTAATAAATCAGATCGATCAGGGGCTAATCGACTTACTACAACATTAACTAATATGCTTGAGACGAATCCCAATCCTATTGAAAATAGCTGGGGTATCCCTGTACTTAATACTAATGCTTTAAGCAATAAAGGGATTGATAATCTTTTAGATAGCATTAATGAACATTTTAGATATATGAAAACAGAAGGTGTTTTAGCCATAAAGACTAACGATAGGTATGAAAGACAAGTTAAATCTACAATTTTAGCTAGACTCAGTCATTTTCTATGGAACGATAAGAATAAAACTGATTTTTTGAAAAAAGAATTAAATAAAGATATATCAAATAGACTATCACCTATTGAGCTTGTAGATTTAATTTTAAAGGAAGAACAATATTAATAAGCACTCAGAAATGCCTTTTTGGAACCATGTAGATGAGCTAAGGTATCGTCTAATTAAATCGTTAATTTCAATTATTTTATTTTCTATTATTGCTTACTTTTTTTCTGATAATCTTTTGCAAATTATTTCACAACCAAATTTCCAGATAATGGATAAGGTAAATCTTCAGGTCTTAAAAGTAACTAGTATGTTTATGATTAAGATTTACTTATCTTTAATTATTGGTCTTATGTTCTCAATGCCAGTAATATTGTATCAGTTTTGGAGATTTGTATCACCTGCAATAGATAGTAAAATCAGCTTTACAACCTTTTTACTTTTTGCTATGAGTACAATATTTTTCATTGGTGGTGCATATTTTGCATATACATCCATCATTCCAATTAGTATTTCATTTTTCACATCACTTACAAGTGAAGCAATTGCTGTTGATTATAATATTACTCTAGAGAATTATCTTAATTATGTAATTTGGATGATTTTTGTTGGAGGATTGGTATTTCAACTTCCAATCATTTCTATTATTTTTAAAAGAATGGGATTAATAAATCATAAAATGTTACAAAATGGCAGAAGATATGCAATTCTTATCATTGTTGTTGTTGCAGCCATTTTAACTCCTCCAGATCCATTTAGCCAGCTACTTTTTTCATTCCCACTCGTAATTTTGTATGAAATAAGTATAATTATTATAAGGTTCATGAAGTGAGTATGAAAAAACTTTTAGATGAAATGGTAACTCCAATTTCTGATGAATATGGAAAATTTGATAATTATTTCACTGAAAGTATGCTAACTGATGTTAAGCTTATTAATTCAGTTGTAAGGTATGTAGCCAAGAGGAAAGGTAAGAGGTTTAGACCTCGACTATGTTTACTTTCCGCAAAATTATGTGGAAAAATTAATGAAAATACATATAAAGCATCTGCTCTAATCGAGATGATTCATGTTGCAACTTTAATTCATGATGATATTATTGATGAGGCTGATTTAAGAAGGGGCTGGCCATCTGTTGGGAGAATCTGGAAAAATAAAGTTTCAATTCTTGTAGGTGATTATCTTTTTTCAAATGCGTTAAGCAATATGTGTGATATAGATGATTGGGATGCACTTCGTGTTTTATCAAAAACTGCAAAACGACTTAGTCGAGGTGAAATTATGCAGGTTGAAAGTGCTATATCAAAAGATTTAGATGAATCAGGCTACTTAAAGATGATAGGAGATAAAACCTCTTCATTGATTTCTGCATCAACATTGATTGGAGCAATAACTGCAACAAAAGACGATGAAAAAAGGCAGGCTTTATTCAATTATGGTGAAAAAATAGGTACAATGTTTCAAATAAAGGATGACTTGCTTGATATCACAGGTCTTGAAAGAGAGATTGGAAAGCCTACAATGTTTGACCTAAAGAAAAATATGCTTACTCTTCCAATAATATATATCCTTTCAACTAAAGATAAGTCAAAGCGTAAAGAGTTGATTTCACATCTAAAATACTTAAGTAAAAAGAAAAAAAAGAAAGAGATTAAATCTATGATTATTGAAATGGGAGGTGTAGAATATGCAGAAAACAAGATTAAAGAGCTTTCAGAGCAAGCGATTGTAGATTTAAATATTTTTAAGGATAGTGAAGTTAAAACAGCCCTTATATCTGCGATAAATTTTAATATGACTAGAAAATTATAGTATGAATAAAAAGCAAAAACGAAAAATTCAAAGAGATAAACTAAAAAGAGTTTTTACTTATGCTAATATATTGAGCTTTTCAAGAATTTTTATGGCTATTCCACTAGTGATGGCTTTAGATGGTTATTGGTTTGAAGAGTCATCTAGGAATATGGTGTGTTTTATTATAATGATAGCTATATTCTTATCAGATGTTTTAGATGGCCCCCTAGCAAGATGGACAGATCAAGTTACTAATTTAGGTAAAATCGTAGACCCAGTTGCAGATAAAATCTGTATGATGGTAGTTCTTATATATTTAATCCAAGATCAAACATTTGGTTATTTATTTTTTATATATTTTATTCTTATAACAACTAGGGATACTTTTCTTGTTATAACTGCAACATATTTGATCCAGCATCAAGAAGATTATTTTGAGGCTCTCATTTCTGGAAAAATATTTATTTTCACATCGGTAGTTATGATGGTAGTATTTGTATTTCCAGCACCAGATTACATTCGATTAGGGTCTTATGTAGTAAGTGTTTTATTCTTTACAATAAGTTCTTATTATTATTATCAAAATTTTAAAATAAGTTTTAAAAGGATTAATGATGCTAGGAATTTTTAAAAAGACATTTAAAGGACTTGAAAAAACTCGTAAAAAAGTAGCGAACGCATTTTCTTTAATTTCTAATAAAAGTTATTTAGATGAAAGTGATATTGAACTGCTAGAAGATTGCTTATCTCAAGCTGATATAAGCTATCCTATCATTGAAAATGTTGTTGATGAACTTAAAGTAAAGGATTCTTCTAGTATTAATTGGAAGGATAGGGCACATAAAGTTCTCTTATCAAAATTAGTAATAAGTCAAAGTGTTGATGATATTAAAAAGGTTATAATTCTTGTTGGAATTAATGGCTCAGGAAAAACTACTTCAGCAGCAAAGCTTGCACAATATTACAGCTCAAATGGAGAAAAGGTATGCCTCGTTGCTGGCGATACTTATAGAGCAGCAGCTGTTGAACAGATTGAAACATGGTCAGATCGACTAAATGTTAGATTAGTTCAAAATCCCAACACAACAGACCCTGCTTCAGTTGCATTTGACGGAGTTGAATCAGGAATGTCAAGAGGCGAGAGGGTTATTGTGGATACTGCAGGAAGACTTCATACTTCAACAAACCTTATGAATGAGCTTGAAAAGATTCATAGAGTTATCTCTAAAGTTACTGATCAGATAACTACTCTAATGGTAATTGATGGAAATATTGGAAAGAATTCTCTAATGCAGCTTGAGCATTTCAATAAATATTTAAATATTGATGGGATAATTATAACTAAACTTGATGGAACAGCAAAGGGTGGTGTGGCATTAACTGCTATAAGTGAGTATAATATTCCGGTATACTATATTGGAGTTGGAGAAGGTAGTGATGATCTTATTCCATTTATACCTGATGATTATTTGAAATCTATACTAGGAGATGATGGTGAGTAACGAAGAGAATAAAATATCTTTAGTTACGCTCGGTTGTGCAAAGAATCTAGTTGATACAGAAATACTTGTTGGAGGCCTTAAAAATAATTCATATGAAATTGTAGAAAAACCACTTGAATCTGATGTCGTTATAGTTAATACTTGTGGTTTTTTAGATAAAGCAAGAGAAGAGAGCGTAGATACTATTCTTGACCTAGGAAGACTAAAAAAAGAAGGTAAGATAAAAAAACTTATCGCTATGGGATGTTTTACAGAACGATATGGAGATGCAGTTGAAGAAGAAATTCCAGAGGTGGATAAAGTATTTGGTTCGGAGGAGCATGCAAGTGTCTTAACTTATTTGACAGGTAAAGAATTCCAGCGAAATGATCCAGATTTTCAAAGATCCACATTAACTCCAAAGCACTATGCATATTTAAAAATTTCTGAAGGCTGTGATAATGTTTGTAGTTTTTGCTCTATTCCTTTAATGAGAGGATTGCAACAAAGTCAGCCTATCGCTTGGAATGTAATGGAGGCAAAAAGATTAGCTCAAAGTGGAGTAAAAGAGCTACTTGTTATTGGTCAAGATACAACAACATATGGATGGGACTTTGATAAGAAAAAAGGAATACATGATCTTTTTGATGAGCTTGATGATGTTGATGGACTAGATTGGATTAGATTCCATTATGCACATCCAGCTCATTTGAACAATAGAATGATTAAGAGATATTCATCTTTAAATCGATTGATACCTTACATTGATATGCCAGTTCAGCATGGGTCAGCAAAAATGTTAAAAGATATGCGCAGAGGACTTGGCCCCGATGGGATTAAGAAAAGAATTGATAATCTTAGAAATGCTAATCCAGATATCGCGATAAGAACATCCATGATAGTTGGGTTTCCTGGAGAAGGAGATAAAGAGTTTAAGGAGCTTCTTGATTTTATTGAAGAGGTTCAATTTGATCGATTAGGTGTATTTACGTATTCAGAAGAGGAAGGTACTCATGGAGCTGAGGTTTTTGAGGATATTATTCCGGCTGAGGTAAAAGATCAAAGAAAAGAGCAGGTTATGATACTACAGCAAGATATCAATTATAAAAAGAACAAAGATTTAGTGGGTACAACCCAAAAGGTTCTTGTAGATATTGCCAATGAGCAAGGTACTTCGCTAGGAAGGACTTATAGGGATTCACCTGAAATTGATAATTATGTGAAAATCAAAGGCAAGGTTCAGCCGGGTGAGTTCTATAATGTTAAGATTACAGATGCGATGGAGTACGATCTTATCGGAGAGGTTTGTGAATGAACTTTAAGATTTTAGGAATTGAACATGTGGCCATAGCAGTTAGTAGTTTAAAAGAACCTTCAAAGGTTTTTGGAGATATTTTGGGTATAGATAATACCTCTACTGAGGAAGTTATAGATCAGAAGGTCGTTACAGATATCTTTGATACGGGCAGAGGAAAAGTTGAACTATTAGAGGCAACATCCGATGATTCTCCTATAAGTAATTTTTTAGAAAAAAGAGGAAATGGTGTACA
>CEPA01157391.1_pt1 | contig 10184 bp, 7 predicted proteins | sample 356241 | NCBI WGS metagenome assembly CEPA01 (sample SAMEA2620542, study PRJEB7988) | marine metagenome | biome: marine biome (ENVO:00000447); feature: surface water layer (ENVO:00002042); material: "saline water (ENVO:00002010), including plankton (ENVO:xxxxxxxx)" | depth 5 m
TGCGGTTTTTCTTCCAGGAAGTCTCCGGGGAAGAAGGCTAGATTCGGGAGAGATTCGTAGGCTTGACGGGCGTCGTTCAGGGCGAGGTTGGAGACATCCAAGCCCGTGGTTTCGAACCCCGCCTTTGACCAGGCCGAGGCGTCGTGCCCGCGTCCGCACCCGGGCACCAGCACGCGAGATTGCGGATCAAGCTGCTCATTTTGTAACCAATCGATCAGACCAGGGGCAGGTTCCCCTTGGTCCCAAGGGGTGTCGTCATCCTGGTATCTTGTTTCCCAATCGGTCTCATGCTTCATGGGAAACAGCATAAGTTCGAAGACTTATGAGGGCAATCGCTTGATTTGTCTGTCGTGGCCCTTTTTCATAAACAGGAGGCTTACGATTGCCCCGAGCAAGGCAAGTCCCATGTCAGACTGTGTGTCCCACACATACCCCTGGGTGCCTAGAAAGGCATCCGCATCCTCTCCAATCAGCAAAGCGGCCCACCACTCGATTAACTCGTAAAAGGCGCTGAATGCCAAACAAATCGAGAGGACAATGAAATTCCGCCAGCCATTGGTGCTGACCACTTGTTTGCGGAGGAGGATTTCCCTTGCAATCAGGGCGGGAACGAATCCCTGCATGAAATGTCCGACTTTGTCGTAGTTGTTTCGCTCCCATCCAAAGAATTCACTGATCCAATCGAACAACGGAACCTCGGCATAGGTGTATTTTGCCCCGATCATCAGAACGATACAATGGAGCAGAACCCAAAAGTAGAGCAGGGGCGTTAGGGGGAAGCATTGCCGGGTCCTGGCCATCACCACGAGTCCGATGATTGCCGGGCCTGCCTCCAGCACCCAGGTCAATCGGTCCTTCGGTTCGATAGCGGACCAAATCAGAACGGCAAGGAAAATGCCAAGCCAAAGGTAGGATTGATTACTGAACGGGCTAGCTTGCTTCAAGGGTTTTGTATCGTTTGCCGTTGAGCAAGGTTCCGATTGCGGTGTACCGGATAAAGTAACGGTAGGAAAGAAGGAGTAAAGCGGTGGTGAGCACACAGACAAAGATGAGTTTTACAAGGCTAGGGACCGACCACTCCGAAACCCAAAATTGAAGGATCTGAATAACAGGCAGGTGGGCTATGTAGAGCCAATAGGCGGAATCGGAAACGAAGCGAACTTTAGGGTTTTCCCGAGAGAATAATGTTCGAAAACGGCCCATCAGACCCAAAATCATAAGCCATACGAAAAGAGCTGAGCTTAGCGAGATCCATCCATAGTTCCAGTCTTTGTCTTTTTCTTCGATGATGAGCAGGGCGAGGGTGAAGACAACTGCCGCAAGGATGAGGTAGAGGGACCACAATCGTCCGACTTTTTTATGGAAACCTTCAAAGGGAAAGCAAAGTGCCCCGTAGCCGAAGAAGATCCCATAATATCCCAGCTTGATCCAGTCGGGTTTTAGAAAAACCGTGGTTGCCGGACCAAAGACGCCATCCTCCCCGCTACCCATATGAAACTGGGCCCAAAAAGTCAGGGGGACCAGCCAAAGGAGTCGTAGCGGAGACTCGGCTAGCCACTTTGCAAATCCTAAACTAGGCACAAATTTCATCATCCCGGCAAGCAAAACGAAGCCCACGGTTAGGTAAACCAAGTCATAAAGGAACCACAGATGGTGCGTGCAGACTTGTCCGAATAAAAAATAGTTTCGAACAAACCAACTGCTCTTCTGATCGACTAAAGATGGATTAGTGGTGAGTAATTTCTTCACCTGTTTTCTGCCCTCCCTGACCTTTCCCCAGTCCATGGGGATCTCTAAAATATCCCTTGCTACCCATTCGGTTATTGTCCGATCGGCCATCATCGCTTGATCGGGCAGGGCACCGTCCTTATTTTTCAGTTTAGGATTGGCTCCCCTCTTTAGAAGGTATTCCACCGATTCCGCCTGCCCGAAAAAAGCAGCCAGTAATAAGGGGGTTGATTGGTATCCATCCCTTGCATCCAGATCTGCTCCCTCGTCTGCCAAGAGTTGGATGGCATCGACTTGGTTCATAGTTGCCGCCCAATGAAGAGGAGTGAAGTCCTTGTCATATTTACCATTAATATCGGCACCTTTTTGAAGCCATTCGCTGATCTTTTCTACATTGCCTTCACTGGCAGCCCCACCGAGGTCGTTCGGAGCCTCGTATTCAAGATTAACCGCTTTATGACCCCCTTGTTGACCCGTTTCTCCTGAGCGGTTGCTTTCGTTTTTTTTGATAAAAGCCCCCATATTATTGAGAAGGGGAAAGAGAAGGGCTCCGAAAATGAAAAAAGGTAGGAGAATTCGTTTGGCCCTATGCTGCAATAAGCGGACGGAACCCCTCTTTTGCCACATCATCATCGTGAAAAATCCGCTTATGAAAAAAAACAGCGACATCCTGAACCCATGAATGAACATCAGGGGAATGAAATAGACCTCCGATTGATAGATATCCTGAACCGGCCATATCGGGGTTGGCAGAAAGGAGAGCAGACCATGCAGAACGATGCCGAGGAGCATGGCAAATGCGCGCAGGGCATCGAGGTCATGGTAACGGGTCTTTTCCATAATCAGATCAGAGTCTTTTCGGATTAAAGGGAGTCTGGGGAACCTTTCCGCTTGCTTTCTGCTTGAGTAAGCCTCGAAGACTGCTGATTACGCTCTTGTTTTCCCTGGTTGGGTTGAGGGCGAGGTTTTCGAACTCCATGGGATCGGCAAAATGATCGTACAGTTCGACGCCTTGTTTTCCTTCTGCCCAATCTGAATACCGCCATCTTTCCGTTCGAATACTTCGACCCATGACTGCTTTATCCAAACGGTGGTCAGCGGGACGCAAAACCTGGGTAATAGCAAACCTGTCCCATCTGGTAAGCGGGTCGTCGAGGAGAGCCACAAGAGAGTGTCCCTCCACTGCTTGAGGTGCCGGGATGCCAACCAGTTCGGTAAGAGTTGGATAGATGTCAATGAATTCAACGATTCGTCGGCAGGGTTGGCCGTTACCCCTAGAAGAAGGATTGCGAATGATCAGGGGAGCCCGGGCACCTTGTTCGAAAAGGGTTCGTTTCTGCCAGATACCATCGTGTTCGCCCAGATGATAGCCATGGTCACTCCAGAAGACCACGATGGTCCGGTCCGAAAGTTTGAGCCGGTCGAGGGCATCAAGCATCCGTCCGACTTGTGCATCCACGAAAGATACGCATGCGTAGTAAGCCTGCATCGCCTTTAGGCAGGTGAGTTTGTCTAAACCGTAATGGGGAACCGGGCAGTTGTGGGCAAAGGCGGCCGTGGGGATGTCATCCCGGTCGTTTGCAGGGGCATAGGGTAACCTTAAATCCTCCAACGGATACATATCGAAATATTTCTTGGGAGCGACAAAGGGCGTATGGGGTCGAAAAAAGCCGGCGGCAAGGAAGAAGGGTTCCTCCCTCTTTTCCTCCATCAGCTTGATTGCTTCGGTGGCAACCATTCCATCCGTTTGCTCCTCGTCCCTGCCCTCGGCGGCCAGCCAACTGAGGGCGGCACTGATCTTACGGTGAGGTTCGGCGTTGAAGACAAGGGATTCGTCCGTTTTATCCCGACCCTTTGGATTGACCGTCTTTTGCCAGGAGGGCGGATCATCGAACCCATTGGTCCCGATGCTGGCAGGCACATTGTAGTGGTAGATCTTACCCACGCGTCCCGCCCACCAACTGTGCTTCATGAATTGTTGGGATAGGGTGACCGCATCGGGAACTTCGTCCCGAAAATGACGGTCCAGATCATAGACCTTAATGGTATCCGGTCGCAAACCGGTCATAACCGAGGCCCGGGTCGGATTGCAAAGAGGCAACTGATTGTATGCTTTCAGGAAACAAACGCCCGAGGCGGCCAACTGGTCGAGATGAGGAGTCTTGGCAATCGGATCTCCGTAGCAGCCTAGGGTGCAGGACAGATCATCCGCGGCAATGAAGAGTACATTTGGCTTTTCAGCGAATCCGAAAAAACACCATAGAAAAATGCCCAAAAATAGAAAAGATCGCTTCATTTTTTCTTCTTTGGGGTATGTGGACGTTGGGCGGAAGGTTTGCTAGTTGGTCGCTTCATCTCCTGATTAGGGCGCTTGTTTGCCTTGATCTCAGCCACATGGGCATCGTAGGCGGTTTGCATCCTTCTAACAATATCCGGATGCTTCGAGGCAAGGTTCTTAGTCTCCCCTATATCCGCTTGGGTGTCGTAGAGTTGAACGGGATCGGGTGAGGGATTCTTGGCATGGTCATGTCGCTTTCCCCCTTTGCCTTCCTGCCAAGGGTAGAATTTCCATTTCCCGCTCCTCACCGTGCCGGGCCCGTGCATCAGAACATAATTCCTGTGGGGACTTTTTGCCCTGGGTTGACCGGACATGAGTGGCCAAATGTCCTTGCCGTCGATTTTCCGACCGCTCAGTTTTCCTCCGCATAGTTTGGTCAATGTGGGAAGTAGGTCAATGGTGGCGGCCACTTCCCCGCAGATCTTGCCTGCGGGAATCCTGCCGGGCCACCACATCACGGTGGGCTCGCGAATGCCACCGTCATAAACGCTACCCTTCTTGGCCCGCAAGGGTAGGGAGGTTCCAACTGCCGCTCCATTGTCGCTGGTGAAGATGACCAAAGTGTTGTGATCAATCTGGAGAGACTTGATTGATTTGAGAACTTCTCCGACCGACCAGTCCACTTCCTCGATGGCGTCCCAAATCAAACGGTCGGTCCGGTTTTCGAATGCCTGGGAAACCGCCAGGGGTAAATGGACCATGGTATGCGGAAGATAGAGGAAAAAAGGCCTGTCCTTGTTTTGCCTGATGAATTTGATTGATTCCTCGGTGTATCGCCTGGTCAGGGTCTTTTGATTGGCTGGATATTCAATCACTTCCTCTCCCCGCATCAGCGGAACCCAGTTTCTTTTTTTGTGCCCAGCCTCCACTTCCTCTCGCGTCAACCCCTCCCGAAGAGTGAGGTCCCCGGCTAACCTGTTGGCTGGATCGATCCACATGTCATTGCTGTAGGGTACGCCATAGTAACTTTCAAAACCCTGATAGGTTGGTAGACATGGAGGAAGATGCCCGAGATGCCACTTTCCCACGCACGCAGTTGCATAGCCCTCGGCCTTGAGCATGTCGGCAATGGTTTGCTCCGCAGGGTGGAGGCCGTTGGAGCTTTGCGGAAAGAGAACTGCATGCATGCTCAACCGTTGGTAATGAGCTCCGGTCAGTAGAGCCGTTCTCGATCCGGAGCAAACGGCACATCCGACATAAAAGTCCGAAAACACCATCCCCTCATCCGCCATGTTGTCGAGGTTCGGAGTCTTAGGCCCGGTGGCCCCGTTAAAGCCCACATCGCCATAGCCCATGTCATCGATAAAAATGATAACCACATTGGGCTTCCCTTGGTTGATTGCCGCTTGGAGCACAAAAGGGGCAAGAATAGATAGGAGAAAGGTTAAGAGCTTCATAAGTAAACGGATCTTGGGTTGGAATTATTTTTCGGTAAAGGGTCGGACCACCATGGATTGGAGTTTCCAACTTCCTGCGGATTCCACTCCAAAGTGGGGACTTGGATCAAGAATCAGCAGATCACCTTTTTGTAGGATACCGAGGTCGCTGATGATGCCTTGCTGATCTTTGGCATCGTTGTCAGCGTCCGTACAATAAATGGCCAATGGAGAATTCTTTCCGATTTGGAAGAATCCTCCACAGTTTCCCCCGTCACCTGCGGCCAAACCGATGGATTCGATCAGGACATCGGATTGAAACCGGACGGCCAAGCTCTCTCCTTCTTCAACTTGCGTTGAGTTCTGGCCCTTGACTCCCAACCCTTGCTTGTCCCTAAAACTTTCTCCTCCTCTAGTGGAGACGAAAAAGGTCAGGGGAGAGGGAACTGGAAAAGGCGTTCGCCAATCCAGGTGGATTCGTTTCGGGGGAGCAAGGGAAGCAAAACGGTGTCCGCCAATATTACGGTGGAACAGGGCCGTGGAAACCAATTGTCGGACCAAGGGTTTTAGGCGTTCCTCCTTCAGGCGGTTTTTGGCTTCCATAGGATCTGAGGCTAATTCGAACAATTGAGTAGGTTGGGCTTTACCCGACCGCAAAAGCGAATCGTCGAAAAATATTTTCCATTTGCCTCGGACTACCTCCCGGTTGACTGTGGGGTTATCAAGTCGCATCGCGCATGAAGCTCCGTTTTTACCTTCCTTGTGATCATTGTAGAACATGGGACGGTCGGCCAAAGGTTTGCCATACAAGGCTGGGGTTAAATCGTAGCTGTCTTCGGCCCCCTTCTCTCCATCTCTCAACTCAGGCAAGTCAACCTTGAGGATGCTGGAAAAGGTGGCGAACAGATCCTGCAGCCCGATCAATTGATCGCTCACTAATCCGGGATTATTTGCGTTCCCGTTCCCGATCTTACCATTCGGCCAGGAGAGAATGAATGGCACCCGGTGTCCGCCCTCGAAGCAACTGCCTTTGTTGCTTCGGAACGGTCCTGTCGCAGTCTTCGCAGTCACCTCCGCACCGTTGTCCGAGGTGAAGATCACCAGGGTGTTTTCGATAAGGTTCTTACTGGGCCTGCGAGGATCCTTGGTTCTTTCGAGGTAGTCAAGCAGTCTTCCCAGAGCGAGATCATTTTCATAGACATAATCCAAGCGGACTTTTGCCGCTTTGCCGGAAACCATTCTTCCCGCTCCCTTGACATGCTTATCACCGATTTTTTGATCCACGGTGTAGGGTCCATGATTGGAATTACTCGGATAATAAAGAAAGAATGGATCGAAGGAAGTTTCCTGGTTCCGTAAATGCTGGCTCAAGAATTCAACCGCATGATCGGAATGGCGACTGCCCAAGGAGTGAAGATCGTAGGCATTTCCCCCTTTTTCCACAAGTTGCTTGCCTTGGCCCGTGGCCCCGATGATTCGGCGGTTATGAATGTGTCCCGGACCTATGGCTTGATTGGGCGTGTTGCGGTCGCCTTTCTTATTTTTTCCCGTTCGGGCTCCGGATGTGCCTGCATCGGGTCCGGAGGTCCCGTGCGAACGGGAAGTGAAGCGGGCGTAGTCGAATCCATGATCACAGGGACCGTCAAAGACTTCCTTGGTCAGGTCTGCGTCGTCCCAACCCGCTGCGGGTTTGCCGTCCGAACGGGTGTAGCGCAGCCCGAGATGCCACTTTCCGACCATGGCGGTTGCGTACCCGCAAGAGCGAAAGAGAGTAGCGAGGGTGGGGCGGTCCTCCTCAATCAGGGGGTCCCCTTGCACACCAAAGAGCACCCAGTGTTTCATGCGGGCACGCCAGGGGTAGCGTCCGGTCAGCAAGCCGTACCGGGTGGGCGTGCAACGAGAGGATGGAGTGTGGGCATCGGTAAAGAGCAACCCCATGTTCGCGAGTCTCTGCATGGCAGGGGTATAAACCTGTTGATCGTCAGAATTCTTGGTTAGAAACTGATAGGCGGAACTGTCGCCCATACCCATGTCATCGGCCATGAACAGGATTACATTGGGGCGGTCGAGGAATTGTCCGAAGGCAAGTGGGGGAAGAGCTAATAGAAACCAAAAATTCTTCATCTGCAGATCTTAGTTAGGGAGCGGGATTGCTTGCAAGTCGATAGATCCCTTTCGATATCCATTTGGTATTTTCCGTAGCAATTTTAGTAAACTTAAAAAAAATTATTCCGCTCCTGAAAGATAAAGTCTTTCGTATGCGGTACTCAAAATAACGTCAATGTGTCCATTTTGAATACTGCAGAAGCGGGCGACCATATCCAATTCCTCCGCTTTTTTCATTCCTTCTACAGGACCTAAAATCATAAGGGCGGTGGCCCAGGCATCCGCATCCCGTGCGGTGGGAGCGAAGGCGTTTACGGCAATGAGTTGATGCTCAATGGGTCGACCATTCCGTGGGTCCAGTAAATGGGACGCACTTTGGTTGGTATCGGGATTCGGCTTGTTGAGTCGATAAGACCCGGAGGTGGCCACGGCATAATTTCGAAGAGTCACGGCAGTCATGGAATCAGTATCTCCACTCCCGTCTTCCAAGCCAACGACCCAACCTTTGCCGTTTTTACCCCTTCCCTGACCCCGGACCTCGCCACCAATTTCAACCAGATAGTTCCTCAAGTTCCAACGGTCAAGCAGGTCGCAAAGCAGGTCGATGATTTCCCCTTTTGCTGAAGCGGAAAAATCAAGCTGTAGGGCAGGGAATTTCTTTTGGACTCTTCCGTCCGGCAAGAGCACCAAATTCTCAAGGCCGGTCAAGCTGAGGGCTCCCTCTACTTCTTCCTTTGTCGGAATTGTGCTTCGGGTGCTTGTGACCGGACCGAACCCCCAGAGATTGACAACGGGAGCGAGAGTTGGGTCAAAGGCACCATTGGTTTCACGATGCATCCATTTTGCGTGTTTCAGAAGTTTGAGAAGCGGAGGCTCAAGCCTTTGAGGCTCCGTGGTGAGGGTCGCGTTGAATTGATAAAGGCTGGCGTCGGGCCGCCAATGTGAAAAGACTTTTTCCGCCTTCTCGAGCTCTGCGATGATCTCACTTTTCAAATCATCATGGGTGACTGTCTGATGAGACAGAATGGTAATCGACCAAGTCGTGCCAAGGGCTTCCCCCTTCAGATCTATGAGATGCAGTTCGGGCTCTTTGGCTAAATCCACGCAACCTGATAGGCAAAGGGCGAGACCTAAAAAAAGTGGTACAGGGTTTCTCAAGTGAAAAAGAACAAGAGCAGGGAAAGGCTGGTGAAGGAAAAGCTTAGATAATCCAGTCCGTTCCAACCTTGTTCATCGGGTTGGAATTCAAAAAGCTTGAGCATCGCTCCCGTTGGACAATCATACCGGCAATTGGCCATGGGGACAAAAGCAGACCCTATCAGGCTAATCAGTGCAAGGGCTATGGTTACAGCTCCGGTCACCTCCCAGACATAGGCGTCGAAGGGTTCGGGGATAGCCAACCCGTGGACCGAGATCGTGAAGGCGAGAACGATCATCAACGCGAAAATCAATATGGGAAGCATGGTTAGGGCGTGATCCAATTTTCTTGGCAGGAGCAGGGGACGCTTGCTCAGTTTGCACATCCATCGTCATGCCGCTCCATGTGGGACAGGCACTGACAGTAGAAGGCTTTTCCGGGGGCCATAGGGACTGCTGCCAATGCGGCAATGCTAAGCATGGCCAGAATAGGAGCCCCTTGTCAGGGGAACCCGTTTTGGGCCCATTTCTCGGATAAATTGAGTATCCAGCTTCCAACCGCCGTGACCGGAGAAGGATTCGGTTTTGCTAAGAATTTCATCAGCGTGCAAAAACAATAATGGATTGAATAGGAGGAGGGAGTTTAGGAATTTATTCATAGTAAAAATTCGCTTCGCTTTAGACAATAAGGAGCCAATGGAAATGATTTATCGGCTGCGTCCTTGATCAAGAAATTTCTGAAGTTCGACTTTCATCCTTTCGAAGACCTTGGGCCTCTTGTCCGCCAAGTTGTTTTTTTCAGTTGGATCTTTGGAAAGATCGAACAGAGCGTATCTAGGAACCTTCTGGCCTCTTTGGCTTCCAAGCAATTTATTCACCTGGAAGTTATTGGTCTTCATGGAATCATGGCGTTGCAATTTCCAATTCCCGACTCGATAGCCGTAATTCCCGCCTCTTCCGTTATCCTGCTGAATGATGTGGGGTCGACCTTGGGCGTTTTTCTCCCCTAGCAGAGCATCCATCACATTGAGGCTGTCCAGGCATGCATCATCGGGTAGAGTAACATTCAAATGATTAGCCAAGCTCCCGGCTAAATCAATCGTGCAAACTACTTTATCGGATACGCCGGGTTTGATGGTTCCGGGCCAGTAAGTGATGAAAGGCGTTCGGGTTCCGCCTTCGAAGATGCTGTATTTTCCACCGGAGTAAGGTCCGGCGGCCCGGTGATCCCCCATCTTTTCAAGGGCTTCATCGGCATATCCGTCATCTCCGACCGGGCCGTTGTCCGAACAAAAAACGATCATGGTGTCTTGGTCCAAGCCTTCTTTCTTGAGGTATTTCACGATTTCGCCTACGCACCAGTCGAGCTGCACGATCACATCCCCCCGGTAGCTCAATGCCGAGGTTCCCCGAAAGCGCTCATGAGGAATGCGAGGAACATGCAAGTCATGGGAGGCGAAAAAAAGGAAAAAGGGCTGGTCTTTGTTTCGTCCAATCCA
>CEPA01049606.1_pt1 | contig 10151 bp, 10 predicted proteins | sample 356241 | NCBI WGS metagenome assembly CEPA01 (sample SAMEA2620542, study PRJEB7988) | marine metagenome | biome: marine biome (ENVO:00000447); feature: surface water layer (ENVO:00002042); material: "saline water (ENVO:00002010), including plankton (ENVO:xxxxxxxx)" | depth 5 m
GCAGAACAAATGGTTGGTACTTTTGGGATGAGTGAAATACTTGGTCCCTTGGCTTATGACAAGCAAGGTGGAGGTCAATTCTTAGGAAATGGCAATAATCCTAGGAGAGCGGTTAGTGATGCTACTGCTCAAGCTATTGATAAAGAAGTTAGGGATTTAGTAGATAATGCTCATGAAATGGCTCTCAAAATTCTTAAAAATAATTTAAATTTATTAGAGTCAATATCTCAAAAAATTCTTCAAGAAGAAGTTATTGAAGGTGATGATCTTAAAAATCTTCTATCAGAAACAAAGATGCCAGCATAATTTTAGTTAAATAGTCTTTATTATGTATGTTCCACCAAAGCTGAATAGTAAACATTTTTTATCAAGCCTTGATATATCTCATCAAGAAATATTAGAAATATTTCTACTAGCTAAAAATTTTAAAACCAAAAGCCTAAAATTTACTATTAAAGATAAGGTTTTAGGTATGATTTTTGATAAGTCATCAACTAGAACTAGAGTTAGTTTCCAAGTAGCAATATCTAGAATTGGAGGTTCGTCTATAGAATTAAATCCTAATACATCACAAATTAAAAGAGGAGAACCAATTAAAGATACAGCAAGAGTGTTGAGTAATTACTGCGATGTTTTAGCTATCAGAACATTTAAACAGTCTGATTTAGAAGAGTATGCAAAATGGTCTGCGATACCTGTCATTAATGCTCTCACTGATATTGAACACCCATGTCAAGCTTTAGCTGATTTCTTTACTATTAAAGAAGAATTTGGAAGCTTTAAAGATGTAGTATTAACTTATGTTGGGGATAGTAATAATGTTGCAAACTCTCTGATTTTGTGCGGTGCTCTTTTGGGAGTAGAAGTAAGAGTAGCCTGCCCCAAAGGTTATGAACCAAATCCAGTGATAATAGAAAAAGCTATGAGAATAAATAATGATAAGAATTTACTAAAGATATTTAATGATCCAAAAATCGCTGTAAAAGGGGCTAATGTTTTATATACAGATGTTTGGTCCTCTATGGGTGAGGAAATGAAAAAAGAAGAGAAAGATAAGCAATTTAAGGGCTATACACTTAATAAGGATTTAATAAAACATGCAAGCGAAGATGTCATCGTTTTGCACTGTCTTCCAGCATATAGAGGTAAGGAAATTACTAATGAAGTAATTGAAGGTGAATTTAGCAGAGCTTTTATTCAAGCCGAGAATAGACTTCATATTCAGCAAGCACTCTTAGCTTGCTTAATTAACTAAGATAGTTGCATAAATAGAATTTAAGAGGTACAAATGTATTAGTTGTAATTGTTTCGTGTCTCAATCTGAGAGTAAAAGTCTAACTGAAGCCCAAAATGAGCTTTATGTTTGGATAAAAAATTATATGAGAGATTTCCAGCATAGCCCTTCAATAAGGCAAATGATGGAAGCTATGGGATTGAAATCTCCAGCTCCAATTCAAAGTCGTTTAAAACATCTTCAATGTAAGGGATATATTTCTTGGCAAGAAGGTAGGGCAAGGACATTACAAATAGTTGATGATGTAATTGGAAATATTCCTATCCTTGGTTCAGTAGCTGCTGGTGGATTAATAGAGACGTATTCAGATTTGAACGAAAATCTTGATATCTCAGATGTCCTTGGTAAAAAGAATGTTTTTGCACTTACTGTAAATGGTGACTCCATGATAGAGGCATGCATAGCTGATGGAGATATGGTTTTGATGGAGCCAATAAAAGATATTTATTCTTTAAAAAATGGAGCGATAGTAAGTGCGCTTGTTCCAGGCCTAGGCACAACATTAAAGTATTTTTTTAAAAGAAGTGGAAAAGTATTCTTAGAAGCAGCTAATCCAAATTATGAACCAATTGAGTTAAATTTAGATGAGGTAGTTTTTCAAGGTAGATTGTTAGCGGTTTGGAGGAAAATCTAATAATTTTAGAAAATTAAAATCCATAACTTATTCTAAATACCCATTTTAATTCATCCATACTGTTCAATTTATAATTATCTATATGATCAGATAATTGAACTGCGAAAGTACCTCTTAATGGTTTTGATTTAAAAGGAACTATTGAAGAACCTAGTAAAAACCATTTACTATTGTATTCAAAAAAAGTCGAGAATTGAGGAGTATGTATTCTGGATAATGCAAAAATTGGTGACCAGCATAAAGATCTTTGATGAGCGACTTCAGTGCCAGAACCTCCAAATAAATTACTACAAAAAAGTTTTATATTGCCTTCTGCCATTTTTCCTGTACCCAAACCAAGCGTCCCAATAGTTAAAGGAAATTTCCCTTCTGCATTTTTTGTCCATTTTGCTTTTGATGTTGTGATATAAATGTCTCTACCTGTATCTGTCAATCCATCAAAATGTAATAATTGTTCTGCACCAAAAGCTATTCCGGAAGTATTTGATAATTTTCGATCTATCCTAAAACCTAAAGATAATCCCTCTCCAAAAGCAGTTTCTCCTCCAATAAATTTAGACCCTGAATATATACTTCTTATACCTAAATTTATTCCAAAACTTGTCTTATTGAAGTGTATTGGTTGATAATAAAATTGACCTACAGCATCGCCTCCATTCCAGCCCCAAAAAGGATCATTTTTCTTTCTTCTATTATGTCCTCTAGTAGAGAAATCCCAATTGTATTTTCTGTTCCATTTGAAGCCCGGAGGAACTAACCAACTTATATCAGGACCGATCTCCTCGTTATTAAAAATAATAGATCTATTTAAACTCTCTATAGTTTTATTATTTTTAATATTTTTAATAATATGTTCTGAATCTTTCTCTAACAAAAAATTATCATCATTTATCTCTAATTTCTCCCACTTAATTATTTCTACTTGATTTTGTTTATCATCTAATTTAATCCAATTTTTATTTAACGAGTTAATTTCATAATCACTATCTTTTTTATTGTATCCACTAGTATTTAAATTTTCTGATAAGCCCTCAAATATAAAAAACTGAGCAAATATTATTACGAGATAATTTATTTTTTTAAAAAGATACTTATGCATAATTATCTTTGAAATTATTCTTTCATTAGATTATTTAGAGAAAACCTTTTAATATCTAAATTTCATTTTTATTTTTTTTACTAATAAAAACTCTTAAATATTATTATATATTAAACCCAATAATATAACTACTAAAATATCTCCATAATAGTTATGGAATTTAAAACTTTACTTAATTTATTTAAAATAAATTTTTTAAATTTTTGAAAGAAGGTAAATTATGTTAAGTCTAAAAAGTAAAACACTTATAATACTCTCACCTCTTGATGATCAATTTGCTCTAACTCCATTATTGAAAGAAATGAGTAAAAATGAAAGTAATTCTATTAAATTAATTTATTCTTCAGAAAGAATAAGATCATCATAAAGAAATTAAAAGAAAAGAAAATTGGATCATAAAAGAACTTTGAAATTATTTGGTATAGATATTAATCAAGTAATTTATCTAAATGATTTTTTAAAAGTGGAAGATAATTTATTATATAAAAGCAATTCCACCAGTTCCTAACGAGATCTATGGTATTTCAAATTTATTTATTATTAAGATTACCTACCAAAGCATAGATTTAATAAATGCTTTTATTTTGGTCCTGATAAAATATTTAAAATAAATATGAATACTGTGCTAACAAATTAGGTATAAAAACAATAATAGTTGAAAAAATAAATTAAGAAAAAAACGATAAATTTATTTGTATAGAAGATTTAATGAGTTATGTATCCCAAAATATATTCCTAAATAGTAATAAATAGGTTGATATTTGCTACTTAAAAAATTAGTTTTAAAAATTATAAAAATTTTCAACTCCCCTGCAATATTTTGAAAATCTTGAAGGTTGAATATTAATCAACTTTTCAATATAGTCCTCGGAAGTAAATATGGAGGTTTTAATTTCCATTACATTTTCTTTATCAAGATAACTTTTTGAGGCCAAGTTCCTAAAATCCTCGTATAAAATATTAGAGTCAAAAGTAATTCTTAAATTCTTAAAGCTAAAATATTCTCTTTGATATCTCACAATAATATTTGGATATAATTTACCGTAATAGTTTTCAAAAAAACTTAAATTATTTAATTCATCTAAGTTTTTTAAATAATAATTAGTATTGGTTTTAAATCTACCTTCAGAGGATGTTATCTTTTTTTCTTTTGATAATATTCCCGAATTTATGGGGGAATTATTACCATACCATCTTAATCTTATTTTTTTTCTAGGTAAAATTCCGGCTTCAGATTCAAAAAACATCTTTAAATTATTAGTATCAAAATAACATGTATTTATTTTCCGTTTTGGATAAAGAATCTGCATTCCTTGACTAATTAGTAATGACTTTAATAACTTCATATCACTAATAGTTAATCTATATTTCTTTTCTTTTCTAAATGACATCTTAATCCTTTATCAATATTGATTGATCATCGACATAATATTTGCCATCACATTTTATTTCCTTGAAATTTGCAAGCGATCCGTTAAATTCTTGCTTTTTTTTGAAGATTTCCGCACATGTAGGCGTATTAGAGAAAAAACTTTTATTATTTAAAAATCTTGATGAATCTTTAATAGCAACTCCTATTAGTGAATCCTCTACAAATACTTCATTTGCAAAGAAATCAGATTTTTCTCCAATTGATATAGCTTTATCACCACAATTTTTAAGATTTACCTGTTGTATAGAATAATTTCCTCCACTAACATCTAAGCAATCATTCCCTGCATTTTCAACTTTTATATTTTTGATTTTAATATCTGAGAAGTCTAAATCTATCGCATCTTGATATCCATTTTCTATATTAATAGAAGATATATATCCTTTTGAATCTATTATGTTTAGACTATCTTCACATCGCCCATCATTCACTTTTATAGCAATATCTTTTAGATTGGAATTATAAATATTCAAGCAACCCGTTAGACCTCTTTTATTAAATCGTTGTTCATTTATATTGCCAAATTGATTGTTTTTTGAACCTATAAAATTAATTAAATAGTTTTCTAATTTACCTCCATTTATTAAAACGCTATCGGATGGATTGTTTTGAAAAATTGTGATTTTTTTATTTTGGCCAGATGAATCATATTCAACAACAACACCTTTTGGATAAATAATTTTTGCTTTTGATTCAGGTATTGATTCTTTTACTAGTTCGTCTTTATTTTTATACTTGTTACTTACTGGAATAAATGTATATAGATCTTGATCTATTTTTTTTCTACTAATTAATTTACTAAATTCAACTATGTCTAAATTTTTCTGAGTTCCATTTTCTAAATCTAAAATAAAGTTTTTATTTTTTATTTCAAAATCTTTAACTATATATTTTTCGATATTAAATTTTTTATTTGTGTCTAAAAAAACATTTCTATCTTTTATAGGTCTCTTAGAAGAGATAGCAAAATCATCTCTTTTTCTAATTTCGCTTATTATGTATTCAATATTTTTTATAAATGAATCAAAATTTTTTCTTAAGTTAAATTTCTTAGATATTAAAGTACCATTCATATCATATTCTTCATATGATTTTTTTTGAATTCTAGATTCAAAGTCTTTTTTTAAGGCTATAAAAAATTCAGGCTTTTTTAATTTTTTTAAGTAATGAAATTTATAGTTTTTATCAAACTTTAATTTACTTATAAAATTTAGAGAATCATCATAATTTAAATCAAAATTAGCATCGCCATCATAATAGATGGGCTCAAAGTAATCAGTGAAACTATTAAAATAATATTTTCGATTGTGTGGTCTTAAACCATGAGATCCATTCATTGCAAGCATAAGCAAACTGTAGTCATTAAAATCTTGATTTAATCTTTTATTAGGGGCTATATAGTGACCTTCTTCTATAAATTCATTAGCATATTCCAGATACGCATTTTGTAATCTAAAGAAAGAATTTAATGTAATTAATTGAGAATTATTCCCTTTTAAAAACCAATTTCTATTTATTAATCTTGAAAGTTGTAATTTCTCTAATCCACCCCCGCCAATACTACCATTTACTTCATATTGTTTTACTCCCCACATAAGGCTCTCATCTCCTTCAAAAATAGGTCCCTCTCTTTTAGTGTTTCTCTCTAACATTTCTTTTTGTGAATCTTCTTGGAAAATCATTTTTGATTTTTGATCATTAATATTAACAATCACTTCAAAAGTTTCAGGCGCTATAAAACCAATATTTCTAAATATTAATGAAGCTAATATTTCATTTCTACCGTTTCTTGTTCTTGGAATAAGTAATTTGAATTTTGTAGCGTTAGAGATATTTCCATCATCTAGTTTTACATTTAAAGAACGCCGGATTAGGCCTTTCCTATACTCTAGATGATCTTTGAAATCACCATTTTGCCAGACTTTACCTTTATGAAAACAAGTCCCAAAATCATAATTAACATTAATTTCTGCATTAAATTTTTTTTTATATTTTGGATCAATAGCCCATCGGGATGTTGATGAAGAAAGTAAAGCCTTTATAAGATTTACAGTATAGTTTTTAGATTTTTTTACATATATCTCTATATCATTAATTAATGATGGATTATTTAATTCTTCAATAAAATTTGCAGTTTTAAAATTACACGCAGCATCTACTTTTGGCTGCAACAAAACAATATTTGCAGTTAAGAGCATATATGAAAAAAATATTTTTTTAAGATTCATTTAATTGATATCGAATTATTGATTTATCATTTTCTATTTGCAATATTAGATTCCTTAAATAATTAAAATTGGAAGAGGCTAGCAAATATTGCTTTTCTCCAGTTTTATTTGATGAGATTGATTTAAGTAGTTTATTTTGATCAAGTAAAGGAAAACTCTCGGAAGTAATAATTTCTAATGTTGAAAGTGAATTACCTTCAGAGAATGAGGTTAAGAAAAATTGTTTTTTATAATATTTCTTGAAAACAAATGATATTAGAGCTAATAAAAAAGTTATTAAATATATTGATAGTGCTAATAATAATAGCCAACTTTCACTCACTGAAGCAGTTATACCCATAGTTATAGCAGTAAAATAAACTGTTAGCTCTAATGGGGATCTTACAGGATTTCTAAACCTCACTATAGATAAGGCCCCAACCATGCCAAGGGATAATGCTATATTTCCGCTAATAATGCTTGTGATTACGAATGTAATTACTGGAAGTATTGAGATTGTAGCTGTATGTGAAGTAGTTTTAATCCAACTTTGACCCGTGATCTCTAAAAGATATCTAATTGATAGACTTATCCCAAATAATAATATTATCTTCAGTAAGATGGGAAATAAGAAAGATAAGAATGATGATATTAAGTTCAAAAGTTAAATAACGATAATATTACTACTAAGAAATTATCATATCAAAAGTTTACTAAACAAAATATAACAAAATTAAATTCACATAAAGTCAAATATTAAATAGGTTATATTAAAAACACAAACATGGTGTCATAGCTCATATTTGGTAGAAGAACCTGCATGGCATGTATGGGGTTTGCGGTTCAAATCCTTATGGTTCCACTTAATTTTTTTATTCATCTCAATAGTTTTCAGACAGTATTAAAATTACTTTTTAACTACTTGCCCAAGCTTGTTTAGTAAATTCTGCACCATAAAATCTACTTAAGAAAATTCTTAATTTGCTATATAAATGAAACCTTTTTATTAGGTCTAACTTATTAAGAAACAAAACAATGCAATCAATGGTTTTATTTGGTCACAACAAGGTATAGAAAAGCGAAATTAAGTACTAACAAAAATTGGTTATAGATTTACTACTACTGGAAGAATAACTTTTAAACTTATATTGAATAGAACACTAATAACTCAAAATAGATTCAAGATTTAATCATTGATAATCGATTTAAATATGAACCATTAAGATTACTAAAAAGAGGGAGTTAAAACATCTAAAACCCCTGTAAAATAGAATGTGTTTAGATAGTATTTTTTAAAAATGTCTGCATTTTGGGAACTCTTAATAGATATTTGGGACTTTCTTAAATTAAGAAAAAAATATTGGTTAGCTCCACTTATAATAACCATTCTTCTTATGGGAGCATTAATAGTTTTTACTCAAGGTTCAGTAATAGCTCCTTTTATTTATACTATCTTTTAAAGATGTTAAAAAATAATCTCTTTAAAGTAGTTTCTATAAATTTGTTGATTTTAGTTTTATTTACTGAAATTTTAGGGCGAATTTTTTTTGCTTATAAATTTTCTCCAAAACTATATGATTTAGTGAACTCTGAAGAAATAGTTGAATATCTTACATTTGTAAATCATTTTAGATTTTTTAGTTTTAACCAGATAAAAAATATTGAAAAGTTATATAAGAAATTAAAGCCGTTAAATATTAATGAAAAATCTCATTTTATATATTCAAAATTTTCAAGTTGTAAATCTAAAGAAAATTGTAAAACAATTTTTCTGCAAGGGGATTCTTGGGCTCAAGGTATTTCTCAAAATGGATCCAAAAGTCTATTTAGTATCTTTATTAAAAAAGGCTGGGCATCATATGGATTAGGAACTTCATCTTTTTCGCCATCTAATTACTCTGCACAATTATCTTATTTAGCGTCAAAAGAAATATTACCAGATATCGTAATTCTTTTCATTGATCAAACAGATTTAGGTGACGAATTTTATAGGTATAAAAATCAAATAATTTATCCTTCTTCAGAAAAACAATTTTTAAGAGTAAAGCCTTTCAGTAATAAAGAACATAGGGCTTATTATAATTATCAAACATCAGAAGTATCTAATATAAAGCCTTGGAGGTTGTATCCAGTTTTAATCCCTTTTTTATTGAAGATTAAAGATAGTTTTTCAGTTAGAATTAATAAAATTAAAAATATAGAAGAAGATATTTCTGCTACTCCTTCTTTTAGAAAAATAATGAGTCCTTTAAGAAAAAAAGATGATAATGTTTCACAGCATTTTAAGAAAATATTCAAATATTATCTTAAAAATATATCAGAATTAGGAGTTAAAGAGCTTTATATAATTACTCATCCTCACTATAAAAACCTTATTTCTAACTATGATGAAAGTTATAAACATAACATTTCAAATCAAATTAACCAGATTTTAGATGAAAATAAAAATAAAGTAAAAATAAATCATCTAGAAATAAAACCAAATATTACTTGCACCCAAAAAGATTTAACGTGTGGTGGATACTATACAAAAAATGATGAAGGGAGTCATCCCTCTTCAACTAATCAAACATATCCTAAAATAAGTAAACAAATAGTAGATTATGTAATAGAAGAGAGTTTTTTGTTAAGTGATTAAAAATAAAATCTTTTAATTGCAATTCGTTAGTTTCAAGAGTAAATCTTTATATAAGAAATGAAAACCTTATTAGGTTAAATTATGGATAATGTTTTTTATATAATCAAACTCTGCAAATTAAATTTCCACGTTCCGTGTTTTTTAATCACACCTTACTTAGATGGATATCATACCCAATTCTTTAAATGAGAAATTCTAATTTTTAACAAAAATGTTTTAGATAAGTTAGGAACTCATTGGCTTCAATATGCTGGGGCTAGTTTTGTTGTAACTGCATTTGCTATTTATTTTGAATGTCAATTTTTTTATGCTGCAAGTTTCCACAATTTCTCTGTAAAATTTACTCAATTTCTTGAATGACTATGTATACAACCCTTTAAGTTATTGCTTGATGAATTGGTCAATAGACTTTTGTTATTAAAAATAAATTTTATATTTAGAAAATTTTTTTTAAATTTATTTTTTGGTTAGTTTTTTCTTCTCTGTAAGATTTTCGAGCAAGTTTTTTTGTCCTTAAAGGATCATGGCCAGAAATTCGCATAATTAATGCAATTGGTTGGAGAACAATTAAAAAAACTAAACCTAATATTATACGACTATTTAACCATCCTAGAATATGACCAAGTTTCATCCAGGCTCTGTATGGATATAAAAGAAGACCAGGTTTTGTAATAGCTAAAATTATTGATGGAATACTTATCCATATTGTCCAAGTCCTAAAGGAATGACCTCCAATTAAGGGTAAAATCCATCCTATTAAAAAGGGGAATGCAAAACCCATAAGAAAGCCAAATTCTTTTAGTGTTTTTTTGGGGATATGATTTTTCATTTATTAATCTAATTCGAA
>CEPA01043964.1_pt1 | contig 10076 bp, 10 predicted proteins | sample 356241 | NCBI WGS metagenome assembly CEPA01 (sample SAMEA2620542, study PRJEB7988) | marine metagenome | biome: marine biome (ENVO:00000447); feature: surface water layer (ENVO:00002042); material: "saline water (ENVO:00002010), including plankton (ENVO:xxxxxxxx)" | depth 5 m
TTTTGAGATTGATTGCTTGATAATTGTTCTCCACCAGATGAGGTGAATCGCTCTGTTACTGAAACCTCTGTTCCTTTAATTTGGGCGATAGCTTTTTCAACAGGGCCTCCGGGTGCAGCTTGAATAATTACAAAATTTACTGCTAGTATACCAAATAGGGTTGGTATTATGAGAAATAATCTTTTTATAATATAATTTAACATTAGCTAGTTTTCCTTCTCATTCTCCAAAGGATAAATAGTAAAAAAAATAATAAGAGATAATAAGGAGAATTATTCTTTTTTTTTTCAATGTTAGTAGGAGATACCTTCCCAAGATTTCTTGCCTTGTCAGGGTCAAACCACCAAAAGTCAAAACCTAGATCATATTTTGGAGAAACGTTTGGTCTAGAAATTTTATTCCAATAAGCCACCCTGTAATGTCCAATATGAAATTGAGGAATTAGATAAAAATTGAATAGCAGTATTCTATCTAACACCTTGGTATATGTAACGAGCTCTTTTCTTGATTTTGCACTTACAAGTTTATCAACTATTTCGTCAATTACTGGGTTTTTTACCCCCATGTAATTAGGACTAGCTTTTTGATCAGCTGTAGCTGAGCCCCAGTAACTTTTTTGCTCATTACCTGGTGAAATTATTGAACCATAATTTATGACAATCATATCGTAATCAAAATCCTCTAGTCGTCTTATGTATTGAGAATCATCTTGAACCGTTCTAATGGATACATTAATACCTAATTTTTTTAGATTTCTTTTCATTGGTAAAACAATTCTTTCAAAAAGTGGTGATCTGAGTAGAATTTCAAATTCAAAAATTTCACCTGTTTTCTCATTTGTTAACACATCGTCCTTTATTATCCACCCCTCTTGCTTAAGAAGTCTTCTGGCTATTCTTAAATTTTTCCTTAAACCATTTTCTTCTGCTGTATTTGGCGGAGTATAGACACTTGTAAATACCTCATCGGGTATTTTACCTCTATACTTTTCAAGAATTTTTAATTCATCATCACTTGGTAAATTTTGGGATGAAAGTTCGGAGTTATCAAAAAAACTTTTTGTTCTAGTATATGCATTGTAAAACAAGTTTCTGTTTGACCATTCAAAATCAAACGCATAGGTCAAAGCTTTTCTAACATTTCTATTTTTAAAAATTGTTTTTCTTGTATTGTAAGCAAATCCTTGCATTCCACTAGGCCTGTAATATTTGATTTCCTCGACTTTTACCTTACCTTCTTTAACAGCTGGAAATTTATAAGCGGTTGCCCAATTTTTTGATGAATTTTCTTGCTTAAAGTCATAAGCCCCTGATTTGAATGCTTCCAATGCGACTGTTTCATCTCTGTAGTAGTCATAATGAATTGTTTCGAAATTATAACGACCAATATTTACGTTTAGATCTTTTCCCCAGTAATTATTATTTTTTTTCAGAGTTAGACTCCTTCCTGCTTTAACATCTGAAATTAAATAAGGTCCACTTCCTAATGGGGGTGTAAGTGTAGTTTTACTAAAGTCTTTACCCTCCCAATCATTTTTCGAAAAAATCGGTAACTGATATCCAATTATGAGCGGAAGTTCTGGGTTAGGATCTCCTTTAAAAAAAAATTTAACCTCATTTTTACTAATCACATCTACTTTATCAACCTGACCCCAGTATGTTTTATAGGTGGGATGTCCTTTTGACATAATGGTTTCAAAAGAAAATTTTACATCCATTGGTGTAACTTTTGTACCGTCAGAAAATCTAGCTTCTTTTCTTATTTTAAATGCTACCCAAGACCTATCTGCCGGTACTTTAACCCCTTCAGCAAGTAGACCATATTGACTAAATGGTTCATCAAAAGAAGATTTCATTAAAGTCTCAAAAAGATATGCTGCCTGATAAGCAGGTACTCCTTTTAAAATGTATGGATTTAAATTGTCAAATGTTCCAATAGAAAATCTGTTTATTTTACCTCCCTTGAAAGCGTTTTCATTTGCATATTCAAATTTTTTAAAATTTTTTGGGTATTTTAAGTCACCATGCATTGCAATTCCATGTTGATAATTATCAAAAGACTTTTTTTCAACTGGATCAGAAAGTGCTGATGAAAAAAAAAATAAGTTAATAATGATAATGCGTTTTAAGATACTCATTTTATAAAGTTTTTATCAGAGTTATTATTTCTTTATGGTGATTAGAAAAGTTAGATGCAATGATTTTTCCGTCAGAATTGATTCCTAAATTCTCCTCGTTCCAATCCGTCATTTTTCCTCCTAATTCTTGAACTAATGCTACTTGCGCCATGTAATCCCAGGGTTTCATGTTAGCTTCGATAATAATATCAATCTTGCCTGATAATAATAAACCATATGCATAACAGTCGGTTCCAAAAATTGGAAACTTAACTTTTTTATATATATCTGTAATAGTAGATCGTCTTTGTTCATCAAACATTAATAGTGAAGTTGATGCCATTATTGTTTGGCTAAATTTTTTTTTCTTTAGGACCTTCTTACATTTTATGTTATTTAACTTAACACCTAATTTCTCACCTCCAGACCATCTTTGATTAAGTATAGGTATATCTATTACTCCAATTATTGGTTTGTTATTTTTCATACAACAAATGAGAGTACCAAAAAGAGGCTTTCCTGCAATAAAACTGTGAGTCCCGTCTAAAGGATCAAGAATCCATACATATTCATTATTCTCTCTTTCATAACCAAATTCTTCACCAATTACGCCATGCTCAGGAAATTTTTTCTTTAATAATTTTCTAAATTTTTCCTCAATTTCTTTGTCAATATTTGTTACTAACGAACCATCATTTTTTTCTTCAATATTAAAGGTTTTAAAATAATTTTTTTGCAAAATTTTTTTACTTTCATCTGCAAAGTTTAATGCAAACTTAAGTAAATCAGAATTATTGAGTTTCATTAGTTTAAAGATTTTAAATATGAAATAAGATCTGCTCTATCAGACTCTTTTTTTAATCCTTTATATATCATTTTTGTTCCTTTGATATATTCTTTTGGATTTTCAAAGAAATAGAAAAGTTCGTTTATCGACCAATTTTTTTTGTAATCAGTTAACGCTTTAGAATACTTAAAGCCATCAATACCTGCTGATTCTCTTCCTACAATGTTCCAAAGGGGAGGACCAACCTTAATTTTCATTGAATTATCAAAACTATGACAAGCACTACATTGTTTTGCAATTTTTTTTCCATTTTCAAGATTTGCAGTTACTAGTAAAGCATTAACATCTACTTTTGTAGCTACTTCTTCTGTTTCAACTATCTCATTATTTATTTCTTGTTCATCAGCGATTATTACATAGCTTCTTTTAGTTGTTTCTTTATGAAAAAAAATTTCATCTGCAACTTTGAATGATTGAAATAAGATTAATATTGATATTACTGATAGAAAATATTTATTCATGCCTAATTATAACAAAAAATTTTAAGTATATTAATATAAAATACAATTATGACGATCAATAGAAAATTGAAAAAAGAAAATTTGGTAATAATTATTCCAGCCAGGCTTAAGTCTGAAAGACTGAGTGAAAAACTTCTTAGAAAAATTAATAATGTTCCAATGATTTTGAGAGTTGCTAAATCTGCAATAAATTACAAACTTGGAGATGTCTATGTTGCAACAGATAGTAAAAAAATTTTTAACCTCTGTAAAAAAAACCACGTCAATTCAGTAATGACAAAAGCAAATATTAAAAGTGGAACTGACAGAGTTTTTAGTGCTTATAAAGCCCTTGATAAAAAATTTGATTTTATTGTAAACTTACAGGGTGATCTACCTATCTTTAAAAAAGAACTGATAGAAAAAACTGTAAATTTATTTTTTGATGATAAAACTGATATTGCCTCTGCAGTTTGTAATTTAGAGAACTCTGAAATTAGAGATACAAATATCGTTAAAGCAAATGTAATTTTAGATGAAAAAAACGAAGGCTTTGCTAAAGACTTTGTCAGAGTTATTAAGTCTAAGAAAAATTTTTATCATCATATAGGTTTGTATATTTATACCCCTATTTCTTTGAAAAAGTACGTAAATCTTAAGCAAACCTCTAATGAAATTAATAGGAGTCTTGAACAAATGAGAGCTATTGATAACAAAATGAAGATTAAGGTAGTTAAATTAAAAAATAATCCTCCAAGTGTAGACACGATGGAAGACCTAAAAAAAATTCGTTTGCTTTTTAAAAATAATAATTCATAACTTACCTAATAATGCCAAAAAGATATATATCATTTCAGGGGTTGCATGGTGCTTATTCTGATTTAGTTTGTCGAAAATTCTATAAAGATTACTTAACTCTTCCATGCAATTCATTCGAGGAAGCCATAAGTGCTGTTGAAAATAAAAAAGCAGATGTTGCTTTAATTCCTGTTGAGAACAATATTGCTGGCAGAGTTGCGGATATGCACTTCTTACTTGAAAAAATTAATTTAAAAATTGTCGCAGAGCATTATCACAAAATAGAACATCATCTAATGACAAAAGAAAATATTAATTTATCTAAAATACAAAAAGTTTTCAGCCATATACATGCATTAAATCAATGTAAAAAAAATATAAGAAAATTGAATATCAGTCCTGTAAATTTTATCGATACGGCTGGAGCAGCAAAATATATATCTGAAACAAAAACAACTAATTCTGCAGCTATCGCTTCAAAATTAGCTTCAGAAATTTATAACTTGAAAATTGTTAAAAATAATATGCAGGATTCAAAAAATAACATTACAAGATTTTTAGTTTTCTCTAAGAAAAGTAAAAAAATTGGTTTAGATAAAAAAGTAATTACATCAATTGTTTTTAATACAAAAAACTTACCAGCATCACTTTACAAAGCTTTGGGTGGTTTTGCTTCTAATTCAATTAATTTAACCCGTTTAGAAAGTTTTTTTGTAAATAAGGATTTTAAGCAATTTTCTTTTTTAGTCGATGTTGAGTCTCATCCTGAAAGTTCAAATTTTAAAAAAGCATTGAAGGTATTAAATTTATATTCAACAAAAGTAAAAATGATAGGTTACTTTGAGGCTTCAAATTTTAGAAATTGATTGAATATTTATAAGTTATTTTAAAATAAAACTTTAAATGTTATTTTATTCTGGGAGTTGAGTTTGGACAATGGCTTCGCCAATCCGGTCAGATCTGAAAAGAAGCAGCCGTAACGATTGTCTTTGGGTCAATACTCGGCTCCTTTTGAGGAAAAAATGACTGACAATGAATATATTGTTTTAGCCAGAAAATACAGACCAAAAAAATTTTCTGATATAATTGGTCAGGATGAGGTTTGCTCTGTAATAGAAGGAGCCATTAAACTTAATAGAGTAGCTCACGCTTTTTTGTTTTCAGGGACCAGAGGCATAGGAAAAACAACAATAGCTCGTATTTTAGCAAAAACACTCAATTGTGAAAATTTAGATCTTAAAAACCCTGAGCCTTGTGGAAAATGTAAAAATTGTATTTCAATTGACAATGATAGTAATATTGATGTTGTTGAAATAGACGCCGCAAGTAGAACAGGTGTTGCAGACGTAAGGGAAATTATAGAAAACATAAATTATAAGCCTGTTGATGCCAAAAAAAAAATTTTCATTATCGATGAAGTCCACATGTTATCAAAAGCTGCCTTTAATGCACTTCTAAAAACACTTGAGGAACCCCCTCTTGATGTGGTTTTTATTTTTGCAACTACAGAAACTGAAAAAGTACCGGTTACAATTTTGTCAAGATGTCAAAGATTCGTTTTGAGAAGAGTAGATTTAAACATGATTACAGATCATTTAATTAATATTGCTAAAAAGGAAGGTTATACATTAGATAAAGAATCAGCACAGATTATATCTATATGTTCTGAGGGTTCAATGCGCGATTCTTTGTCAATATTAGATAATGTTCTAGCTAGAAACAAAAAAATTTCACCTGAACTTGTGAGAAATGTAATAGGGTTAACAGATAACACTCAAGCTTTAGATTTATTTGAAAGTTTATGTAACGGTGAAGTTAAATTGTCATTGGAAAAATTTCAAGAACTCTATGAAAAGGGAATATCTATTGATGAATTAGCGAAATCATTAATGAAACTAACATATAATTTAGCCCTTATTAAATCAAAATTTGAAAATAGCTATGATCTTTTTGATTCAAAAAGTATTGATAGGCTAAAAAAACTATCAGAAAAATTTGAAATGGACTTTCTAACAAGATTTTGGGAGGTAATGCAAAGATATTTAAATGAATTATCTGATACTTTTGATGAAAAACAATGCTTTGAAATGGCAATAATGCGAATGTGTTATATTTCTTTGATTCCAACACCTTTTGAAGCTCTTATCAAAAAAGAAGATAATAAAAAAAGACTTGAAGAAATTGAAGAAAATCAACAATCATCTCAAAATAATGATTCGCAAATTACTCAAAAAAAAACCTCTGAAATAGTAAACAACAACCTTGCATTAAAAAAAGATTTACTTGACCAAAATAAAATTAGTAAAAATAGTGAGAGCAATCTAAAAAAATTTACTAAACTAGTTGAATTTTTAGAAAAAAAGTCAGAAATGTTAGTTGCTTATCACCTTCGTAATTCTTTCAGATTAGTCAGTTATTCTGAGTTAGATGGTAATAAAGACGCATTTCATATTGAGTTAGAAAACATTGGGGAAAATGAAGAGGCACAGTCAATTCTTTGGAAAGCCTCAAAAATTTTGGGAAAGCTTACTAATAAAAGATGGATATTATCCGTAACTAATAATTCAGGATTTAAATCTCTCTCAGAAATTGAACAATTAAACTATGAAAGGAAAGTTGAGCAGATAAAAAAAGAAGATTCTATAAAAAAAATTCTTGATATCATTCCTTCATCTGAAGTAACTTCAGTTAAGGAAATTGAAAAAGAAAACATTAAAAATAAGGAAAAAAAATGACAAATATTTCTCAAATAATGAAACAAGCTAAGGAAATGCAGGAAAAGATGGCAGAGATGCAAAAAAAAATAGAGGAAACCGAAATAGAAGGTCTTTCGGGAGGCGGGGCTGTTAAAGTGATAATTAACGGTAAGCATGTTCTCAAAAAGATTACAATTGATCCAAACATTGTTGATAAAAATGAAGTTGAAGTTTTAGAGGACCTAATTTTGGCGGCAGTTAACGATGCTACCAAGAAAATTTCTGAAAACATGAGTAATCAAATGAATTCCATTTCAGGGGGGTTAGGATTGCCTCCAGGAATGAAACTACCCTTTTAGAAATTATGTCTGCACTGGGTGATCTCATTGAGCTTTTCTCCAAATTACCAAATCTGGGCCCACGGTCAGCCAGAAGAATTGTACTTTATCTTTTAAAAAATAAAGAGAAAATTATACCACAAGTAATAACTTCGTTAAATGATCTCAAATCTTCACTAACATTTTGTGAGAATTGCGGAAATGTTGATATTTCTTCACCCTGTTCTATTTGTAATTCCAACAAAAGAAAAAGTGAAAAAGTTTGTGTAGTAGAAGATATCGGCGATTTATGGGCTATTGAAAAAAGTAAAGCCTACGATGGTCATTACCATGTTTTAGGAGGAGTCTTATCTGCAATTGATGGAATTGGTCCAGATGAGTTAAATATCTCTTCTTTAATGAAAAAAGTGCAAAGCAAAAAAATAAATGAAATTATTTTAGCTACTAATGCAACGGTTGAAGGTCAAATTACTGCGCAATTTATTGCTGATAGTTGCGAAAAGAAAGAAATTTTAGTTACTAGACTTGCCCAAGGGATTCCTATTGGAGGCGAATTAGATAGTGTTGATTATAATACATTATCAACTGCATTTAGTTCAAGAAGTGAAATGAAAACTAAGTTTTAGCATCTAGTTTTATCAATTTGTCTTTTTTATTTCTGATTTTTTTTGTTGTTATAAGAATATCATTTAAATCATTTTGAGCGTTAGTAAAATGAGAGTCCATTTTATTAATTCTAGTTTCTAATCTTGAAATTTCATCTGTAAGATCTTTGAGTTGATTAAAAATAAATTTAGAGTTTTCTGAAATTTTTTTATCTCTTAATATACTCTCAATATAACTAAGGACTATCCACATTGATGTTGGTGATACAAGGAAAATTTTTAAGTCATAAAATTGCTCAGTAATTTCAGGAATAAGATTAAAAATTTCTAGATAGATTTGTTCACTAGGAATAAAAATGAGTGCTATATCTGAAGTCTCTCCTGGAATTATATATTTATTTTTTACATCCAAAACATGATTCATAATGTCAGATTTAAAAAGTTTAAGTACTCTACTTTTTTCCTCGTTAGTTGTTGATTTTAAAATCTTTTCAAAGCTTTCCCTTGGAAACTTTGCGTCTATACACAAATTATTTAATGAACCTGAAGATTTTATGATACAGTCAACTCTGCAATTATTTGAAAGAGTTTTTTGAAATTCATAATTTTTGGTAGGTAAATGATCTGATATTAAATTTTCAAGTAAAACTTCCCCAAATTTTCCGCGTTTTGTAGTGTTAGATAAAATATTCTTTAGATCAATTACGTTTTCGGTCAATCCTGAAATATTTTGTTGAGCCCTGTCAATAATTGATATTTTCTCTTTAATTTGATAGAGATTGGATTGGTTTTCTGCTGAAGATTTTTCAAATTTTGTATCAATTTTATCAAATTTTTCTTCAAATATTTGATAAATTGATTTTTCAAGGTTCTCTTGTTTTTCAAGTAGAATTCTAATTCTTTCTTTTGAGCCTGTATTTGAAAAAAAAAATTGAATTATAACTAAAATTAAGAGTAAGCTAGATAAAAAAATAATTATTAAGGTTTCAAAACTCATTTTTAAAACTTTACCATGACTACACTAGAGATATTAACAATACCTGATACAAGATTGAAGCATAAATCAACTATTGTAGAAAGTTTTGATCAAAATCTAAAAAATACTATTAATGACATGTTTGAAACCTTACACGCCTCGGGAAACGGAATAGGCCTTGCAGCACCGCAAGTTGGTATAAAAAAGAGAATAGTTGTTATTGATATTAAAGAAGAAGACGTATCTAACCCAATTGCATTCGTAAATCCGAGAATAATCGAGTTTTCAGAAGAAAAGTTTATTAATGAGGAGGGATGTCTTTCAGTTCCAGAATACTTTGCAGAGGTTGAAAGATCAAAGCAGGTAAAAGTAGAATGGTATAATGATGACGGGAAAAAAAAAAGCGCCACTTTTAATGGACTAATGTCAATTTGTATCCAACATGAGATTGACCATTTGGATGGTATATTATTTATAGATCATCTTTCAAAACTAAAGAGAAAGTTAGCAATTGAAAAGCTAAGAAAAATAAAGAAAAAAAATAAAGCTAATGAATAAGCTATCTAATGTTAAGATAGGTTTTTTTGGTACACCAGATTTTTCATTACAATTTTTAAAATACCTTTTTAGTAAAAATTTTTTAATTAAATTTGTAGTAAGTCAACCAGCTTCAAAATCAGGAAGAGGAAAAAAAACTAACCTTTCGCCTGTTGAAAAGTGGAGTTTGGAAAAAAAAATTCCAACCTTTACTCCAAATAATTTGAGTGATGAGAGATTTCTTCAAAGTATAAGAAAGATTTCTGTTGATTTTATTATTGTTGTTGCGTACGGGAATTTGGTGAATGAGGAAATAATCGATCATCCCAAATTTTTAACAATAAATGTTCATGCCTCATTACTACCAAAGTGGAGAGGGGCTGCACCTGTACAAAGGTCAATACTTACAGGCGATACAGAAACAGGCGTTACAATAATGAAAGTTGAAAAAAAATTAGATGCTGGACCAATCATTAAGCAAAAAAAATTTTTAATTTTAGAGGAAGATACAAGCAACGAAATTTTTGAAAAAATTATCAAATTTGGTCAACCTCTTTTAATAGAAACTATTAAAAGTGTGATGGAAAATAATCATAATTTTATTATTCAATCAAATGATCAGGCATCTTATGCTCGTAAAATAGAGAAAGTAGAGACAAGAATTTCTTGGGATCAACCAGCTAAAATTATTAATAGAAAAATTAGAGCATTTAATCCAACTCC
>CEPA01130730.1_pt1 | contig 10059 bp, 10 predicted proteins | sample 356241 | NCBI WGS metagenome assembly CEPA01 (sample SAMEA2620542, study PRJEB7988) | marine metagenome | biome: marine biome (ENVO:00000447); feature: surface water layer (ENVO:00002042); material: "saline water (ENVO:00002010), including plankton (ENVO:xxxxxxxx)" | depth 5 m
ATGCATTCTGGGGATTTTTTTCCTCATCACGTTGATGCAGAGTTTGCTAAAAAAGGACCATTTGGGAAAAGAGTTGCTCAATTCAGTCTCACTCATTCAGTTGGTATTGGACTAACAGCGGGTCAGATCAATCACAAAGCATTTACTTATGGTTTTGATAGATTAAGGTTCCCTAATCCAGTTTTTATAGGAGACACAATAACTACTATAGTTACAATTAAAGAAAAAAAAGATGATCCAAAAAGACCAGAATTTGGAATAGTTGTCGAAGCATGTGAAATTCAAAATCAAGAAGGTAAATGTGTGTGCTATTCAGAACATGTATTGCTAGTTGAGAGAAAAAAAGTTTAAAATAATTAAAAAGCGCTGTATTTTTTGTAAGCCTCTTGAGGGTCTACTCCTTCTTTAATTGCCTTTCTCACTAAATTTTCTGAATTAATTTTTTCCTCTGATTTAATTAATATATTTTCAATATTGTCTTGTGGAATTATTACAACTCCGTCAATATCCGCTAAAACATAATCGTTATTATTTATCTTAACTTCACCAATGTAAATTTGTTTCTCAAATTTTGTTGGTTTCCAGAACTTGACAACATCCCTAGGTGTATAAAATTTACTCCAAACAGGAAAATCAATTTTAAGAATGAAATCCATATCTCTGGAGCCTCCATCAACTATGTAACCTCTTATTCCTCTTAGTTGAAGTGTTTCGGCTGATAATTCTCCCATTAGAGCAACTTCATTTGTATTTGGCTGACAGATAATTACTTTATCTTTGGGAGCTTTGGATAAAAAACCTGTCCAAGCTAATAATGAATCATGGTGTGTTTGATTCTTATCTACTTCTCCTTCAATTGTAAAAATTTGACCAGCAAGAACATGATTGTTTTTGCAGGGTTTAATTTCGGGTGGTAATGTAAAATTTGTATACTCCATATCACGCATTATATCGTGCACTACTCCCGTGTAACACTTAGATAATCTTTCAGTAAAATTTGTCATAATATTTTTTAACTTTTATTTTCATAACCTAATTCATTTGATAATTTAATAGAATATTTTGACATTATTGAACTTGCTTTATTAATATTTACTTTATTGCCATGTAGTCTATTCAAGAAAGGTGCGGTTAATGCAGCAATTGCATAACCAGAATAATCAAATATTGGAAAAGAAATGTTAGTAATACCAGATATCTGTAAACTTTTTACAATTTCACAACCATCTTTTTTTATTCGGTGAATAGTTTGTTTTGAATATTTTTTTTCTAGTTCTTTAATTGTGCTTTTTGGTAAATTGGATTTTTTTTCAAAAGATAAAAATGTTTTTCTTCTTTCTAAACGTCTTTGTCTTTCTTTATCTGATTGAAAAGTTAAAATGACTCTTCCAGATGAAGTTTCTAATAGGTCAAAAGTAGATCCTACAGTGACATGATAATTAAATTTTGAACCACTATCATTTTGAGCAATAACTAATAATTTTCCAGCCGTATAAATAGATAAGTGAATAGATTGACCAATTAATGTGGTAAGTTCTCTCATTATGGGAGTTGCTTTTTGAAGTAAAGTTTTTGTTGGATTAAAAGAAGCAGATAAATTTAAAAGCTTATAAGAAAGTTTATAACTATCTGTAGAACTATCAAATTCTAAATAATTGCGTACTTTTAAAGTATTTAACATTCTATAAATTTCGTTAACTGATTTATTAAGATGTTCAGCAATTTCTGCTTGAGTCAACCCTGTTGAGGATACAGCTAAAAGTTCGAGGATGTCTAGGCCTTTGTCTAATGCTGGTGCACTATAGTTCTTTTTGTCCATAAATACCAAGTTTCATATATGAATAATTTGATTATTCAAGAAGATGGTGTATTTATTTGTTTATGAAACTAGGTTTTGGACTTTATAGGAACTCATTAAATACTGATAATTATAAATTTGTAAATCAAATAGGGGCTACACATGTAGTAGCTCATTTAACTAATTATTTTTCTGGATCTAATCCTGAAATATCATCAGGTGGTGATAATGGTTGGGGTGTTTGTGATAATGAGCCTATATGGGACATTGAATTTCTAGGTGGCCTTAAAAAAGAGATGGAAGATCATAATTTAGTATTTGAAGCAATTGAGAATTTTAATCCTTTGCACTGGCATGATATCCTGCTTGATGGTCCAAAAAAAAATGAACAGATTGAAGGTTTAAAACGTTTATTACAAAATATGGGTAAAGTAGGAATTCCTATTATGGGTTACTGTTTTAGTTTAGCCGGAGTTTGGGGATGGGAAAGAGGTCAATATGCAAGAGGGAAAGCAGAATCTGTAGCATTAATTGAAGGTAGTAGAGATTTTCAGGAACCAATACCTGATGGTATGATTTGGAATATGCGATATAGAAAAGGTAAGGAAGATAAATTTGTTCCAGAAACAAGTGAAAACGAAGTTTGGGAAAGGTTAGAATTTTTTCTTAATCAATTAATTCCTGTTGCAGAAGAGAATAATGTATCACTTGCAGCACATCCAAATGACCCTCCACTTGCTGTAATGAGAAGAACAGGTAGAATTCTAAAAAATCCTAGCGAGTATGATAGACTTATAAATATTAATAATAGTAGTAGTAATAAAATAGAAATGTGTCTTGGGTCAATACAGGAAATGCAAGAAGATGGTCTAGAAGATTATTTAGATAAATACTCTAAAGATAAACGAATAGGTTATATTCATTTTAGAAATGTTATTGGTAAAGTTCCAAATTATATTGAAGCATTTGTGGATGACGGAGATATAAATATGGTTAATGTAATTAAAATTTTAAAAAAAAATAATTATGATGGAGTTATTATTCCAGACCATACGCCAGCTTTAAACTGTTCAGCGCCTTGGCATGCTGGAATGGCTTATGCAGTAGGATATATAAAAGGATTAATTAAAAGTTTATAATTATTCTAATATTGGGTCTTTAACAGGAAAAATTGGAATACCACCAGGTGATTGTTCTGTTGGTAATATTTCTATCAAACTTATATTTGTTTTCCATTTAGTATCTAGAGCAAATAATAAAGCATTAGATATATCGTCAGGATCTAATAGTTGAAATCCAGACATAAATTCTTTTTTCATTTTGTTTGTTGAAAAAATATTATCACCAAAAGATGTTTTTGTTCTTCCTGGAGATATCTCTGTTAGTTTAACTCTTGATCCACTCAATTCTATTCGTAAACTTTGAGCAATCTTATGAATAGCTGTTTTCTGACTACTATAGATAGCAGAGTCTGTTGGATATAATCCAGCTATTGATCCAATTAAAAAAATGTGACCATTCCTTTTTTTTACCATTTTAGGAACTAAAATTTTTATAATATGTAGAATTGCTTCATAATTTACTCTTGTTGATTTAAGAATATCTGTTTTTGTTGACTTTAATAAACCTTCTATTCCATTACCAATTCCAGCATTGCTTACAAGAACATCAATATTTAATTTTGATAATTTCGAATATAGTAAATCTGTGTCAGTAATATCTAAGTTTAAAGGGTAAGCTCCAGTTTCATTACAAATTTTTTTAAGTTTGGTTTTATTTTTATCTAAAGCATATATTTTAAGTTTATGTTTAGAAAGTTTTTTTAAAATACTGTAACCAATACCACTTGCTGCACCAGTTATAAGAGCACTTTTATATCTGTTAATCATTAAATCTAAAAACTACTATGAAATCCTCCATCTACAGGTAATGTAGTACCAGTTATAAATTTTGCCTCTGGTGAACAAAGAAATCCAACAACGTTTGAAATATCTTCTACTTTTCCAAAACGATCAAGTGGTGTTCTGGAAAGAATTTTTTTAAAACGATTTGGATCTTTTTTTCTTACTCTTTTAAAGATATCAGTTTGTATAAAACCTGGACAAATACAATTTACATTTATTGAATATTTTCCTAATTCAATTGCAAGTGTCCTAGCTAGACCAGATAACGCTGTTTTTGAAGTAGCATATGCACTTACATCTGGAAGGCCCATTATAGTTGTAACTGAACCGACAAGAATAATATTCCCACTTTTTCTTCGGATCATTTTTTTTGCACATTCTCTAGATAAACTAAAAACTGAATTTAGATTTGTATCAATAACATCTTTCCATTCTTGATCAGAAGTTTCAATAGCAATTTTGCGAAGATGCATACCTGCGTTATTAATTAAATAATTAATAGGTCCTATACTTTTCTCAACTTCAGACACTAAGCTTGGGATTGAATCTAGTTTGGAGATATCATGTTCAATTATGTGACATCTAGATTTTAATTTTTTTTTGGCACTTAATAATTTTTCTTTTCTACGACCAGTTAATACTACAATTTTATTCATGGAATGAAGTTTTTTTGCAACTGCTAAACCAATACCAGTACCACCACCAGTAATTAATGCTACTTCTTTTTTAGACATCCAATTATTTTATTTTGTAAATTCTATCAGCGTTTAATTGAAAAAGTTTTTTATTTTCATCGTCTGAATACTGACTTAGTACTTCTTTATAAGCATTATAAATTTTATCATAGCTTCCAAAAAGTTTATCAACTGGGAAATTACTTGCAACAATACATCTATCTATACCAAAGCAATCAATCACGTAGTCAAATATTTCTTTTATACTTTCATTGGTCCAGTTATGATCAGTCATAGTTACGCCGGATAGTTTACAATTAACATTTTGGTTTTCAGAAATAATTTTGATTCCATTTTTCCATCTTGCAAATTCCTCATCATCTCTTTTAATTGGTTGACCAACATGGTTTAAAATTATTGAAATATTTGGATTATTTTTTGCTACATTAGCACCGTCTACAAGTTGATTATAAAAGCAGCCAAGATCAAAAGATAAATTATATTTTTCAAGCAATTTAAAATTTTCTAACCATAATTCAGATTGCATATGATTTACTTCAGAAAAAATAAAATCTTTATCTTTGTCATGATTAAACTGGTTGTGACGTATTCCAACAAATAGATTGGATACTTCTAAATGTTTATTAATTACATGTTCTGCATTATCATTTGATAAGTTTACATGTCCTACAATAGAATTTGGGAAATTATGTTTTTTATTTATTTCGTGAAGCCATTGTGTTTCTCCCCATGCTCCTGGCTCGTCATTCCATTCTGCTTCAACATGAACACTTTTTGTAATATTTTGATTTTTTATATCGTCGAAATAATCATTTATTAAATAATTTTTTGCTAGCATTGTCCAATCACCTGTCCATGGATGACTATCCATTTGTAACCACCCATGAGAATACTTATAGTTGTAATCCCAAAGGTGCTGATGAGGATCTGTTATTGGTCCACTATACATGTGAAATATCTTACACTCTTCCTCACACCTTTCAATATATTTGTAGATAAAATGAATATTTATATACAAAAATGATGGAATGAGTGTTGAGAAATTATTAGATTTATGTGAAAATAAAATATTTTAATGAATGATTTCAATTTAAAAAATAGATGGGATCAGCCTTCTAAAAGTTTACCAATAATTTTTATTGGAGCAGGAGGAATAATAAGAAATGCTCACTTACCAGCATACAATAAATTAAATTTAAATATCGCGGGAGTTTATGATTTAAACTTAGAGACTGCAAAAACTCTTGCCAAGGATTTTAATATACCAAATGTATATGAAAATTTAGATGATGCTCTAAATAACAAAGATGTTGTATTTGATATTGCAGTTCCAGCGGATCAATTGCTATCAATAGTTCAGAAATTACCTTTAAATTCATACGCACTTTTACAAAAACCAATGGGGTCGAATGTTCAAGAGGCAGAAAAAATACTTGAGACATGTAAAGAGCGACAAATAACGGCTGCATTAAATTTTCAACTTCGTTTTAGTCCAATGATGCTATGTCTTAAAGATGCTTTAAATAAAAACCTTTTAGGAAAAATTGTTGATGTTGAATTTCACTACTCCTACTATTTACCCTGGCATCTATGGCCATTTTTAGAAAAAATTGATAGAGTTGAAATACCATACAATTCAATACACTTATTTGATTTAATTAGATCAATATTTGGAATGCCTGAAGGAGTATTTGCTTATTCAAATACTCATCCTAAATATCCTAAACTTTCAGATACAAAAACAACTGCTATACTTAAATACAGAAAAGATTTACGATGTGCTTTATCTTTAAATCATTGTTATCAATTTGGAGACAAAAATCAAAATGCCAATCTTAAAGTTGAAGGAACCGATGGTGTAGTTTTTATTACACTTGGCTCTACTGTTAATTATCCAAATTTTGAAAAAGATAAATTTGAAATAAAAACCAAAGATAGAGATTGGGAAGAAGTAAAACTAGGAGGAAATTGGTTTCCTGAAGCATTCGAGGGTACAATGTCAAATTTACAGCGATATATTTTTAAAGAAGATACTGTATTAGAAACTTCTGTTGAAGACACAATTGATACGATGAGATTAATAGATGCATTGATGAAATCTCAAGAAAATTTTTTTAAATTGTAAACTAATTATATACCTGAACTTTTATTGATTTATTTTTATCACTTGCGATCTTCATTGCATCTTCGCAATCTTGAAGTTTAAATTTATGAGTTAAAATATCACTAAACAAGTATTCCTTATTGTTTATTTTATTTACTGCTTCACTAAATTCATCAATAAATCTATAAGAACCTTGAATTTTTAACTCTTTAATCATAACTTTATTATAATTAATTTTGATTAAACCACCTGGCATATTACCAATTTGTACTATATCCGAACCTCTTTTGCATATTTCAATTAAATTATTTATTGAGTTAACATTTCCAGATGCCTCAAAACCAATGTCAAAAAAATTTTTGTTATCATTTATAAAATTTTGATCATCAGAAACATTTATTGTATTTATGTTCCCAATTTTTTTTGCAATGTTTAATACATTATCATTTACATCTAATACAAAAATTTTTTTGTGTTCAATTTTTTGAACCATAATTTTTAAAAGTAATAATCCTATCGGTCCACATCCTGCTATAACAATATTTTGACTATCTTTATAATCAATAAAAGATGAAGCATGAAGTGCAACAGCAAAAGGTTCAGCAAAAGCTGCTTCTTCAAAAGTTGTACTTTCATTTATTAAGTGACATTGACTTTGATCAATTACTAATTCCTCCCTGAATGCACCTTGTGTGTGTGGCATCTTTGCTGCACTGCCTAAAAATAATACATTTTCACAAAGGTTGAATCTTCCATCCTTACAATGTTTGCATCCATAACAATATAATGCAGGATTTACTGCGATACGATCATAAATTTTAAATTTATTTACTTCCTTGCCAACTTCTATAATTTCTCCAACTGCCTCATGGCCTAACATTAAAGGTTCTTGAATTTTTCTTCCACCATTTTCACCATGTAAAAAGTAATGAATATCAGATCCACAAATTCCACAATTTTTCATATTAATCCGTATTTGATTTGGATTTAATTTAAAATTATTCTCCTCTTTTACAGTGAACTTTAAGTTTGTGTTAAAGTAGTATTTTTTCATTCTAATTTACAAATATAAGTATAATTTAACTTATAAATATAACTATAATTTAATAATAATACAAAAATTTCTTAGGAATTTGGGATTTTTTTAAATGTGAATGCCTATTTTATAGATAAAAATTATTGAACCCAAATCAGAACTCTATAGGATATTTCTTAATTTCATTAAAATTAGGGAGGTTATAATGAATAAAATAAAAAAATTACTGATAGGACTTGTGTTTACAAGTATTTTAATTCCTTTCAGTATTGCAAATGCTTTGCCTCCTTTAGCATCTGGTTCAGACTGGCTAAGAGATTGGAGTGGAACAACTTTAGTTCTTACTTCACATACTGGTCCTACAACAGATGCTGCTAAGGTTATGGCAAAGGAATTTGAAGCAATAACTGGTGCTAAAGTTGAAGTAATAGACGAGTCATGGACAGATCTATTAGCTAAACACCAAGCTGACTATGCTGCAGGTAATGGAAGTTATGATGTTGTAACTTGGGCTTATCTATGGGGAGGTAACTACGTTGAGGGTGGACTTGTCGATGACATGGAACCTTACATGAGTAGTGAACTTGCCGATCCAAATTATGACATGGCTGATATTCCAATGGCTGTTCAAGAAGTATATGGAAGATACAGACTTGCTAGTTCTCCAAACCCAGATGGGTTATGGGCTTTACCATATAAGTTCGATGTATATTTAGCGATGTATAGAACTGATCTTTTTGAAGAAGCTGGGTATGACTCATGCCCTTCAACATACGAAGAGCTTTATGAAGCTGCAGGTAAAATTAAAGCAAATCATCCAGAAATGGATCCATTGGCGTTTCCAATGGCGATGGGAGGTAACTTCTTATCAAGCTTTATGGCGATGAATTCAGGATATGGAGCTGGCACACCAGATTCATGGACTGATGGAAATTTATTTCCAAAAATGCATCAAGCACCTACAGTTGCAGCTGCTAAAATGATGAAGAAATTAATGGAGTACATGCCAGCTGATGCTTTGGATTATGATTTTGATAAAGCTAACACAGCATTTGCACAAGGTAATGCTGCATTTACAGTTAACTGGAATGCATATATGCCTTATGTACTTGATCCAAATTCGTCTGCAGTAAGTGATAAAGTTGCATTTTGTGCTACACCTGGAGGACCAGAAGGTCGTTTCTCAGCACTTGGTGGTTGGGTTCAAGGTATATCATCACAATCTGAAAATAAAGATGCAGCTTTCCAGTTAATTCAATTCTTGTCTGGTAAAGATAGAGGGGTTGATTTTGCAATGAACGGTGGTTCAGTTGCAAGATTCTCAACAGCTAATGATCCAGCAGTAGTTGAAAAATATCCTTTTTATCCATTATTAATGGATATCTTAAAAGGATATACTGGTTTTGGTGTTTACAGACCTTGGCCTGAAATTGAAAAAACTATGGAAACTTATTTTCACAAAGTTATGCTTGGAGAAGATCCTGAAGCAACTTTGTTAAAAGGTGCTCAACAAGTTTATGTTCAAGCTCAAAGAGGTGGATATAACCCAGGAGCAACAGGGCCTAAACCAAATTAAAATTTGGTTTTAAGTGTCTAATAAACTAACTCAAATTTTAGATATAAAGCGGGTAAAAAATTACCCGCTTTATATGGTAATACCAGCAGTTCTTATTCTGCTTTTACTTACAATATATCCATTTATTTATTTAATATATGTTAGCTCTCATATTTGGCCTATTTCACCAACTCTGCCAAAAATATTTCTTGGATTTGGTCAATTTACTTACCTATTTCAAGATCCCACATTTATTGAATCATTAAAAGTTACTGTAAACCTCATGGTAATAGGTGTTACTATTCAAATAGCTCTTGGAACTCTTTTAGCTATTTTGCTTTCAACTAAAACAAAAATTACAAATTATTTTACTTTGCCATTTATGATACCTGTATTCATATCACCGGTTGTAGTTGGATTAATTTGGAAATTTATGTTTAATTATGATTTGGGCATACTTAATTATCTTCTAGAAAGTATAGGTATAGGAGCAGTCAATTGGTTAGGTACGCCACGTAATGCTTTTTGGTCTGTCGTTATAATTGATACTTGGCAATGGACACCGTTTACTACATTAATAATCAAGGCAGGGTTAGACAGCGTAGATCCAACACCAATAGAAGCTGCAACTGTAGATGGTGCAAATAGGTTTCAAATCTTTAGACATGTGACATTTCCATCTATAGCGCCTATTTTTACTGTCGCTCTACTTTTCAGAACTTTAGATGCTTTTAAAGCTTTTGACATTATTTATATAGTTACTAGAGGAGGACCAGGTGGAAGTACTTATGTTCTTGGATATAATATTTGGAAAACTGCTTTTTATCAAAATCAATTAGGATTAGCAGGTGCCATGTCAGTTATAATGATAATTATAGCCACTATTTTGGCATTTATCTTAGTTAGAATTATGAAAGGATTATTAGAAAGATAATGATAGGTAGAATTTCAAGAACAGAGTTGATCT
>CEPA01080757.1_pt1 | contig 10058 bp, 10 predicted proteins | sample 356241 | NCBI WGS metagenome assembly CEPA01 (sample SAMEA2620542, study PRJEB7988) | marine metagenome | biome: marine biome (ENVO:00000447); feature: surface water layer (ENVO:00002042); material: "saline water (ENVO:00002010), including plankton (ENVO:xxxxxxxx)" | depth 5 m
GCATTTGCAGTATTTTTACCAATCAAAAGTGTCGGTGTAGTTGGGGACGCTAGGCGTTACGAATATGTGATTGCTTTGAGAGCCGCTGAGACTATTGATTTCATGACAGCAAAAGCTTCTCAACTAGATCATAAATTATTGAATAAAGTCTCAGATAGGATAATTAATGAAATTCCAAAGGTTTCAAGAGTTGTCTATGATATTTCTAGCAAACCGCCAGCCACTATTGAGTGGGAATGAGAGATTTTGATTCATTAATTTTTGATTTAGATGGAACGCTTTAGGATACCTCTTAAGCATGTGCCGTAGCTTGGAATAATGTTGTTAATAGAAATGAAATACATGAGAAATCTTGAAGGAATAGATTAAACTAATTTTTAAATAGTAATGTAATAAAATTATTTGGAAGAATTGAAGTTATTAACTTACTACGCTATTCATTGATGAAAACATTAATCTCCATTCTAAGATCTTTTCTTCATAAAATAAGAATCTTAAAATGGTTAATTTTTCCAAAAAAACATAAGCTTGATCTTTTTGGCTCATCTATGATTTCTTTATCAGGAAGATGGAAGACCGAATTCGACCCCTTTTTGACATATATTTCGATGTTCTTAATTATGAATCAGAGAGGATTCAAAGGTAGTCTTTTAGAGTTTGGAGGAGGTTACTCAACTGTATTAGCAGTGCAAGTTCTAAAGCGTTTAACAAAATTTCGATCTATAGATATTAATCCTCAGAAGTATTATAGGATTTTAAATTCAAAAAAAAATCTTAAGAGATTCTCAAATTTCGTGGAAATTATTCCTGAAATAACGGTCAGTTTTGAAGAAGTGAAAAATTCATATATAACTTTAAAAAAGGAATTTTCAAAATATCAATTTGAACAAGTTAATGAATCACTTAGTCTTTACGCAGGAAATTACGCAACAGAACTAAGTGATGTTATTTTCCATAATAATGAAAATTCTCTCCTGGAATTTATTGAAAATAAAGACTCTTTTAAAGATGAAGTTAACTTCTATATTGATAATAACATGCTATCCAACCAAGGTTTTTGCAGTAAATTGACAAAAGATTCAAATCAAGTTGATGCAATTTTTTATGATTGTGGAGAAATTTCAAGCAATGCAGAATGGTTTGCGACTTCTAAATTAATTCCTTTGGGAGGGTATGTCTTGTTACATGATATTTACTATCCGAAATCAATTAAAAACATTTTCATCGCTACCCTCATATCTTTATCAGATGAATGGGAAATTATTTTTATTGATAAGGAGTCTTCTCAAGGTGGACTACTAGCTCAAAGAGTGAGCTGGTAGATGAATAAAAAAATGTCCAGAGATATTATAAATATTCTTAATAGTTTTCTATCTAATTCTATAAAAAAAAGAAATTTAGATTTCTTTAAAAAGTTTGTGATTTAAGATGTTAAGATTTTTTAAGTTTAAGGGTAAATTGGTTTAGGTCAAGGCAATGAAAATATGCATTATTGGAGCTGGATTTTTTGGTTTGCATGTCGCTAATCAAATAAATAAAAGTTTCAAAAAATGTGAAATTGAAATTCTAGAAGCTAATTCAGCTGTGTTTAAGGGAGCATCATCTAATAATCAGTGTCGCTTGCATATGGGATTTCATTATCCTAGATCTGGATATACTGTTTATCAATCTATTTTGGGATTTGATCGTTTTCTCGAAGATTATTCATCAGCGTGTAACTCAATAGCTTCAAATCTATACGCTATTCATAATAATGGTTATGTCACAGCGGAAAAATATTTTGCAGTTATGGATTCATTTCACCTGAATTATAAGTATGTAGATACACCTATGATTTTCAAGAAAAAAACAGATATTGAGGCAGTTATTGAAGCTCCTGAGCAATGGATAGATTTAGATAAGCTAAAAAAAATACTGATTAAAAATTTTAAAGGTTCAATCTTCTTGAACAATATTGTGTCAGATATTGATCCAGAACGCGGAAAGGTTTTTGTCAATGGTAAGTTATTTGGCGAATATGATTTTATTGTAAATGCAACTTATGCTCATCCAAATCTGGGAGCAAGTGAAAAGTTTTTTGATCTAAAGTATGAGTTAACTGCTCTTGTAAATTGTAAAACAAATATCTCTGCAAACACCGCTGTAACTATAATGGACGGTCCATTTGTTTCGGTTTATCCATCCTCATCATCCACGCATACTCTTTCGTCAGTGATTCATACTCCTTTTATGTCGTCCTTAAGCCGAAAACTTATTAAGGAAAATATTTCAAATATTGAGACTCTTGCAAAAAAATTAGACGTGAAGAGTAAGATTTTTGAGCATGTTAATGAATATTTAGATTTGCATATCAGCAATCCTAAATTATGGTTGGCTCCCAAAGTTAAACTAGCTTCTGATCATGGTGATAGTCGAATAACTGATGTAAAGAGAGAGGGCAAGCTGATGGCTGTTCTTTGTGGTAAATTAGATGCTGCTTTTAGTGCGTCAGACGATTTGTTAAGGGAGATTAGTCTTGGCTAATAAAATATTAAATACAGGAATCCGAGATTCAAGTTTTGGGGAAAACTGCGTTGTTGCAGACTGTGTAAATATATATGAAGCAACATTTGGGAGTGATTGCTTCATTGGTCCTTGGGTCGAAGTTCAAGCTAGAGCGGTAATTGGATCAAGAGTTAGGCTTCAATCTCATTCCTTGATCTGTGAAGGCATAACAATAGGAGATGATACCTTTATAGGACATGGTGTCATGACTGCTAATTCAAAATATCCAAAAGTTGGGCTGAAAGATTGGGAATGTTTACCTCCTAAAATTGGTAGTGGAGTATCCATAGGATCAAATTCAACAATACTCCCAGGAGTGACGATTGGCGATAATTCTGTCATTGGAGCAGGTTGCATAGTCGCAAAAGATATTCCAGCAAATTCTGTAGTAGTGTCGTCTTCAAAATTAAGACATTTACGGGAATAGAAGTTTGAACAATGGCTTTATAGTATTTTGTTTTCCTCATAAGCAAATTGGAGGTGTTTCAAACCAGTTTTTAAGAGTGGCTACAAAAATGAAATCTATGGGACACCAAGTCGCAATTCTAGATTATGCTGATGGAGTAATGGGACGAGAATGTAACCTTCTTGGTTTGAAACTTATCGAGTATAAAGAAGACGATTTTGCAAGAATACCTGAAAACTCAGTCTTGATTATGCAGTCTATGACTCCTTGGACAATCTGGAGAGGTATAGATGTATCTGAAAAACCAAAAATTTTGTTTTGGTCTTGCCATCCTGATAATTTTATCCCTCATGTGCCTCTAATTCATCGATACATAAAAAGACCTAAACTTGGTAAGTATTTTTTCAAATTGCTTTTTCCTTTAATTTTCAAGCGTATGAAAAGCTATATTCAAAAGTTAAATGAAGAATTAAGCCTAATACATATTGACCTTCCTTGTAAGTCTTCTATTGAAGACTTTTACGATTTAAAACTAAATGATAATAATATTGTTCCAGTACCTGTACCTAATCTGGAAAGAATGGAAAGTGATTTAATTCAACCTACAAACGTTACATCAACAAATAAGGATGTAAGTGCTAATAAGAAGATATCGTTAGGATGGATTGGAAGAATTTCAGATTCTAAATACCAAATTCTTCTGCATACTATCAGACGTGTGGCAAAAGAATCTGATTCGATGTCTCTTAAAATTGATTTTCATGTAATAGGAGATGGACCACTGCTTGAAAAATTAAAAAAAGAATTAAATAAAGTTCTAAATATAAATATTATTTATCACGGCGAGCTAAATCAAAAAGAAGTTACAAGAATACTAATGAATCAGATTCAGCTTGTTTTTTCTATGGGAACTTCTGCTTTAGAAGCTGCTGCAAAAAACGTTCCAACTGTCTTATTGAACTTCACTTACGATAAAACTGTGGTATTTCATAAATTTGATTGGCTATTTAATCAAAAAGGATTTTCTGTGGGTAAAAAAATTAAAAATAAACCTAATTCTGACTCAGATAATATGAATAAAATTTTAAAAGATTTTCTTGAGAATGAATTAGAATTAGGAATCAAATGCCTAGAATATGTGTCGAAAAATCATAGTCTAGATTTTGTAGTTCACACATTAAGGAATCATATAGATCAAGCTTGCCTTACTCTAAATGAGTTAAGGTCGTTAAAAATATATAATCCTCCTCTTTTCTATAAGATTTATAAAAAGCTTATTTCTTAGTAAAAAATTTTTACAACTTAAGGAATTATCCAAACCAGGTAGAAGATCTAATAAAGCTATTATTTGTTTCTCTAATGATATAACTATGAAGAACGGAAACGCCATTTGGAGCTCCAATATAAATATACATGGACCATTATTTTTTTCTTAGGACTGTCAGTCATTTCAAATAAATATACCTATTTTTAAGTATTGATAAATAATATGTAAAATAGAAAATTAAAATTTGATGAAAGAATTACTTAAAAGTTTGGAGCGAAAGATTAAAAAGCTCTTCGGCTTAGTTGCAAATTTACCTTTTCGTTTCCGTAAAAATGAAATTTCTAAACCTAAAAATACCTCTCCTGAGAAATGGGTAAATTTTTTGTCAGACAAGTTTAATAAAAATAGCATACGAGTTCTTGAACTTGGCTCACGTAATGTGACTGGAACAAACCTGCGAAGCCATTTTTCAAATGCAACTTACGTTGGATTTGATTTTTATGAAGGGGAAAACGTTGATGTAGTTGGTGATGCACACAAACTGTCAACTTATTTTTTGGAAGAAGAAAAATTTGATTTAATTTTTTCTTCAGCTGTTTTTGAGCATCTTCATATGCCTTGGATCGTTTCTGTTGAAATTCAAAAGCTGCTTAAAGTAGGCGGTTATGTATTTATAGAAACACATTTTTCATTCTCATCTCATGAACGCCCTTGGCATTTCTTCCAATTTTCAGATATGGGTTTAAGAGCTCTTTTTAATGATGCACTTGGATTTGATCTAATTGAAAGCGGAATGAGTAATCCAATTAGCGGTTATTATTCTCATACTGCTCAAAATAATCTCAAATATCTTCCAGTCAAAGAGCTTTATTGTCATAGTTCAATCTTATGTAGAAAGCGTTGTGAAATAAGACGCTTCGATTGGGATGATCTTGATGCTGATAGCATCGTCGATGGAACACGTTATCCTCTGCCTGAGTAGTATTTTATAAAAAAAATAAATCATGAAAGAAATAAACAGAACTAATGGCCCTTCATTTATAGCAATAGAGGAGGCCGCTGAAATGGATAAAGGAACTAGAGTGACTTTTGTCCCTGGGATGCAAGCCATATATGCCGAAGCATTAAAAAACATTTGCTTTGTAAAAAAAATTCCCCTAATTAGAGTACTTCACCCTAATATGGGTTTTGATAAAAAAACTGGAAAAGATAAGCAAGCAAAACTTTACGAGCTTACAAGCCAAACAAGCTTGCCAACCATGTTTCATGATAATGAGCGCCCAAGAAATGTATGGATTGAACAGCTTTCTTTAGCCGAAAAAATTGGCGCAGATGATAGCCCTAGTCTTATTCCAGATAGTTTTGAATTACGTGCGGATATGTTTGGTCTTTGCGCAATTATCTTGGCTGAAGATGGACTTGTTTGGAATATGAGAATTCTTATAGATTCTCCTTTGGGAAAAAAGTATGGATACAGCGAAAAGGCAAGCTTAAATGCTCCAAAAAAAATTGCCGAGGTTATAACCTTAATTGACAATCGTCTTAAAGCTCAAGAAAAGCTTGGCTCGCCTTACCTTTTGGGTGATTCGTTAACAGCTGCTGACATTTATTGGGCAACAATGAGCATGACAGTTCTTCCTGTACCGCCTGAGATAATGCCAAGAACAAAACAAAATCAAGGAATGATCATTTATTTCGAGTCAAACTCAAAAATCCCTTTAATAGCAGATGCTCTTTCAAAGAGAATTAAAACTCATCAAGAATATATTCTTAAAACGTATTGCGAAACTCCAGCAGTCTTGGGAGGCGATCCGTTGTGATTAAAAATTTTTTCTAAATAAGGATTTATCTTTATGATACAAAAAATAAGCAGATTTTTTATTTGGTTTATTTTTTTCTTAACTATTTGTTTATTGATCTATGCATTTATGATCCCTAGACCTCATGATACAACTGATTCTTCAATCTTTCTAAATGATGGCAAAAATGTTAACTATTGTGATTTGCCGAATCTTGATGGTTCAGGCAAATCAGCAGAAGAAATTCCAAAGGCATATACTCCTGGATGCGGTTTTACAAAGATCCCCATGCCTATTTTAGCAAATTGCACAGAGCCACTTGCTGAAGGAGTGGTCGATATGAGAGGCTTGTGGAAGGGAGTATCAGGAAGCAACAGTCATTTAGAACGAATAGAGCAATGCGGAAATCGTGTTGTTATTACTGTAGAACGAGTAATTCATGACTTTCGCTTAGATGGAACATTGAGAAATGGAGCAAGAGATATTGGCGCAATATGTAACAACTTCAATGCTGCAATTCATTTTGATGGAGAAGAAATGGTTTTTAGACTATTTAATTTATTTGATACTGTATCTCGTAGAATGGAAGGTAATGAAATGGTTTTCACCTTTATTAATGGCACTGAAACTCGTACTAAAAGAATCTGCAAATATCCTGAAGACTAGAATTTCTTCTAAGAGTAATATTGAGATTCACAAGGTTCTAAACTAAAATTTTATTCTATCCAAATAATTTCATTCCCATTGAAGACAAGGATGTAACTGAAATTGAATACAGAAAAGTCTAAAAATGCTCATTTCATTAAAGAAATATTTCCTAATGGCTTTTCTTTAAGTGATTTTGAAAATGAATTTAAACGCAATAAAAATGTCATTAAGGACGATAGAAATATTGTTAAGATTTTGCAACTCGGCGGAGTTGAAACAGTCGTAAAATCTTTTAAAACTCCTAACTTTCTTCAAGCAATCATTTATAAATTTTTTAGAAAAAGCAAAGCAAGAAGATCATATGAGTACTCATTTTTATTAAACCAAAAAGGTATTAAAACACCAGAACCACTTGGGTATATTGAAGTATTTGATAACTTAAGACTTCGACAAAGTTATTACATTTCACGAAAACTTGAATTTGATTTTGCACTTGATTCAGTTATATCTAAAAGAGTAAAAGAATTTGAATTCATACTTAAATTATTTATTAAATTTACCTACAGCATTCATAAAAAAAATATCATGCATCTAGATTATGTCGTTGGAAACATTTGTATAAAGAAGGTTGATAAAGGATATGAGTTCTTTCTTGTAGATTTAAACAGACTTTATAAGGGGGCAGTCTCTAAAAAAAAAGGAGTTCAAAATTTAGCGCGCTTAAGTAATGATCCAGAAATATTAGAAATTCTTGCTTATGAGTACGCCAAAAGAGGATCTATTTCTTTTTCGGAATCAAAAAAATATCTAATGAAGTCTTTGAAGCGACATGAGCGAAAATCAAAGTTAAAAAAAACTATTAAGAGTTTTTTTGGCTATTTTAATGAAATTGATTCCAGTGCATACTCTTGGGACTATTATTCCAACCAACCCTACACCATTGAAAATAAGAGCCTAAAACATAAGATATTTTTATTAGCCTGGTATTCCAATTTAAAAATATTTCTAGCTACTATATTTTCGCTCTTTGTAATTCCCTTCATCTATTTCAGGCAAAAAGTATCTTTTGAAAAAAAAATTGAGAACTTTGGATTATGTGTGAACATCCAAAACCCTTTAGAATCTCAAAAATCTTTAAGCGATGATGAACTCATTGCTATGATAGAAGAACTCTCTGTCAAAAACATTTTAGTAAGATTACCGCTTGCAGATATTGATAATTTTGAGAAATACTTTGGTTTTATAAAAAAACTTAAGAATAAAAATATACTTTTAAATATATTACAAGATCGAAATCACATTAACGATAAGGAGTTAACGAGAGAAAGGCTAGATTTTATCTTTAATAAATTTCATGGCATCGTAAATGAATTTCAAATTGGAAATTCAATTAATAGAAAAAAATGGGCATTTTTATCAGTAGATGAATATTTCTCTTTTTTCAAAGTAGCTTACGATCTAAAGGTAAATAAATTCTCATCAATCAAACTTCTTGGAGGAAATATTATAGATTTTGATATTCCTTTTTTCTCTAGGTCAATATTTCATTTTAAATCAATTTACTATGACGGTATTGCAACTCAGCTTTATGTAGATAGACGTGGCGGCCCTGAACAACGACAATTTGGGTTCGACACATTAGCAAAGATAAATACCTATTCAACTCTTGCAAGGGCAAGCATCAAGACTTCTAATGAGCTGAATATAACTGAGGTAAATTGGCCTCTTAAAGAAATGGGACAATGGGCTCCTGCAAAAGAATACTTGATTGAAGAGTCTTTGCAGTCAAGTTATTTAGTTCGTTACTATCTGTTAATGCTTGCTTCAGGAAAAGTAAAAGTATGTTATTGGCATCAATTAGTTGCTCCAGGATATGGCTTGGTTAATAACCTTAATGGCAGGATCATTAAAAGAGAAGCTTTCTACTCTTTAAAGTTTTTAATTTCGATTATTGATGGAGGAGTTACAAAAAAATTATTACGAGAAAAAAATATTTTCTGCTTCATCGTTGAAAAAGATGAGACATTCATAGAGGCTGTTTGGTCAATTGATAAAAACGAAAGTTTTAAAAGCAACCCAGGCCAATTAATTTATGATATCCGCGGTAACGTTATAGATACTGAAAATTCACCAATCATAAATCTTTCTGAAGAGGTCATTTATTTTGAAAAACAAAAGAATGATTATAAAGAAATAAACCTTAAGGCTTTGTAAATGAAAATTTACAGAGAATTAAAAAGAATAATTAAGCAGATACTTAAACTACCAGCAAATATAATCGGCTTTTTTTTCAGCACATTTTATTATGATTTTTTTCTCTCAAAAAGAAAAAAAATTATCTCTGGAAATATACCTTTGGGTAAAAAAATAATCATATATGTAATTTTTCCTATCAATGGATTAAGTAAATTTCATATTAGAACTCTTAATTATTTTCTAAAAATGAAATATTCAATATTGGTAGTTTCAAATACTAAGCTTGAAAAAAAAGATCAAGAGCAATTAATCAAAAAGAGTAGTTATTTTATTGAAAGAGAGAATTATGGATATGACTTTGGAGGGTGGCGTGATGGGATTATTTTCTTAAAAGAGAAACTAACAACTATTGAAAATTTGATACTCATGAATGATTCAACTTGGTTTCCTGTTACCAGAGGAAATGACTTTATTGATTTTATTCAAAAATCTAAATTAGATTTTGTGGGCGCTACATCACATTATGGACTTGAAAGACCTGTTTTATCAAATAAAAGAGAAAAATTAAAAAAAAGATTAAATTTTAACTATAAGAATAAAAATTTTCATTATGCATCTTATGTCTTAAGTTTTTCGAATAAAATTTTAAAGGATAAAAATTTTCTAAATTTCTGGCTGAAATTGAGATTATCTAACACTTACAATGTAATAGTCAGAAATTGTGAAATTGCAATATCTCAATGGGTAATAAATAACAGTGAATATACTCATGGCTCTTTAATTGATTCGTCTCAAATCTCTAAAGTATTAAATAATTACTCAAGAAAGAGGTTATATGAAATTACTCAATATTTAGTTGTAAATTCTGATTCATTAAAAAAATTTGTTGATACATTTTCAAATTCACTAGAAAGCTTTTCAAAAGATGAATTGATCTCTTTTATCATGACAGTTGTCTCAAGACAGATTATTGTTTTTTCTTTGATTAATTTCTTAGTTAAAGAACTTAACTTTCCTTTTTTAAAGAAAAGATTATTTAATTTAGATCAGGATTGTGCTGAAAAAACAAAAAAGATTGTCATGGACTTTGATAAAGAAATAAGAGATGAAATCTTGCTGGAAGTTTATGAAAGTCCTAATTTAAGCAAATTTATGAATTAATAAGAGTTTAGGTATAATTCCGCATAGATATAAAAAA
>CEPA01076401.1_pt1 | contig 10054 bp, 10 predicted proteins | sample 356241 | NCBI WGS metagenome assembly CEPA01 (sample SAMEA2620542, study PRJEB7988) | marine metagenome | biome: marine biome (ENVO:00000447); feature: surface water layer (ENVO:00002042); material: "saline water (ENVO:00002010), including plankton (ENVO:xxxxxxxx)" | depth 5 m
ATGTTAGCTACAGCTGGATACAAGGCAATGAAGAGTGTTCACAACAACTTCTTTGCTAAGAATGATGAGCAAAGAACAGACCTCAATGAACTAACTAATAATGTCATCACTGAAAATAGAAATTTAGTTACACACAACACTGAAATAACTAGACAAAGGGTAGGGCAAGAGATTGCAATGCCAGCAATCTCAACAACTACTCCTCCAGTTAAAAGTCCAGAAGGAGGTGCAGAAACTGCTCCTGTGATAGAACTGTCTCCATACTTTGACGAATACGCTTCTACATCCCAATTCTCATGAACATTTCGGAATCTAATTTTAATCTAGTTGATTTTAGAATAGGAGAGTATCCTCCTCTAAATCTCAATCATTTATTGTATCTTAACTACGTTGAAGATATAAGAAGTGCTAGTATTAGGATGGAAGTACAGTTAACTGACAGTCAAACTGGTCTTGTATCATCACTTCAAGGAATGGAACCAGTGTTCATTGGGTTTGAGGATCATAAGGGAAATGCAATAGCAAATTATATGATAGTCTATGATATACAGGACAGAGTCACAAAGGGTGGATCATCTAAAGCTACCTTATTATTATGCACACCTGATTTGATTAATAATGCTGCTACAAAATTATCCAAACGTTTTGGTAAAGGGGGAGGTGAAAAAATTAGTAAGATCATTGAAGAAGATCTTCTCAAAAAGCAATTGCAAACTGGACTTTCAACTACTCATGATGGTAGTATTGAAGAGACTGCTAATAAAATATCTTTTATATCTCCATTCTGGGCTCCGTTTACTATAATAAAATGGTTATGCAGTAAAGCAATCTCTGCTGAGTCTGCTGGTGGTAAAAACGCATCAGCTGGTTACTGTTTCTTCCAAAATAATTTGGGGTATAATTTTAAGTCCTATGATTCATTTGCAAGAGAAGAACCAGTTAGAAAGATTGTAGTTGGACATAAACCAGAGGAAGCAGAAGAAGAGGAGGATAAAAATATTCTACCAGTTGATAAGATGACTGTTAGAAAATCCTCTGATGTTTTAAGGGGTTTGAACATGGGTTCTTATGCCAATAACGTTATGACACTAGATGTTAAGGACATGAAGTACGAAGAATTTCCTTTTAACATCAATAAATATTACCAAGACGTGCCTTTGATGAATAAGAACTACGCAGTTCCAGAATACTATAAAAAATTCGATAAAAAGACTGCACCTACAAGATATATGTCTAAAGTACTTGATACTGCACTGTTTACTGAAGGTACATACACTGCTGGCATGACAGCACAAATATCACAGGCTGCATTGAGAGAAAAATTATTTTATAATAAAGAAGTAGAGGTAGAATATGTAGGGACTAATGAGATGACTGTTGGTATGGTGGTAGAGTTGATGGTATTTAAAGGTAAGGAACAAGAATTAGACGTACAAAACAGTGGTAAATACGTTATTGGTAAAGTCGAACGTCAGTTTCTGACCAAGAATAATCAAATGAGCACCAAACTAACACTGTTTACGGACAGTCCTGGTTCTGAACAAACTAAGACTAGTGATATGTCAGAGGGTAATACTGGTATAGTAGGATGAGTATAGAAGCAACCGCTAATTTTATAGGTAAGGAAGGATTCAACTGGTGGATAGGTCAAGTTGAGAACGATGGTGCTGGCACATTTTGGAAAGAAGTAAGAGAAAATGTTGGTGGTGAAATATTAGATGTATTTTCTGGTAAGGGATTTGATACATCAGATTGGGACTGGACTAACAAAGTTAAAGTCAGGATTGTAGGGTATCATAGTCCTAATAAGGCTGACTTACCAACAGAAGATTTACCATGGGCATTATGTTTGATGCCTGTCACATCACCACAAAGATCAGGTATTGGAGGACATCATCAATTACAGATTAACGGTTGGGTTATTGGTTTCTTCTTGGATGGTGCAGCTGCACAGATTCCTATTGTTATGGGTGCTGTTGGTGATGAAAATCCTGTAGGTGCATATGGAACTGAGAAAGGATCGGAAACTGGATTTGCACAACTTGCTGCTCCTGAATATGATGAGAGAGTTCATGGAAGTTCAGGAAGTGGTGTGCCAGGCACAGGTAATACCATTGAAACTGACGATAATACTGGTTTAGATACAGCATCTACCAAAAGTGGTGGTAAAGGAGAAGAGGGTAGCACAGTAAATCCTCGTGGTGGAGACGAACAATTCTCGGCCTCACAGAAGGCTGCGGATGATGCAAAGAAAGTAACAGTCCAAGTTGGTAATGGTAAGTGTGGATCAGAGACTGCTACAAAATTAGAAGGTCCTCTTGCTGAGTTTATGAAGTTCTCTCGTGGTATCAAACAGAATGCTATAGGAGAGTATATTGAAGAAGCAACTGGCAAAGTTATAGACTTAGATCTTAAGATATCACAGACCGCAGCTAGAATACAGAGGAAGATGTCAGGTCTCACTGCCAACATCAAAGGTGTTGTCATGGAAGATGTCAACAAACTGGTACAAGATGGTCTGAATGAAATAGGTATTCCTGATCCAGAGTTAGATGTTGCAGTCAAGGATAAACTAAAGGATGTTAGTGATCTAGTATCTTGTCTATTCAAACAGATGCTTGAGGAGTTGGGTGACTTTATCAAAGGTATATTGAGCGATCTTTTAGAAAATGTATTAGACACTGCACTCTGTTTAATACAGGATATTGTTGGATCCATTATGGGTAAAATAATGGACAAGATAAAAGGTGCCATGGGTATACTTAAAGGTATAACTGGTTCTATCAAGGGTGCTGCCGATAAGATACAAAATATATTGAGCAAAGTATTTGATATTATAGATCTATTCTGTGATGGTGAAGTATCATGTGCTATTGGTGCATCTGTATTTGAGGTTGGCACTGGTGCTAAGAAGAAAGGTAACGATGCAAAACAGGAACAAATTGCACAGTATCCATTCAAACCACCCAATTCTGGTGCTGTAGTTGGTAATGGTAAACCTAAGAAAGGATTTGTACCGTTCGTGAGTGGCAACGGGGAGAAGCAAATATTTGATACAAAAACTGGTGTTAGATATCCTCTTGACTCTGTCATAGGTAAGAACTCTGGTATTTCAGAGAAGTCATTCAAGACGGGAGGTCCTTTAGAGAAGTTTGAGAGCTTGAATTTCTATGACAGTAATGGTAATATAAGCACTGCTACTGTTAACTGTTCTAACAGCATCCTTAATAAGAAACCATGCTTCCCTGAGTTGGTATGGGATAATCTCAAATCAACCAGTCCAATCAAAGCATTGCCTATTGTGGATGACATAGGACAGATACTTGGTGTCTTTATGAAGCGTAAGGGAAGTAATGTTGGTTTAGAAGCACAAGTCAGAGCTCAGTTCACTTGTAATGAACCTGAGGGTGGTGGTGCAGTATTGAAACCAGTCATCATTGATGGTAAGGTAGATTCAATCAAAGTTATTAATCCTGGCATTGGATATGGATTTGATCCAGCTACAACATTCTGCCCTAAAGAACAGTATATTGTTACAGTTCCCAAAGGTGACATAATCAACAATCTAGATGATGGTGAAAATCTAATGCTTGTTCAATATGCCAATGGAACTGTAGATCCTACAAAACCAGATGTTCTGCAAGTAGTTGATACTAACTTTAGTAATGACCTGATGACGTTTGCTACTATAGATCCATCTTGGAATGTCAATTTAGAGTCTGGTGTCATACTTGAAACTAAATCAGGATATCAATTCACACTTAACTTTAATGAAAAATATCCAGAGTTAGTATTCCCAGAGGAAGCAACTGCAATATATGCCAAGTGTGGTGACCTTATTCCTATTATTGATAATGTTAAGATGGACAATGTTGGTAGTAAGTATGTAAATCCAGTCATCGTTATCGGAGCAGGTTCTAAAGAACAAGAAATAGGTACTGTTACTGTAGATGAGAATGGTTCTCTTGTAGAACCCAAGATCAATAAAAAGGTTCTTGGATTTGTTAAACCTACTATCATAGACAGAGGACTTATCAACCAACCTCCTACTGGTACTGGTGGAAAAGTTATTCCAATCTATGCATATAATGGACCTAGACAGATCAAAGAGACTAATATTTTACCACTTCAAACCTACATAGACTGTGTTGGACACCCAATGTTGGTAGGAGAAGTTAAGGAGGAAACTACTGAAACTCTTGAACCAACTACCACTACAACTACTGTAACTCCAAGTACACCTACACCAACTGATGATACTACAACTACTACTCCTCCAGTTACAACACCTGTGAATCCATCAACTCCCACACCACCGTCAACTCCACCAAGTAGTCCACCAAGTAGTCCACCTGCAAGTCCACCTAGCAGTCCACCACAATACGGAGGTTACTAATGGCTGACGTTAATTTATTTCAAGGTGGTACTAATCAAGAGAACGATAGTCCTACCATAAGAGTACGATATCCAAAGAACTATGTTCAGACAACATCAGCTGGACATGTTCTTGAAATGAACAATACCAAGGAGGGTGAAAGGATCCGTTTGTTGAATACAAATGGAAATTTCCTTGATTTGGATGAGAAACAGAACACAACTCTAAAGTCTTACAATGATACATATATCTTATCAGACCATAATCTTGTTATAAAGGTAGGTACTGATGTTGATACTGATAGAGTAGTTCTTCAAGTTATAGGTGATGTCAACCTATATGTTGAAGGTGATATGCACACAGAGGTTGAGGGTAACCGTTACGATCAAGTCAACGGTAACTGGGAAATGAAGTGTGGTGGTGTCATGTATGTGAGAGCTGAAGAGAACATGGCTTTGTCTTCAAAGAACCAGATGAAACTCAGTTCCAACTCATATGAAAACAAAACAACCTTCTTATTAAATGATTTGAGTGAAGGTGGTTCTATTAAAGAGAACGTCAAAGGTAATTATGAAGTTAAAATCCAAAAAGAATCATCTACATTCTCAATAAAGAGTGATGGAGATGTTCGTATCGGTGCAGAGAACTGCAGATACGATAAAGTCGGTGGTAATTTTATGACCGACGTGGGTGGTAAAGTTAGAACTAAAATTAGTGGTGCTAGTTTTAGTTGTATAAATGGAGGAGCATTCGATGGAATGATATCCGCACCCGCATCAGCTGGTTATGATATTAATGTCTCTGGGGTAATGAATACTGCAACCAGTGGCAACTATGTAGTATCAGCAGGTGGCAACATAGACATGGATGCATCTGCTATCTATTTGAATTGATTGTCGAGTTAAAAAACACAAATGGCCTTTCATATGTCAGTCACAAAGCAAGAGGCTATGTTTTTAAAAAACATTCTTGCAAAGCATTTAGACGATTACGTCGAAGAATTAGTTAGAGAAGAGAAAAATAATACAGATATGGTCAAGCACATGATGCAGAATCGTGATACAGGTAAGTCTCTTATGGACAAGGCATCGGAGGTGAACCGTCGTGCCAGTAGACAAAGTGACACACCCTACTTTACAAACCTAAAATAATTTGCTATAATCTTCGTACAGAAGGAGTTTCACTATGAATTTTTACAACGATGAGGACGAGGTTCTCGATAAGATAACGGTTGACATTCCTAAAAGAAGGTTTACACTATTAGGTAGTGACGGGAATATCAAAACAATTGATTGTGATGATGGTGACCAGTTCATCAATATACTCGACTTTGTTCGAGAAACATGTTTAAGTAATGAGGTAGTTTACGTTTAATGTCTTATAATCAAACCTACGCAGAGATCAAGCAAATTCTTAAGGACAGTAAGAGGATCTCTAAAGCGACCATGCTCAAAGTTGCTAAGTTAGCAATCGTTGAAACTTTGGGAGAAACACAGAAACTTGAAGCAGAAGTTACTTGGGATAGTAAACTTGCTGATGACCTGCAGCTAGACAGTCTAGCGATGGTAGAACTTGTTATGTTTCTAGAAGAGTGTTTCAATGTAGAAATACCTGACGAGGAAGCAGGCAATATCGTTACTGTTGGCGATGCCATTGAAGTAATTAAGAAATGCAAGGCAAACAAAGGCAAGAAGAAGCAGATTAATGTTGCCAAATACAAGAGCAAGCAAACTGCTGTACCACATCCTGATAGTCCTTTTATGACAAAGAAACCTTTGTCTAATTTGCCATCAAATGATCAGATAGAAAAAGCATTGGATGAAGCACTAGATGAAGAGGGAGAGTGAAGAAAGTATATTGGGACTACACGATTGGTCGTAATCTGAGTTCATACCCTTTGCCCGATGAATATGTAAATATTCCAAAAAAATTTCGGACAGGTTATGACACTCAATACGATCACGCAAAATGTCCTGCATGGAAAAAATGGGGTGACAACTGTTGGGTTATAACTCAACCGTTCGATCTTGGCATGCATTATGATGACAAGATTAGATCACTAAAGACTGACATGAACCAAAATGCCTATGAGGAATATTTCCACATAGGTGAAAGATGGTTAGAAGGTGAGTATCCAGAAGTTCAAATGCAATATGTACACTCTTTTTGGACAAGAGATAAGGATGTATGGGTAGAACAAATACCACATCCATTATTAAGTAGGTATGGACTAGAGTTAGTACCTGCAACGTTCCCAATATCTGTATGGTTTAGGCCATTAGTTATGGGTGTAAAGATCATAGATAAGAATGTAAATCTATTCTTACCAAAAGATACTCCATTATGCTATGTCAAGTTCTATTCCAAAAGATCTGATGCTAATTTTGTTCTAGAGAAGAAAGCATTACCACCAGATCTGAAAAAGGCAAACGAAGAACATAGTCTATTGAGGTTCTATACGAAGTTCAAAGCATGGAATGTGATTATGAATAGGGTCAATAAGGAAAGTAAATGTCCACTGAAATTTTAGATTTATTTTGTGAATGGTTTGAGGGTAGATTTGATAATTGGACACAGGCATCATCTAACCCTACAAAATGGGCACATATATTTGTCTTACATGAAAAGATAGGGGATAGAAAGTATAGAACAAGCAATCGTTATAATTATCAACCTGATAAACCATATAGACAACAGGAAGTAGAAGTTACTGCACCATGGGTATTAGGTGCACATCAAGACATTATAATAGTAAAGAACCCAGTATGCGATCAGGTGTTTTCTTACATAGAAGACGATGAATGTTTTGTTGGTGGCACACTGGGAGAGTGCACATATAAAGGGAAACCGTTGATATCTAAGGCAAAGTTATATAAAGATGCATATCACTCGTGGGATGTTGGATGGTGGCAGTCTGCAGAGGGATATTTTATCTTTGATAAGAATGTATAAATATACATGAACGTTTTATTGTGGACATTCTGTGGCAACACGTAAGATATCTGACCTGACTGAATTAGTAGCAGGATCTGTTGCGTCTGCTGATACTTTATTACTTCTCGATAACTCTGATCCAACTGATCAGAACAAACGAGCTCAGGTAGGTAGTATTTTTAGAGCAGTACCTGCAGGTACAGTAAGTACGCCTGGTTTAGGATTTGAAGGCAAAACATCAACTGGTGTTTTTTCTGAAGCTCAAGGACAGGTTGGACTTGCAATGGGAGATGCTAGACTGCATCTTCAAAAAGTAGGTAGCACGCTTAATATACAAGCAAAAGATAGTGCTGATACTAACTTAGACTTCACCATTTCTGCACAGGGAACTGGTAAAATACGTCTAGGTTCTATTTTAGCGATTAATGATCTTAACTTTATTATACCTAACTCATCTGATGATACAAAGGTAGCAAGATTTAGTACAGCTGATATTCCAACGGGTGTACAACACACTTACATCTTACCATCTAACGGTGCTATTGCAGCATCTGATACGTTAGTTACATTAACTGCCACACAGACGATAAGCAATAAAACTCTAGTAAGTCCTACATTTACAGGAACGCTTACCATTGATGCAATGAATTGCAGTGGTAATGTTACGTTAGGAGACGCTAATAGTGATACTCTAACTGTAAATGCGACACCAACTTTCGCTGCAGCAGCTACATTCTCAAACACTGTCTCTTGTCAACAGACATTGACAGTCACACAGGATCTAACTGCTAATGGTCACATTGATATGACTGATGATAAAATCATCAAGTTAGGTGCAGATGATGATCTACAGATCAAATATCTAAACACAGGTGACTCATCATATGTTACTAGCACAGCTGCGAACGGTTTAGTCCTTGCTAGTGACAAAATGTTTTTGATGAATGCTGCTCATACTACCAAATGGCTTTATGGGGATTCAACAAATACTATCATATATCATAACGATGCTGCACGCATTACAACAAGTGCAACAGGTATCAACATTGGAGGTGCTATAGATGCTGTCACATCTATCACAGGCAGTGGCGACATCACTATTGCTACTGATAAGTTTACTCTGGATAGTTCTAATGGTAACGCTGTATTTGGAGGTAACATCACAGGTGGCGGTGATCTAACTGCTACTACAGGAACTACATTTCAACTTGGTTCCTCTGCATCTGCCAAACTAGGTGTTGGTAGAGCAGCAAGTACATATAACCTTGAAGTCGAGGGTTCTATATACTCTACAGGATCTACTATCATTGCTGGTAACGGTAGTGCTGGTAAGTTCATACTTCAAAAAGGTGCTACTGGTATTGGTTTGCACTTTACTGATGATACAGGTACCGATGAAATGGTACTTAATGGATCAGGTCAATTAGGTATTGGTAAGACACCATCACAACCTTTAGATGTTTCGGGTAATGCCAACATCGACGGTGATGTGGTTGTTGTTACTACCAACACTGTAAACAATACAGGTGGTAAAATTACTGCTAGAGAGATTCAGTTAATTGATCCTCAAACAGGAGCTTCTACAACATTATCCGCAGGTAGTGCTGGCGGTGTAAGTAGAGCAAAAGTCTACTTTCATTCATTTAATTAAAACTCATGGCTGTTAAACAGAACGGAGTACTAGGAACATACACACCAACGGTTACTCCATATACAAACCTTAATCTTCCAGAGACACATCCAAATAATACTGTGTCTAGTGGTACAGGATTTGCTTTTTATACGTGTCCTGGTGCTAGTTTAGCTAGTGGTAAATTAATTATTGCAAATAATACTGGTGGTGCTGCCAACGTTGATGTTGCAATAGTAGAACAATCTGACATCATTCAGTTTGACGCACTAGCATCACAGCCTAATAACCCTAGTACGAGTGCATCATACGAAAACTATTCTTATTTCAGTCTCCCTAAAAATTCATATGCTTCCTCAATATATGTTGAGTATGCTAACTTAACTGGTACAATATTTGCAGGTGAGACAATAACATTTAATAATACTACGTTGACACCTAACGCACAGTCAGCGACAGTTCATTATCATGATACAACCAATAATAAAATTTGGTTAAGAAATCTGTCAAAACCAAATGCCTTAAATCCAGGTGGAGCACAAACTATTACTGCTACTGCAAGTGGTGGTGGAACATTTGAGTGGGGTGCATCACACGCAGGTAGTGCTGCAAGTTTAGGACATTCTGGTATAATTTCATTCTATGACACTTACAAGGGTAGAATGTTCCTACAAAACTATGAATTTAGAAATAATTTGGATTGGTCAGTTCTTGGTGACATGAACAATGAAAACCGTGAATTAGGTAATAGTAACTTAAACAGGTCATATGCAAATATATGGAGACCAGTTGAGACCACACAACCAAGATTTGCATCCGCAAACTCAACCGTTACTACTGAGTTTATCACTGCTAATGGTATTGAACTGTTAGTATCTGGTGTCAGTCAGGCAGCTCCCGAACAGTACATAGTTCGCAACAAGCAAGTCACTGACGCTTCCACACTTGAAGTGGGTGGAATAGTACTAGGTACATATCAAACCCTATTTGTTAATTGTTCTGCTGCAGTTACTGCAACCTTCATAGGTTTTGAAGAAACTGCTGAAATACCTTCATAAGAGTTCTAAGAGATGGCACTTACAAGACTAAAAAACGTCTTTACATCAAAAACTGGA
>CEPA01121221.1_pt1 | contig 10047 bp, 8 predicted proteins | sample 356241 | NCBI WGS metagenome assembly CEPA01 (sample SAMEA2620542, study PRJEB7988) | marine metagenome | biome: marine biome (ENVO:00000447); feature: surface water layer (ENVO:00002042); material: "saline water (ENVO:00002010), including plankton (ENVO:xxxxxxxx)" | depth 5 m
CTAGTTCTAGCAAAAATCATATCATAATTAGCTTTATGAATACCTGTGTTCCAGGTTTTTGAACCATTTATCAACCAACCATCTATTCCGTCGCGATTTTCTCTTACAGCTCGAGTATCCATCCAAGTAGCATCTGAACCGTGATCAGGTTCAGTTAGGCCAAAAGCTATTCTATAAGTACCATCAAGCATACCATTAATGAATTCTTCTTTTTGTTTTTCAGTACCAAAATCTCTAAACATTAAAACCTGAGGAAAATTACCAACAATTGAATTTTCGTTTTGTAAATCATTATGTAGACCGAGCCCTTTTTGCGCTAAATGCTCTCTAATTATCGCCATTGCTAAATTTGACCCGTCTCTTCCTCCATATTCTGTTGGTAAACCATAACGAAGGTGGCCTGCTTTATCTGCTGTTACTCTCATTTCATGAAGAAGTGACTCCCAATCATCTGATGGCAATCCTTTCCGATCCCAATCGGTTCTTGAGTCTTCTCTTCGGTGATCAAAAAATCTGATATTATCATTTTTATTTTCTAGAGGTTTGATCTCATTTTCAATAAAGTTATCTAAATCATTTAAATAACTCTGTATATCTTGTGGTATTTCAAAATCCAATTTTTACTCCTAAATTTACATAAGAGATTACATGAAAATAAATATTTTTGTTATTTTTTTTTATAGTGCTTTTATAACATTAACATACCAAATATAGTATAGAACAGACCAAGAAAAATACCATGTAAGTGATTCGATCATGTAATGTTCTCTTCATATTCTTAATATAAGAAAATATTAATTACTATATATAGTATATGTAAGTTCAAGTTATGAGCTTGAATATTTTTTATTATTCCTTAAAAAAAGAATATGAATATTAATGCTGCACTTGGACCAACAAATACTGGTAAAACCTATTATGCGATAGAAAGAATGACCTCTTATCAATCGGGTATAATTGGTCTTCCACTGAGATTATTAACTAAAGAAGTTTTTGACAAAATATCAAATATAGTTGGACCCTCACGAACTGCAATGATTACCGGTGAAGAAAGAATTATTCCTCAAAATCCAAAATATTGGGTATGTACTGTTGAGTCTATGCCAACTAATATTCCAGTAGATTTTATAGCAATTGATGAGATTCAATTATTAGATGATCCTGAGAGAGGCTTCGCTTTTACAGAAAAAATCCTTCAAATGCGGGGAATGCATGAAACACTCTTTATGGGATCTGATAATGTAGAAAAATTGATAAAGAAACTTGTTCCTAGAGTAAAATTCATAAATAGAACTAGATTTTCAAAACTTTCATATTCCGGTTATAAGAAAATTACAAACCTTCCGAGACGAACTGCAGTTGTCGCATTTTCAATGGACTCTGTTTATTCAATTGCAGAAGTTTTAAGAAAGCATAAAGGTGGTGTAGCAATCATAATGGGTGCGCTAAGTCCAAGAACTAGAAATGCTCAAGTTAAAATGTATCAAGAGGGTGAAGTTGATTATATTGTTGCAACAGATGCTATCGGTATGGGGCTAAACTTAGATCTTAATCATGTTGTTTTTGCAGAAAATAGAAAATTCGATGGTAAACAATTTCGCAGATTAACTGCTCATGAATTAGGTCAGATTGCAGGTAGGGCTGGAAGATATAAAAAAAATGGAACATTTGGCGTAACCGCAGCTGTAAATGACTTAGATATAAAAAGTATTTTAGCCATAGAAAACCATGAATACGAAAAGAAGAGATTTGCTTTTTGGAGAAATAATAAATTAAATTTTGAAAGTTTAACTAAATTAATTAATTCTCTTGAATTGAAATCTAATAGCCACTTATTAAAAAATTCTCCTCCTGCTGAGGATTTAAAAACATTATATAAGTTAATAGAGAATGAGAAGGTTAGAAAAACGCTTAGCGATAAAGATAATTTAAAATTATTTTGGGAACTTTGCCAAATTCCTGATTTTCGACAAAACAATGAAATTTATCATCACAATGTAATAGAAAATATATACTTTCATCTTTTAGAAAAAGGCAAGCTAACGGATATTGAACTTGATAAATATACTAAGCGTTTAGGAGTAGGAAACCTAGATGATATATATACAATTTCTGAAAAATTATCTGAAATTCGAACATGGTCATTCGTATCAAATAAACCAAATTGGGTTACAAACTCTTTAGATTGGCAAATAAAAACTAGAAATATAGAAGATGATTTATCTGATAATCTTCATCAAGCATTAACTGAAAGGTTTGTTGACATTGACTCAAGAAAGTTTTTGCAAGATTTCAATAATCAAATTAATTATTTAGTAGGCATTAATGATAGTGGCGATCTAATAGTAAACAGTGATTACTATGGTAAAGTAGAAGGTTTAAGATTTTTACCAAAGAAAAATATCAATAATAAAAAATTACTAAATACTATAAGACCAATAATAAATGATGAGATAAATAAAAGACTATTGGAAATTTTGAAATTTGAAAAAAGTAAATTTCACTTAGATAGCTCATTAACAATAAATTATCAAAATGAACCAATTGCAAAATTGGTTAAGGGTAAAAATATACTTAAGCCAAATATAGATTTACTTATCGAAGATAATACAGATGAATTAAGCATAAAAAAAGTTAAGCTAATACTTAAAGATTGGATAAATAAAAAAATTAATCATGACTTATCTAATCTTGTTAGGCTCGAAAATTCAGATTTAAAAAATCAAGAAAAGGGTTTTGCATATAGAATGTTTGAAGAGTTAGGTATTATTGATAGAAAATCAGTCAATAAAGAGATTGAAAACCTTTCTTTGGAATCAAGGAGAAGACTTAAGAAATATGGAGTTATTATCGGTAAATATTCTTCATATATAGCTAATGTTCTAAAACCAAAATACACAGCAATTCTTCCAGGACTGTGGTTAATTTATAATAAAAATTTTAGTATCGATGAAATGAAGTATCAAATTAATGCACTACCTAAGGCCGGTATCACATCATGCAAAGTAAATACTAAGATTGTAAAAAATTTATATAAATATTCTGGGTATAAAGTAGTAAATGAATACGCAATTAGAATCGATATTTTAGAGAGATTAGATAAATTAATTTATGAAAATATAAAAAAACATAGAAATAAAAATCAATTTTTTATAAGTGATCAAATGATTTCTTTGTTAGGTACATCTGCCTTGGAATTAAAAAAAATTCTTAATAGCCTTGGTTATATCATTAAGAAAAATGACGAAGATATAAAAAAAATTATTTGGTATGTAGATTTTAAAAAAACGAGAAAGTTATATACCCAAAAAAAATCATATGAAGACGTTAATTATTCAAATAAAAATGCTATCTTTAAAAATACAGATGTTAAAAAATTAAAAGATATATTATCTGATAAATGAAACATTTATTAAAAAACAATGATATAAATTCTGGGCAAAGAATTGACAATTGGCTATATAGATTAAGATTATATAAAACGAGAACTATTTCACAAAAAATTATTAAAGAGGGTAAAGTAAGAATAAATAGACATAAGATTTATAAACCATCCGCGAAAATAAAGTGCGGCGATATAATCACTTTAAATTACAATAAAGAAACATTAGTTCTAAAGGTTAATGGTTTTACATTAAGAAGATTAAGTTATAAAAGTGCTCAAGAATATTACAAAATTTTATAAATGAGAGATTTAGTATGGTTAAATTCATTAAAAATTTTTTTTCTAGTAAAAAAGAAGATCCTATTTATGACGATGATTTAGATCTCAATCTTGCTATCATTGTTATTTTACTAAGGGCATCTTCAATTGATGGTATTAAAGACGATATAGAATTAAATATGATCAAAGACATTGCCGAAAGGGAATTAAATATTGAAAAAGAAGTATTAGAAAGTTTATATACCAAAGCTATTGAGGAGGAAAATTTTTCTGCTGATATTTACAAATATACAAAAATTATTAACGATAATTATGAAGAAAAAGATAAATTAAATGTATTAAAGTTAGTTTGCAAAATAATTAATGTTGACAAAAAAATAGATCCTTTTGAGTCAAATTTTGTAAGAAGACTGTCGGGTTTGCTATACATAACTGATAGACAAGCTGGAGAGATTAAAAAGGAATTTTTAGACTCATGACATACATTGTTGATGAAGAATGTATAAAATGTAAACACATGGATTGTGTAGAAGTTTGTCCTGTAGACTGTTTTTATGAGGGTGAAAATATGCTAGTTATCCATCCTGATGAATGCATTGATTGCGGTGTTTGTGAACCCGAGTGCCCCGAGGAAGCAATACATCCTGATACTAAAGATGGTGTAGAGGTATGGTTAGAAATTAATAAGAAATTTTCAGAAATATGGCCGAATATAACAGAAGCAAAGGAAAAACCCTCTGATGCAGATGAATTTTCAGGTGTTAAAGATAAATATAATAAGTTTTTTACTGCTAATCCAGGAGATGGTGATTAATACTAAGTTCTTGCAAAAATTAGGTATTCTTGCTAAACCGCCCTGTTAACAACATATGTAAAATTATAAAATGCCAGCAAAAAAACCAATCAAATCAAAATCAGAAAAAAAAACTTATACAAAAGCTAAGAAAAAGAGCTCAGCTAATCAAAAAAGTAAGAAGTCAGCCTCATTAGTAAAGAATGATAACAAAACAAAAAAGAAAAATAATTCAAAAAAAACTATTACAAAAAAAACTCAACAGAAAAAAACAACTTCAAAGAAAATATCTATAAAAAAGTCTCAGAATAAAAAGACCTTGTTAAGTAAAACTATTGTAAAAAGAACAAAAACAAAAGCTAAGTTGTTAAAAAAAGAGAAGCTTCAATATTCTATTGGTGATTTTATAGTCTACCCTTCTCATGGAGTAGGTGAAGTAACCACTATACAAAAATTTGAAATCGCAGATGAAAAATTAGAAATGTATAATGTTGTTTTTGATAAAGAAAAAATGACTTTAAAGATTCCAACAATTAAAGCAAAAGAAATTGGTATCAGAAAAGTTTCATCACGTAATGAGATGAAAAAATCCCTAGAAATATTAAAAAGTAAAGCAAAAATTAGAAGAACTATGTGGAGTAGACGTGCTCAAGAATATGAAGCAAAGATTAATTCAGGAATTTTAATTGAATTAACCGAAGTAGTCAGAGACTTATTTAGAAACAGTAGTCAGCCTGAACAGTCGTATTCAGAGAGACAACTCTATGAGTCTGCAAGAGACAGACTAGCAAGAGAAGTTGCAGTAGTAGAAAAAATAGATGATGAAAAGGCTGTTGAAAAGATAGAAACTATTTTGAATGATGCTACAAGAAAAACTACTTCTGATAACTCTATTGTTTAGTATATAATTCTTTAATGGCTCATAATAGAAAAAAAATGATACGCCTTGCAAAAAGGTTGCTAACACATAATTTGAATGGAACAACTGATCAAGCAGATGCGATCATGATCAAGTCAGTTTCAGATTATACCGATAAAGAGATTATTCAAAACCAAGTAGATACAATTTTTAATAATTATCCACTACCTTTAGCTCTAACTATAGAGTTACCTGAAAAAGGAACATATAAGACACTAGATGTATTAAATACACCAATTTTGCTTACAAGAAGTTCAGATGGAGTGGTAAGAGCTTTTGTAAATGTCTGTAAACATAGAGGTGCTCCTGTATGTGAAAAGGGAAAAGGTAAGAAAAGTAAATTTAGTTGTACCTATCATGGTTGGACATACGATAATAGGGGGAAATTAATAAATATTTTTCAATCAGATACTTTCGGTGAAATTGATAAAACAAAGATAAAACTTACAGAATTATTTTGCGAAGAGAGATCTGGATTTATTTGGGTTTGTATTAATCCTGACTCTAAACCTAATTTGAGTAATTGGTTACAAGGTTTTGATGAAGAAATAAACGAGATTGGTTTGGATAGCTGGTATTTATATGAACAAAGAATTTTAGATGGTCCAAGTTGGAAAATTTGTTGGGATGGCTACTTGGACGGTTATCATCACCACATGGTTCATCCTGAAACTGTTGGGAAAAATACTATTGTAAATTTAATAGCCCATGATACATATGGGCCTCATCAAAGATTTGCGTTTGGGAAAAAAAATATCAATGAATTGCAAAAAGTTGATGAAGTTAATTGGGAACCAGAGGAATATATCAGACTAATACATTCGGGATTTCCAAATTTATCAATATCTGCAATTTTAAATCAATTTTGTCTTGTTAGTATGATTTATCCTACAAAAGATCTTGAAAAGACAATTACAATTCAAAATATTTTATCCTTAAATAAACCCTCTACAAAAGAGGAAATTAAAGCGGCAGAAGAATTTAGTGAATTAACATTAAAAGCTGTCAAAGATGAGGATTATATTATGAATTTTAAAATTCAAGATGGTATTAATTCAAAGGGTAATGATAAATTTATGTTTGGAAAAAATGAACCTATACAACAACATTATCATAATTGGATTGACAAATTATGTGGTCATTAATTTCCTATTAATTTATTGGTCCCGTAGCTCAGCAGGATAGAGCGTCAGATTCCTAATCTGAAGGTCATAGGTTCGAATCCTATCGGGATCACCATAATGCGTCACTCTGCCACAATAAAAAAAAATTAATAATAGCCATATCAATTATGCGACCTAGGCAAAACTAGTCATCACTCCCTCCAGCTTGGGTCGCTAATTTTCTTGAATTTTTTTTTCATTTATAGCATCTTCACTAGACATTTTTTTGGAGTGAAAAATGGAAAAAAGAAAGCTTGGTAATACTAATATTAATGTAAGCGCAATTTGCCTTGGTACAATGACTTGGGGTCAACAAAATACTCAAAAAGAGGGTTTTGAACAAATGGATTATGCTATTGACATGGGTGTCAATTTTTTCGATACAGCTGAAATGTATTCAGTTCCTCCAAAAAAGGAAACACAAGGGTCGACAGAAAAGATTATTGGAAATTGGTTTAACGAAAGAAAAAATAGAGATAGCATAATACTTGCAACAAAAGTTTGCGGCCGAGCACCTTTCACCTGGCTCAGAGAGGATAAAAGCCCTACTGAGCACTCTAAAAAACAAATCTTTGAAGCAGTTGATAAAAGTTTATCAAGATTAAAAACGGACTATATTGATTTATATCAACTTCATTGGCCAGATAGGCCAATGAATTTGTTTGGTGGCCCCTTAAACTATCAACATATTGAGGGAGAAACTAATTCAATTGAATCAATATTAGATGGACTTTCTGAACTAATAAAAATTGGTAAAATAAGACACATAGGTTTATCAAATGAAACTCCGTGGGGAACGATGGAATTTTTACATCAATCTAAAAACAAAAATCTTCCAAGAGTTCAGTCCATCCAAAATGCATATAACCTATTAAATAGGATATTTGAGTTTGGAGGTTCTGAGATTGTTTTTAGAGAAAAAGTTGGCCTACTTGCATATTCACCTCTTGCGCAAGGCTATTTAACGGGAAAATACCAAAATGGTAATTTACCAAAAGGTTCTAGAAAAGAATTATTTGATCGACTTCAAAGATATGAGGGTATTGGAAGCGAAGAAGCAATAGAGAAATATCTTGATATTGCAAAAAAACATAATGTTGATCCATCACAGCTTGCAAATCAATTTGTTACCACCAGACCATTTGTTACTTCAAATATTATTGGCGCAACAAATATGGAACAATTAGAATTAGCAATAACCTCAACCCAAATAGATATGAATGAAGAAATTGAAAATGATATCGAATTAGCATTTAAAATGCATGGAAATGTGGCGGCTTAATAGCTAATCCACTGAAAATAATAATAAAACATTTCCTGGCATATGATAATAAATACCGTAACCTGAATTCATTGCCATATATCCATTTCTAATTGCAGATCCTGGACCACTAAAACCACCACCTGAAGCTGGAACACCTGAAACACTGTCGAATTCTTTTAATGCATCAAATGACCATAGGATTTCACCATCCTTTTTATCATATACCCTTATTTTACCATCTTGATGACCAGCAATTACTGCACCTGGAATAGCTGTCAAAGCTGCTGAGACACCCGGATCACAAAATTGTATTTCACCACAATTATTAGGATTTATTTTTGACCATAGAAGCTCACCTGACTCTGCGTCAACAGAATGCACACCAGGTTTGAGGTCGTCGTAAACTTTTCCATCGTTAGTTTGTTCCATATCGTGTAAAGGTACATAGACTGTTTTGCCTTCCGAGGCCATTCCAAAATGAATTCCACCTTGTGTACCGCCCCCTGATATCTCACTGGACCATAATATTTGACCATCATCTGGATCTAAACCATACACTACTCCAGATTTCTGACCAGCAATTAAAATATCTCTTTTATCAAGGGCAATTGATATAGAACTTGCTGAGAAATCTAAATCTGGACCGTTTTCTTCAGGACAATTTGGATTATCTTCAGCCATACAAGCAAGATTCCATGCATCCCCTGACAAAGTTTGACGCCTCCAAATCTCTTCTCCAGTATCAATATTATATGCAATAATTGCATCTGAGGAATTATCTGCAGGAGAAGAGTAATTTTCTCCGGTTCCTATATATACATATCTTCTTTTTCTATCTATGTTTGGAGATGTCCAGATAGGTGCTCCAGAAGGTCCGAACATTTTTGTTCCAACTGATGTTTTTCCATGATATTTAGCTGGAACTGGAATTGAATATTGCTTCCATATTGTTTTACCTGTACGGGCCTCAACAACCAATAATCCTCCACGAAAAGTACAACATTCATAGTTTTCATCAAAAGCAGCAACAACTTCCAAACCGGAAATAGGAATAAAAAGTTTATCTTCAAATATTGCTGGAGCAGCGGTTAAAGTCGAGTTAGGGTGGTTATTAGCCTTTATTTTCCATATCAGCTCACCATTTTGTGCATCTATAGCATATGCATTACCTATAATATCACCGAAATAAAGGTATGGCCTTTGAGATGGAATTGATCCATTTTCCCATTCATCCATAATTATTGCAGTACGTACCTCTCCAGACGCTGTGAAATTCCATTTTATACATCCAGTCTCGATATCTAAGGCATAAACATCTCCAGATTGACTTCCTACAAAAATAGACCCAAGTGCGAATAAAGGCTGTGATCTTGCTCTTTGAGAATAAGGAAACCCAAATGCCCATTTTAATCTTAATTTACTTACATTTTTAGAGTCTAATCCACCTGATTTTTTTGGAATAAATCTTGAAGTATTATAGCCCCAACCATACGGCTCAGGTGCTTCTTTTAAATCAAATTTAACTTTATCAACATTACAATAGTTTAATTCAGCCTCTTCTGGAAAGTCTGAGCGATGCTGCTTCATTAAAAATTCAACTATTAATATTTTTTCTTCCTCAGTCAAATGAGAGGATTGCTCCATCATGATACCTTGGTTCATTGTACGGAATAAAGCTTGAGGAATAAGAGCTTCTAACCAGTTTGTTGCTGGTGCTTTCTCAACGCTTCCATTGTGACAGCTACCACAATTTTGTTGATAAAGTGCATTACCTGGATGTGTCTCAGGATCAATAGTAACTGTTCTGACTATAAGCTCTTCGGTTGATTCAGTAAAACGAGCTTCTTTATTTTCTTTTGAAGTTGAATTACTAATTGGAGCAGCAGCAACATTGATATTAAAAAAAAGGAAAAAAAAGATTATTAAATTACATATTTTCAAAAACATAATTACTCTAATTTAAGAATTGTTTTATGATAGTATAGTATTATTTAGTGTCAATTATGATTTTAAATTTGTGGAGTTAATAATAGAAATTTTACCAATATCTTGTTTTATAATAGCAAAAAATGAAGAAGATCGAATAGGTAAAGCCATATTATCGGTTAAAGACTTTGTTGAAGAAATAATTGTTATTGACTCCGGGTCAAAAGATGATACTGAGATGATCGTAAAAAACCTAAATGCGTCTTTTATTTTTAATGAGTGGCAAGGCTTCGGTCCGCAAAAAAGATTTGGAGAAGA
>CEPA01065284.1_pt1 | contig 10031 bp, 9 predicted proteins | sample 356241 | NCBI WGS metagenome assembly CEPA01 (sample SAMEA2620542, study PRJEB7988) | marine metagenome | biome: marine biome (ENVO:00000447); feature: surface water layer (ENVO:00002042); material: "saline water (ENVO:00002010), including plankton (ENVO:xxxxxxxx)" | depth 5 m
CGCAAGACGAAGAAGCTGTTGCAGCGATGTTGGAAATGGCTGATGATGAATCAATCACATGGGAAGAAGAGTGAATCACTCCTCCTCCCGCTCCGAGATGTGCGATAAATCCATGTCAAGAACGTCGTACATTGCATCTGCTAACTCTACATCAACACCATTTTTGTTGGCCCACTCAACAAGACGAGTCACATCACGAACCAAGAATTCCTTGGCCTTTGGGTGATGTTGAATCACCGCTTGACCAACATCGATAACCACGGGTGCATTTCCATGCCATAGAATGTTGAATGGCGAAAAGTCTCCGTGGACCAACTCAGCTTTTTGCCATGATACAGCAAGGAATTCAAGCATTTCATCGTATACTGCCTTCGGATGATTGACCTTGACATCGCGTAACTTAGGAGAAGGTTGAGACTCAGTACCTAGATAATCCATAACGAGTACATTCTTTTGAATTGCAATCGGTTGAGGAACAGGGAGGCTCCATCGGTGCAATCGCATGAGGTTGCGATGTTCTTTGCGAACCCAGATATCAACAAGGTCTCGATGCCTTCGTCGAAGACCGCCAAATCTTGGATCACCCTCGATGTATTGCATCAAATTCTTGAATACAGCGTTTGAGGTGTGAAAGATTTTGACAGCCAGACTCTTGCCTTCAGGGCTTGTTGCATGGAAAACATGGGCCTCTTTACCCCGAGCAACGGGATAGTCCAATGTGTCCAACACACCAGCATTCATCAATTTATAAAGAGACATGAGCGTTAATCGATCGAACACTTGATCAAACACACGACGATCAACCCAGTCGTACGTTCCACTGCCCATTGCGCCCTGAATACGGTTCTCAATTTTCTTGAACATGCGCTTGTTCTTCTCATCCTTCATCCAATTGTATTGACTGTCTTTTTTTGCAAGATCAGAAACAAATTTCGATGCGTGTTGTTCGTTGAATTGGTCATCAGCCTCTTCCTCTTTGGAACGTTGACGTCTGTTCCTTTTGCGACGTGTCTTTTTTCGCTGACGGGTTCGTTCGGTTAATTCATCCCAGTCATCACCAGAACGCGCCATACGACCACTTCTTCGATTGTTACCAGTGTTCAACAATTTTCAATCCTTTGTTCTTCACGCGAACAATGCATCAATATCGTCGTCGTCATCGTCATCCTCATCATCATCGAGAGGTTCGGATGCTTCAGGTAAGGCAGATGGTTCTTCACTCGTATCTTCATCATCACTACCAAACATGTCGTCGACATCATCGTCATCATCACTACCAAACATGTCATCGACATCATCATCGTCATCGCTGCCAAACATGTCGTCAACGTCGTCATCTTCAACTGCGTCGGCTTCTTCTGGAGAATCGGGGGTTCCAAACAGGTCGTCCTCAAGCTCGTCATCATCCATTCGAGTGTTCATCCCAAACATATCAACCACTTCTGGAAGTACTTGCTTCCTTGACAAGTACATCGCTTGTGTTTTTGTGTAACGATGCTTTACGTCTGCTTTTGAATCTTGGAAATCCCATGGCCAAACGATGATCAAATCACCTTCTCTGACCCATTGTCGACGACGCATCTTACCTGGAATTCTCGCCATTCGGGTCTCACCGTCTGCACAGAGAACTGTGACGCGTCGACCCCCAAGAATCTCTTCTGCGAGAGCGAACATTTCGCCCTTATACCCAAGCTCACCGCGTTGTTTACCACCGTTCGGGAGTTTAACGCGAATCTTTCCTGGAGAGCCTTCGGGATTTTCCAAGCGCGCGAGTTCTTCCTCGTCCACTTTTTCCTCATGACGTCGCGCCATAGCGTCTCACCGTGTTGTTCGAGAGGTCAACCCTTCTTGAAGTCGCCCCTTCTCAACGAAGCGATTGGGCAGCATCTCTGCATATCTCGACGAGTTCTCCACCGACCAGACCGAAAGCAACGGTTCCAATCGCACAGAGAGCAATCGCAACTCGAATGGATTTACCTGATGCAAGAGGACCTTCTCGGCCTTCTTCAGGCTCATGGAAATACATGACAACGCCGATGCGAAGATAGTAAAACATCGAGATGGCACTGTTGAGTACCATCAGCAAGGCAAGCCACCAAACCCAGTGAGCATCACCAATCGATGAAAGTGAACCGGTTCCCGTTGCAACCTCAACGATTCCCATGATGACCAGCAACTTGGAAAGGAATCCAGCCATTGGTGGAACACCAGCAAGAGAGATCATGAACAAAAACATTCCAACCGCAAGAAGCGGTTCCCGCTTTCCTAGACCTGCGAGTGAAGAGAGTCGCGATGCCCCCCCTTCCATTTCGAGAACTCCAAGTATAAGGAAAGCCCCGAGCTTGAAGAAAACAAGAACGAACATGTGGAAAAGGAGCGCTGCGACAATAACATCCATCGCGCCTTCCGCATCTTCGGCAAGTCCCCAATTCCAGGCACCGATAGCAGTGAGGGCAGCAAGCATGTAACCTGCATGTGCGACTGAGGAATAAGCAAGCATCCGCTTCGGATTCTCACTACCAAGAGCGGCGATGTTACCCCAAGTCATGGTGATTGCTGCAAGAACGCCCAACAACCCAATCCAAATGGCTGAACCACCACTCGCCTCGGGTATGGTCACGATCAACAACACACGCATCAATCCAAGCATGCCCATGGCTTTGCTGGCGGTTGCAAGAACACCTGCAACAGGACTGTTCGCTCCCGAATAGGCATCAGGTGCAGCAAAGTGGAACGGAACTGCACTGATCTTGAACGCAAAACCAACGAGGACGAAACCAAGAGCCATCATGCTCAACGCTGATCCTCCGTCTTCAGCCCACTTTACTGCCAAAACCTCGAACTGAAGAGAGCCTGCCCACAGGTAGAGCATACTCAACCCGTAAAGTCCAACTGCAGAAGCGACAGACCCGACAATGAAGTATTTTGCACCTCCCTCGGAACCTGCTCTCGTTTCCTTGTGGAAAGCAACAAGAACGTAAGTTGAGAAGGAGGCGAGTTCCAGACCCACAAACAGAACAAACATGTCTTGTGCTAGAGCTACGACGCTCATGCCTAGTGCGGATGTGAGCATGAGAATGTAAAAATCGGCTTGTCTGCGATTGTTGAAGAGAACGTCGATATCGTCGCTCTTGTGTGGACCTATCGGCAACCGATCGAGTGATGCAATTGCTGCAAGAAGTAGTGCAGCAAAGAAAATGGCTTCGAAAATTCGAGAGAACATGTTAATTTTGAAAATTTCAATGCCTGAATCCGACGAAACAACATCTCCATCTAAACCATTGGAATTGATCAAATAAGCAACGACTTGGAACAATGCAACTGCCATTGTCAAGACTGCCAAGAGACCAGGTAGGCGGGGTGATGAAACGAATTTGTACCGCGTACCACCGAGGAACCACGGCAAACGAATTGAGGTGCCGGGAATTCGAAACGTTCCGTTTCCAAGATTTGGAACAATCATGATCAGCAACAAACCGACAAACACGGTAAGTTCAGGAGCGAGTAACTTGAGGTCTCCTGTACTCATTCCACCTACTGCTGCCAACTTATTCACCTCCTAATCCAAGGAATCGCATTGCGTCTCGAGTCCACATGTCCATCATGTCGAGGAAAATCCACGGCATGATTCCAAACACTATGGTGAATGCAGCTAACAGAAGCATGGCGAGTTTTTCTGGGTTGTCGATGTCTGGGACAGGTTCTCCATGCAGGCTCTTTGGTGGCTGAGTTTCCTCTCCACCTTCGAAAATTGTCCTCTGCATGGACCAAAGATAGTACGCTGCTGTGATCGCAAGAACAAGACCTGGGAAAATAATCCACCAACCATAAGCATACCAGTATGCAACCATAAGCATCAGTTCAGCGACGAATCCCGCCAACAAAGGCAATCCAAGCGAAGCCATCCATCCGAACATCATGCTTGTTGCAAGCCAAGGCGAGTGCCTTGCCATACCACGCATTGCTCCGATTTCCATACTGTGGTAGTGATGCTTGAAGGCACCGCAAACGGCAAACAGCATGGGGCTGATGATTCCGTGTGCAAACATCATGAAGAGAGCAGCAGCCCATCCGAGCGGTTGCATGCTTGCAATACCGAGGAGGATAACACCCATGTGCGAAACGGACGAGTAGGCAACCATTTTCTTGAGATTGGTTTGTCCTAAACATACAATTGCTCCCCAAACAAGTGACACAAGGCCGATCATCATGATGATGAACTGGAATTCTTGAAGTGCATGTGGGAACAAAGAGATTGGTAGGCGGAACATGCCGTAAGCACCCATCTTCAACATCACACCAGCCAGCATCATTGAACCACCGGTTGGCGCCTGAACGTGCGCGTCTGGAAGCCATGTATGGAACGGTGCAGCAGGCAACTTCACCAAGAAACCCAACATCAACATGATGAAGAGGACTTTTTGGACCTCAAGGCCAAGCCACACACCGTTTGCATTTTCACCCTTCGCTTGAACAATCATATCCTGCATGTTGAAGGTTTGAGTATCCATGAGGAAGTACATGGTTAACAAACCAAGAAGCATGATAACCGAAGCAGTAAATGTGTAAATGAAGAATTTCTGAGAAGCATACTTTCGATCTTTCCCTCCCCATTTGAGAATCATAAAGAACATAGGGATGAGTGTCAGTTCCCAGAACACGTAGAACATGAACATATCGAGTGCAACAAAGACACCAATGAGTGCACCACCAAGCATGAGCATGAGGGGGAAGTAGGTGGCACCTGCTTTCTCGTTCCACGTTGCAATGATGGTGATGGGCATCAGGAGCGTCGTGAGCCAAACCATCGGGAAAGAGAGCCCGTCAACACCAACCGTCCATGTGATGCCAAGTTGTTCAATCCAGACATAGGACTCTTGGAATTCAAAGGAGTTGAAAGCAATCTCATTCCAATTCACGCCCCCAATTTGGCCAAGGAACATCAGGGTTGCAATTGTAAACATACCGAGAGAGATAAGGAGGGCTGCCATTCGAACAGGAGCGTCAAACTTGGCGCGCGCTGCTGGGTTCAGACGAGAGGTCAGAATCAACAAGAAAATGCTGGCGAGAATTGGTAAAATGACCAACATCGAGAGGTAATCAATGTTCAAATCATAACCCCCAAGAGTAAGTAGATGACAAGGACACCTAAGGCTGCCATCATAATGTAATCGCGTGCCGATCCTGTCGTCAACCGACGGATTTGTGTGGAAAGTTTTTGCGATGTTGATTCGATTGTCTTGATGGTCCCGTCGACGACTTTTCGATCGAACGCTGCACTGATGTTTGCAAATCCTGCCACAAGCTTGAGCATTGCCGCATCGTACCATTTGTCAAAGTAAAGCCGTTCTTTTAATGCATTTGACAATCCTGAATTGGCCCAAGCACTGTTGTCAAAACCACGTTTCTTGTTGACTCGTGAGGAGAGGTTGATGATGGGTTGCATCCATGGTTTGGCTTTTTCACCGTCGCTCAAGGCACCGCCGTAGAGGGCCATAGCAAGACCAGGTCCTACAACAGCACCGATGAATATCGCAATGTAAGTCAAGATGAAGAAGAACATATCCGGGTTTACAAAGACGTGCTCAAACTCGTAAATGAGTCCCTCAATCATGCCCATTTTTCCAAAGAATACGTACTCCGATTCAGGCGTAGCGACCCATTTCGTAAACATCATTCCAGCAAGAATAACGCTCGAAAGTGTGACAAATGTCAAAGTCACCAATGGAATTGGAATCCAAGGTGTGTGCTCATGCACGTTTTCTGCAACTTCGCTCTTCGGCTTTCCGGCAAACGTCTTCAACCACATTCTCGACATGTAGAAACCGGTCATCGCTGCACCGATCAAGACACATGATGCCGGAAGGAAGAATCTCGGATCTTCAAGAGCCACACGCCATGCATTCGCAATGATGCCTTCCTTCGACCAGAATCCTCCAATTAACGGCAATCCCATGATGGAAGCGGATCCAACCAGCATCGCCGTAGCAGTAATCGGCATCTTCGATGCGAGCCCACCCATGTTCGACATTGATTGTGGATCAAAGTCATCATGGTGGTCGTCATGGTGGTCGTCGTGATGATCGTCGCCATGGTCGTCGCCATGGTCGTCATGATGGTGGTGCAAATCATGGTGCGCGTGATGCATTTCGTGAATGACGGAACCGCTGGCCATGAACAGCATTCCTTTGGCCATGGCGTGATTGAAGAGATGGAACAACGCTGCGCCAAAGGCTACGACAACAATAACATGATCGTAATTCTTTTTTCCGTCGATGTAAGCTTCTTGCCAATCATAACTGTTGGCTAACCAAAGTGCAGCCCCCAGACCTGTGAAAATGTATGCGAGTTGACTCATGGTTGAATAAGCAAGAACCTTTTTCAAATCGTCTTGAACGAAAGCAATGGCCGCTGCCATGACGGCGGTGATACCTCCAATTGTAGCGATAATGAAGGCAAGGTCAACCAATTCTCCATGCATCGATTCTGCACCAAAGAGCGGGAACATTCGAGCGACAAGGTACAATCCTGCGTTGACCATGGTTGCAGCGTGGATGAGAGCAGAAACAGGCGTTGGCCCTTCCATTGCATCAGGTAACCATACGTGGAGTGGGAACTGAGCAGACTTACCAACTGCACCGATGAACATCATCCCGAGAGCGATTTGAAGTTGCCCCGGGTCAACCTTCGCTATTTCGGCTGAATCGAAAACAACTGCATAATCAAGCGAACCGAAGAGGTTCCAAAGGATGACCAATCCAATGACGAGGAATACGTCACCAACACGAGTTGTCAAAAACGCCTTCTTTGCTGCATATGCAGCACTTGGTTTGTGATAGTAAAACCCGATGAGAAGATACGAACAGAGACCCATAAGTTCCCAGAAGATGAACAACCAAAGGAAGGAATCAGCGAGAACCATCCCGAGCATACCTGAACAGAAAAGAACGAATTCAGCGTAAAATCGATGGTTGCGGTTATCGTTCACAGGATCGGTGTTCATGTAACCGATGCTGAAGATGTTGATGAGCATGCAAAGGAAAGAGGCAACAAACAGAAGCATCACGGTGACGTGATCGATGTATATTCCTACATTGAACGCATTTGCTTCAATTGTTGAACCTGATTCAATCCAGCCAAACGACAACCAAGTTCCTATGTGGTGTTCACCCAAATTATTGCCGATAAATTCAACGATGACGAGCATCGAGAGAATAAAACTTGCAACCATGATTGGTAGAGCGATGAGACCACCTTCTTTGGCAGACTTAACCCATGTTTGATTTCCATTGAAAATATGTCCAAGGAAGAGGATTACAGGGAAGATGAGCATCGGCAAGAGGACGATGAAAATAGCGTACTCAATTATCCCTCCTGCCATTGAATCAACTCAGTTTTTTAACAGATTTACATCATCCAGTGAAATTGTTTCATGTTGACCATACATGGCCAAGAAGATCGCCAATCCAATCGCAACCTCTGATGCTGCTATGGCGATGGCAAAGATGGCGTATACCCAACCAGATGCGTCACCATGCTGGATGGCTGCTGCAACAAACTGGAGATTTGCCGCGTTCAAAATCAATTCAAGACACATCAGCACAATGATGGCATTCTTTCGCGTGAACGCACCCCACAGACCAATGGTGAACAGTATCGCAGAGAGAACGCTAACCCATGCTGGATCGATCACGCATCTTCACCTCGCTGTTCCCACTCAAGGTTTTCACGACGTTCGTCTCGAACGAGATAAGCCGCGCCCATCATCGCCATCGCCATGAGAACCCCAAGGGCCAAGAGCGGTAGCGCCCAATCCTGAAGCATCGTTTCTGCCAGTTGAAGGGTTGTGACCTCTTTTGGATCTTCATCCCAAATCGTTGCAGTACCCAAGACGGTAATCATGGCTCCCAAAAGGAAAATGAGACCGATGCGGGTTAAAGTCGACATCAGTCTCATTCAAAGTCCTCCTCTTGGATTTGACGTCGAGTGAGCATGATTCCAAACAACACGACCAAACCAACGCTGGCCAGATAAACCAGAATTTGGATTGCAGCAAGAAATTCGGCACCCATGAGGATGAAAATCCCAGAGACGGCCATGAAACAGAAGATCAGTGAAAGCATCGAGTGAGCAACGCGCTGCGCGTAGATAAGGCCCAACGCGCCGAGGATTGTGATGGTTGCGAAGATGAAAAAAATGATTGTCTCAGTAATTGAGGCAACATCCATTTCAGGCACCTTCCTTAGCAGCTTTCGCCGCCTTTGCAGCCTTCTTTGCACGCTTGTCTCGCTCTTTGGTCGCTCGCTTTGCAAGTTCGCCGTCGACCGCCTCTTGATGGACGGAAGGAAGCACGCGCGTCCGGCTTGCATCGAACCAAAGGTCTTGTCGAGTAAAACCAGACATTCCATCGTATTCATTGGTCATGAAGAACGAGGTGAATCCACAAGCCTCCATGCAAAGACCGCAGAACATGCATCGACCAATATCGATGCGGCCTGAAACAATTTGATCGTCAGCGGTCCGCAATTCGGACTGTGCGAGAATTTCCTCTTGGCCGGAATCGTTCCAACGTACGGTTGCAGAGTCGCCTGAGAGGTCGAGTACCTGAGCAAAGCGCCATTCTGCAGGAGGAGCTGCATGCGCTGTGATGAGGTCGAAAGTTTCCAGTTCTTCGGCAACTTCCTCTCGGAACTTGGCGGCATAACCGCCGACTTCGAGTTCTGCTCCATAGCCTTCGAATTCACCTTCTGCATTGTCGAGCACATCGACTCGAAGTTCCGTGGTCATGTGCAAACAATCGTTTGGACAGATGTTGACACACATCTTGCATGCGGTACAGGTCTCCCAGATAACTCCAATTCTGCCGTTGTAGTTCCCCGGAACGAAAAGCCAAGGCTCCATGTCCTCAAGACGCTCGTAAGGGTATTGGACAGTCTGCGGTTTCCATAGACTTGGGAAAAGGTCTGATGTCACACGATCAGGAGCAAATTCTTGCTTAGAGATATCGTTGTACATGGCCCGATCTTTTGCTCGATGCTGACTTGCATCATCCAAGAACTCAGGGTGCGATGTGTTGTGATAACCCATCCCCAAAAGTTTGGGGAACAAGCGACCAAGAAGCGGGAAGGTCCGCAAAGCCGTAATCAAGGTGATCTTGAAAGGATACCAGAACAGGTTGCGGAAATTGGGTCTTGCTTGAGGGTGGGTTGGCATGTTTCTTCACCTCAGTCTTGTCCCGGCGTGTGCGTACCTGCTGGTTGTACCGTTTGCACGTGATACATTCGTGCAGCACGTTCATTCTTGCCCGTATCGTTGAGCAAAAGGAAGAAAATTGCGACCCACAGTATTGTGGTCAACACAGGAACGAGGAAGGGGATGCCAAGTGCGTGCCACGCCGTTCCACCGTAGGTGGTGTCTGCCACACCTTCGGGGTTGAAGAGATACAGACGGTAGACGGCTGCAAGAACAACTTGGAACACTGCCAGTGGAAGGAGCATACGCCATCCAAATTCGAGGATTTGATCGGTTCGAATGCGGGCGAGAGAGAACCGAGCCCAAACGAAAACGATGAGGAACACGAGCCATGCCTTGATCAAAACGACCAAAGCGCCGGGAATCAAAAGATAGGCCGCTCCGAGGTATGGTATGCTGCCGATTATCCCTTGGAAAGGAAGGTGCCAGCCACCGAGGAAGAAATGCGTGAAGAGGAAACAGGCTGCATAGGTTCGAATGTATTCGGCCATGAACAGCATTCCAAATCGCATGCCACCGTACTCAGTCCACCAACCTTCAACAAGTTCAGCTTCGGCTTCGGGCATGTCGAACGGTACGCGCTCAACTTCTGCAATCATCGTGATGAGGAAAAGCGCACCACCCAGCGGCATCAGGAAAATGTTCCATGAGCCTGCAGAGTGCTGGAAATGGATGCTATCGATGATGTTGAAGGTTCCTGTCAACATAGCGACAGAAAGCAGTGTGAGGAGAAGTGGGATTTCGTAGGCAGTCAATTGTGCCGCCGAACGAATACCGCC
>CEPA01110650.1_pt1 | contig 10031 bp, 7 predicted proteins | sample 356241 | NCBI WGS metagenome assembly CEPA01 (sample SAMEA2620542, study PRJEB7988) | marine metagenome | biome: marine biome (ENVO:00000447); feature: surface water layer (ENVO:00002042); material: "saline water (ENVO:00002010), including plankton (ENVO:xxxxxxxx)" | depth 5 m
TCTTCGAAAACTCTTTTTAAATAAGATGTTAAAACTCTTCCTAGATCTGAAGGTATTATCGATTTTGCACCGTAGGCATATTTCTTAGTGCGCAGGCCTTTAACGATGGTTGCATAAGTTGAAGGACGACCAATCCCCTCCTCCTCCATTTTCTTTATCAAGGACGCTTCAGAATATCTATTAGGAGGAGTTGTAAACTTCTGTTCGTATTTATTTGACTTCAATTTCAATTCATTTCCCTCCTCTAATCCTTCAGGAAAATCTGTAACTTTTTCATCTTCAGAACCAGTTAAAATTTCAAAACCTTTAAAGAGATTTTTTCTTGAAGAGGCTCTAAATTCATACTTACAGTTATTTGATTCTATTATCAAGGTTTTCCTTTCGTACCTTGAATTTTCCATTTGACTTGCAACAGTCCTATTCCATATTAGCCTATATAGTTTCTCTTCATCCCCATTTAAAGAAACTCCTTGAGGAGTTTTTGTTATATCTGTAGGCCTAATTGCCTCATGAGCTTCTTGAGAGTTTTGAACTTTAGATTTATAAACTCTTGGCTCTTTTGAAAGAAATGATGAATCATAATTAGAAGATATAAAGTTTCTTATTTCTTGCAAAGGAGGAGGTCCTGGATTTTCCTCTGAGAAAGGTTCGCCGGTATTCGGAGAGGTGCTTATAGTAATGCCGTCAGTCCTTAAGTAAGTAATTAATCCTCCTTCGTAAAGCTTTTGTGCAGCCTGCATGGTTCTGTCTGCAGTAAATCCTAGGCCGCTCGCTGCAGACATCTGAAGGGTTGATGTTCTAAAGGGAGGCTTTGGACTACTGGACTGAGGTTTAGATTCAATTTTTTTTAATAGAAAAGTTAATGATTCTAATTCTTCAACAATTTCTGTTATCTTTTTCTCGCTATTTATTGGATTTTTGGAAATATTTCTTTCAGATATTTTGGCAAGATTAGCTTCAAAAGTTGTACCGAGATAATCAAAAGTTGACTCAAAAGGCCAATATTCCTCTGGTATATGCAAATCTCTCTGATCCTCTTTTTCGCAGATTATTCTGAGCGTTGGAGATTGCACTCTACCTGCTGACTTTGCTCTGGAGATATGCCTCCAAAGAAGTGGAGATACCTTGAAACCTATCAAGTGATCCAATATACGTCTTGCAAGATACGCCTCTACCAAGTCCTTATCTATTTCTCTAGGTGAATCAATAGCTTTTTTGATAGCTGAGGGTGTTATTTCGTTGAAAGTTACTCTTTTCACGTCGATATCTTCAACTAATTTTTTTTGATTGAAATCACTCAATATATGCCAAGCTATAGCCTCTCCTTCTCTATCGGGGTCAGTAGCTAAATACAAAGTGCTTGAATCTTTGCAGAATTTCCGGAGTTCTCTCATGACCTTTTTTCCTTTAGATGAGAATTCCCACTTAAGGTTAGTCCAATCGTTTGGATCTACAGCGTTCTCCTTGTCAGAGAGATCTCTAACATGTCCAACGCATGCTTCAACTTGCCATTCAATGTCTGGGAAAGAAGAAACAAGATAACCTTGGATTTTTTTTGCCTTTGCGCCAGATTCAACTATGACCAGTGATTTCATAAATTTTTATAATTTTAAAGCCTTTACAGTATAAAGTTTAAGAATGGGTCTTCTGTCAAGTGTTTATTTATCTTGAATCAAGATTGAGTATGTCGTCTATCAATTTAGGTCCTTCGTATATGAACCCAGTATAAATTTGAACTAAATTAGCTCCAGCATCAATTTTTTCAAGATAATCATCAACAGTCATTACTCCACCTGAGGCTATGATCGGGAGCTTATCTCCAACTATATTCCTTACATTAAGGAGACTCTCTGTAGCTTTATTTTTGAGGGGTGTTCCGCTTATACCTCCTAAGCCTCTAGAGTCACTATGGTCAACAGTTGTATTGCTGCAAATTATTCCATCTATGTCATTCTTAAGTATCGATCTACAAATATCCTTTAAATCATCTAGACATTCGTCTGGGCTTATTTTTATGTAAATAGGTCGGTAGCCATGTATATTGGATAGTTTTTTCTGTTTAGCTTTTATTGATTCAAGAAGGGAGTCTAAGTATTCAACTTTAGTAAGTTCTCTCAAATTCCTAGTGTTAGGTGAGGAAATATTAATGGCTATGTAATCAGAATACTGATAGAGCTTCTTGAGACAATAGATGTAATCATCTGTAGCCTTTTCATTTGGAGTATCAAAGTTTTTTCCTATGCTTGAGCCAATTAGAATATTTGTCTTTTTGTTCTTTAAATTTAATACTAAATTGTCAACGCCCTTGTTGTTGAAACCTAATCTGTTTAAAAGAGACTTTTCATCCAAGTTTCTGAAAAGTCTTGGTCTAGGATTTCCTGATTGGGGTCTTGGAGTAACTGTCCCGACTTCTATGAAGCTTATGCCTAGAGCAGCTAAGCAATCGATATATTCTCCATTTTTATCTAGCCCTGCTGCGATTCCAACTTTGTTGTACAAATTTCTTATATCCCTATCGGAAAAAACTGATTGCTTATTTGGCTTTTCTAAAAAAAACTTAATAATTCCTATGTTGTAAAGCAATTTTAAGCTTTTGAGGGCTAGGTCATGTGAGATTTCTTCAGGCAAGTAATGCAAAACTTTTGTGAATAGGCTTAAAAAATACATCATGATTTAAATTGGTTCGTCATTTTACAACAGGTAACTGTTAAAATGATGGTATCAACATCTCTCTAAATTAAAAAAATAAAGTTGACATTATGGAGTAAATTGAACTTTAATACGCAAAGTAGTTCCCAAACCCTACAAAAATTGGAAAAATTAATTTTACAAATAGGTTTTAAAATGAAAAGACTCATTAAGAACATAATAGCTGCGACATCTACGTTAGCTATTGCAATTTTACCCCAACTCGCCTCTGCGGAAGATGAACCTACTCAAGCTGGTTCTTCCGCTGGTAGTGCTGCAGGCGATGCTGCCGCTAAAAGCGCCATCGGAGGGGTTAGTGCAGGAACGATTGCTGCTGTTGTGGCTATTGCTGCTGCTGCAGCCGCTATATCTGACAGTGGATCAGGGGGCGGTGCAGTAACTCCTACACCAACACCGACTCCGACACCTACTCCGACTCCGACTCCGACACCTACTCCTACTCCAACTATAGAGACCTACGTGACTGAGGTCATTGTTGACGTACCAGGTGCCGCATCATATACACAGGCTGGGCCGACAGCGACAAGAGCAACTGGAGCTACTGCTACTAGAACAACAGGTGCTACAACAACTTCTACTTCTACAGCAACAGCGACAAGGACAACTGGAGCTACAGCTACAAGGACAGTTAGTGCAACTACTACAAGCACACAAAGTGCACTTGCCAATGGTATGGGCACTACAACTGTCGGTACTGTTCCTGGGCAATTTGGAGGAGAAGAAGTAGTTTATAACCAAATAGAAGTCTTTGATACAGGAGAAACTGAAGTATATACCTACGACGTTGTAGAGGTTGACGACGTTGAAGAGGTTTATGATATTGAAGAAGAATATACTACTACTGAAACAGTACCAGCTGTTGCAGCATCAACTGCAACTGCTACAGCAACTGCAACAAGAGAAGTTAATTAATTCAACCACAACAAACAAAACCCGCTAAAGTGCGGGTTTTTTTGTGATTTCAAAAAAGAATTCCGGAAGAATAGGTGATATAAATTGAGAACCTTTCTTCATTTTAAACTCATCATCCAGCCAATATTTGTTTATCTTTTCCCAGCCTAAATATTTATTTTTAATTTTTTCTTCAACTAAAAAAAGTTTTTCTGTCTTATCAAATAATTTTACTTCTTTTATTCCCATAAAAGTTAAGGTTGTCTCAACTTTTAAATTATAAAGTTCAGGATTGTCGTAAGAAAAGTATTGCAAATACGAAATACTTTTCTTCTCTATAAGTTCAGAGTAATTAATTACAGGTACTATTGATTCGATTAAATTATTTTCTAATCCTGAAGTTTTTACAATCCTTCCATTTTTAAAGACTAGATAGATGCCGTCTTGACTCACCCAAGTATACTCTGAAAGTGTATTTTTACTCTCCAAAATCATCAGAGCATCCTTACCCCGACCTATACTGATTATTGCCGATGCATAAGGAATGTTTTGTATCAATTCTTCTGTTATTTGGCTATTATTTTTATCATCAGAGAAATAGGAATAAACTGATCTATATGCTTCTGAGTATCCTGGGGCCAAATTATTGAAATCAATAGCTGAGCAACTTGAAAGGAATATTGATAGAAAAATTATGATGTAATGTTTCATGCTTTATTTTAAGAAATCAGCCCAATCGCGTTTAAAAGTATCACTATTTGAGTCTCCAAGTAAGCTGTGAAGCGGATGCCGGTGCATTAACATTGCCCCTCCATCTTTTGTAAGAGGATGAAGTCCAAAAGTTATACTTCCTCTTCTATAGTCAGTGTAAAAGAGTTTAGTTGGGATTGAAAAATAAAACCCCTTATCAAAACTTCCTTCACCAAATTCTATTGACGAAAGATCTGTTTTTGTGGCAAAAACCCCAAGCGTAAAGCCTGTTTTAAATCTCCTCTTAAGGTCAACAGTAATTCCGACGTCACCTGCCAAGTACTTACCTGCTTGAACTGTTGCACCTACATTATTTGAAAAATCATAATACAAGCTTACATGTCCTGTAGTTGTTTCATAATCCCTAAAATTAAATCTTTGGTCATAATCTCTCTGTTTAACTTTATGTATTGATAGTCCATACTCTATATTTTTATTAAAAGGTCTAAATAAAATCTCTCCACCATATCCTCCAAACATTTCTTCAAGGTATCCTAAATCAAAACGCATAAACCAATCTTTTTTCGGGGAATACATATATTCTAATTGCATTCTAGCAACGTTATTTTTACCCTCTTTCAAATAGTCTTGTATATCACTTCTTACATGAGGTATGGTGCTGTAACTAGGATTATTTAATTCATTAAAATTGTTATAGATGTCAAACCCTAATGTAGTATAAAAACTGAGCCCTCTTGCAATCTTCAAGGTTGCATCTGTTCGCCAAAAAAGTTGACCAAGATAAAAGGCTTCTGGGCCCCCAATTTGATGTTTCAGTCCCGGTGACATTGTCCAATCAAATTCAGGAAAACTGACAGAAGGTTTAAAGTCTGAAGCTTTATAAAAGGGCTTATCAGTATTTGATAGGAACTTAGTTTGAGTCAGTAGTTCGGCATCTGTGATGAGAAGATTATTTGCCTTATCTAGGTTAAGTTTGTCCACGGATACTATACCAATTTCAAAATCACCGTTCATTACATGAAGGTTAATCTTTTCAACAGAATTAGGGCTAAGCGCTGAAACTATTCTTGCAGATCTTCCGGCAATTCTAGAGAAACTTAAGTATTTAGAAGAGGCAACTGCTACACTCACTTCGGAATCTTCAAGATTAGCACCTTGAATAAAAATGGCCTCTTCTCTAAGGCTTCTGTTAAGAGATCTATAAAATAAGTCTTTATTACCTATATAATTTTGGGTCTGTTCTTCTGTCAGTTTAACGACATTCTTTGGTTTAGGTTTTTTTATTGTATCCTCTGAGAAAAGCCCTTTTAAGGCGAAAGAAACACGAAACTGATCGCCCCTTTCAAAAGATACGCCTAAGTCGAGATTTTTGTTTACAAAATAATTTACCCCAAAATTGAATCTATTCTTTACTTCCACGGGGATTCTTGGAAATGGTATTATGTCTGGATTAGATGTATCGTATTCCAGCTTAAACCGCATTCCATACTTTCGAAGATTATATTCAATGCCTCCCAAAAGAGATGCTTCACCTGTAAACCACTTTTTATATTTGATGTCTCCCCCTTTTTGTGACGCACTAGACCCTCTGTCTTTGTATGATTCATCTATAAAACCAAATGGATTTGAAATACCCCCGTTCAGAGCAAGTAATCCCCAGCCCAAACCTGCAGTTAAATCAAAATTACCAAGGGATTTTGTTGAAACAATATACTCCGAAGAGAAACCTCCTGTACCCGCTAGATCTCTCAATCCGAGAGCTAGGGATGGCAGTCTTGTTGATTCTTCCAACAATTTAAATTTCAAATCAAAGCCTTTATCTTTCCAAGTTTGGTTGCCACTGTATGCAGCTGGCCCATAAAGCCTATTTTTTATTTCAGTATATCTATAAGTAGCCTCTAACCAGGAGAATGGTGAAGTAGAATAAGCTGTTATTTCATTTGGATAAGAAGCTGAAAAAGTTAGCCTCATTGTTCCCTCAGGCATGAATCTGGCATTTGGAAGCTCATAAATGCCTGTATTTCCATAATTAGACGAAGTAGGTTCTACTTTGTGAGAAAAATAATCATCTATGCTTGCAAAAGCACATATGTGAAATAACAAAGTTAAGAAAAATATCGATATCTTTCGCAAAGCAAAAATTATTTAATCATCGCTCAAGACTGCTATAGCAGCAGCTGTGGTAGCAAGATCAGCCAATACAGGAGTAATGATTTGAGCGATACTTACACCGTCCAATGTTCTTAATTCTCTAGACACATAAATAGTACTTCCAGGTATTAAATTGGTTTCTTTTCTAAACAAAGTTTTCTTATGGGAATAAGCACTACCATCGGGATTAACTATAATAATGTTACTTTTATCTGCGTAATTAGTGAGCCCTCCGGTCATACTTATATAATCTTCAAGTGCAAAATCAGGGTGATAATTAAGAGTTGAAGCATTTAGCACTTCACCAACGACATTTACAGAATTTGGCCTTTTGGGGATATATAGCTCGTCTCCATCCATCAAAGCAAGGTTTTTAAAAGGATCAGTTTTAAGTGTCAAAATATCTGCGGAAATAGTTTGGCGACCTAGAGGTTCTATAGATCTTAATCTTTCTATCAAATTCGTAATAGGAGAAAAAGTAAACTGTCCAATACCGCCAGCTACTGCTGAAATACTTCCACTAGTAAAGGTGTTTATTATAAACTTTTCTAATGTGTCAGCATTACGCATGAATGCCTCTTTTTGCTGTTCAGCAACACTCTTTCTTGTAAATACAGCACCAAGAGGATAGGAGCTTTCTGTATAGCCACCTGCACGATTTAGAACATCTAAAAGTGTCTCTCCTGGTTTAATTGAATAAGAGCCAGGATTATTTATCTCACCTTTCAAAGTGACATATTCGTACTCCAAAGACTTAATCTCGCGCGAAGCGATTACGTCCCCATTTTTTATGGTTCTCAATAAATTTTCCTTTGTAAAGTTAAGATTGAATATTTCTCGAGAATTTTTTTCATTGTTAACTGTATTAATCTCTATTTCAGGCTTTTCACCAACTTGAGAAGTAAAACCTCCAGCTAATTTGATTGCGTCCGATAAATTATCTCCAATTTTTAATTCGTATAAGAATGGTCTTTTAAAACCACCAATCGCTTCAAATGTATTCTCTATATATGGTATGAAAAGAGTATCTCCATCTAATAATCGCGTATCATTTGAGGAATCTCCAAAAATTAAAAAGTCATAAAAGTCGTATGTCTTAACAATTTTTCCATCTCTTTTAAGTTGTATGTTTCTTAAAGATCCTTGTTCATTTACTCCACCTGATACAAACAGTGCATTAGTGATCGTACTCAAAGCACTTAGCGTATATGCTCCTGGCATGTAAGCCTGCCCCAAAATATAAATGCTTATGGATCTTAATTCTGTAATTGCGATTGAAGCATCAGTTCCAACTAAATCTTCTGTTACTTTTTTACTGACTGCCATTTGGGCTTGATCAAAAGTCAAACCTGCTAGAGAAATAGGACCAATTTTTGGTAAATCTAAATTTCCATTCCTAGTTATGTATTTTTCACTTTTTGAGGACGTAGCTCCAAAATAATTTACTTTGATTTTATCTCCAGGTCCAAGTATGTAGTTTGAGGGTAAAGGGATATTGTTTGAAGGTGAAAAAGTAGAAGGCGCGTATTTAAAAATTTCGTATCCGTATATACATTCAGTGCATGTAATCTCAAGTTCATCGAGATCTTTCAGTTCAGGTCTTTTTACAAGAACACTCTCTTCTTCGTAAGTCTCTTCAATTTCTCCTTCAAGTTTGTTTGATTCTAACATTTTGATTCTAGTAGCATCCCTTTGGTCAGCTGGAATTGCCTCTAACATTTGCTCCTGCTCAGGGGTAAGTAATAAAGAGGCTTCGATTGATGAAAAAGAAAGGCATATCAAAAAAGCAATGCAAGTATTTTTTAAAATTTTCATAATATTCAATAATGGAAAGTTATTTTAACTTCATAACTGAAATTAGCTATCCTTAATAGTTTTCATTTCTATGCCTAAGCTCCATCCCAGCTTGTCCCTACAAGAAGAAAAAAAGTCATGATCTCTTGGATGTATTAAAGTTATGAGACCAGGATTTTTATCTATGGTTATCAGATCGTCAACACCGAGAGAAAGAGTATTGTGACTATCAAGACTTAACATGGTCTTTTTCTTACAATTTATTATTCTTATTTTTATTGTACTGTTATCGTTTACCAAAAGAGGATTTGAGCTCAGGCTATGCGGAAACATTGGAAGCAGAGTGAAGGCATTTATTGATGGATGCATAATCGGACCTCCTCCAGACATAGAGTAAGCTGTAGATCCAGTAGGAGTGTTTATTATAAGGCCATCAGCCTTTTGTCTATAAAGAAATATATCATCTAAGAAAACTTCATACTCTATCATTTGAGCAACCGCGCCAGAATGTATAACTATTTCATTCAAAGCAACTCTCGTTGTCTTTTCGCCTTGAATTTTTGCTCTTAACAAAAATCTCTCGTCCTTTATATATTTTCCATCTAAAATTTCTTTCAATTGGTAGGTAAGATCTGAAGTGGACAAGTCAGCTAAAAATCCAACTTTGCCAAGATTAATACCTAATATAGGTAGTTTTTCTGTTCCAAATCTTCTCGCACAACTTAAGATTGTTCCGTCTCCACCGATAGAGATCAAAAGGTCAGCTCTTTTGAGAATGTCCTCATCAGGGCAAATTTTATAACTTTTGGCTACAGATAGAGTTCTAATATCCTCAGTGAGCAAAATTTCTAGATCTAGATTTTCTATGATCTCGCAGCATTGATTTACTGTCTCATTAATTTTTTGTTTTGGTAAATTTGAGGATATAGCGATAGTCTTAAGTTTTTTAGTCGTTACCATTTTTTTACCCAATAAATAAATATTGTATCAATTGCAGCGATTAATACTTTAAAAATGTACTTTGTTAGGGCTAACATAAGAGCTGTAGACCAATCCATCCCAGTAGCAAATACCCATGTAAATTGGTAAATCAAGGTATCCAGCAGTTGAGAGGTAATAGTAGAAAGATTATTTCTCAGCCACAATTTAGAGTCTCCAGTAATACTCTTGATTTTGTTGAAAAACCAAACATCGAAAGTTTGGCTCACTAGATAAGCGGTGAGTGAGCCAATTACAAAGGCAGGAGAATAAAACGCAAGAGTGCTGATTGCATTATGTACCTCTAATGCAGACCCTGTAATCTGAGAAGGTTTAAATTGAATGCTCAAAACTAGAGTAATCATCACTGCTATGTTTGCAAAAAAACCAAGCATTACAGCCCTGTTTGCCTCTTCCCGTCCGTATTTTTCGTTTAAGACATCAGTCGCAAAATATATTCCTGAATATAAAATAGCTCCCATACTTACCTGATAGCTTGAACCAAAAATTATTAATTCGCTTACCTTTCCTCCTTGTAAATTGCCAAGCACAATTCCAAGAACGACAGCTACATAAAGTCCATACTTTCCAAAAAACCTATACAGGAGCAAGGCGAGGCCAAGGTCGTAAACCACTGTTAACAACCAAAGAGACTCTTGACTGAGAGAAAAAATATCCACTTTTTTAAATTTCCTTTATATTCTAACTTAAAGAAAAAATAAGATGACGTTAAAACTTGAAGATTTAATTAAAGAAAGTAAAAAAATAGTTTTTTTTACGGGTGCAGGGATAAGCAC
>CEPA01050700.1_pt1 | contig 10029 bp, 9 predicted proteins | sample 356241 | NCBI WGS metagenome assembly CEPA01 (sample SAMEA2620542, study PRJEB7988) | marine metagenome | biome: marine biome (ENVO:00000447); feature: surface water layer (ENVO:00002042); material: "saline water (ENVO:00002010), including plankton (ENVO:xxxxxxxx)" | depth 5 m
TACTAAAGCAGAGCCTATAACTGGTAGTACGTATATATTTCATGATCAATTAATGTTTGTGACTGGGGCAGCTTACGTATGTGGTTATCATGGCCAACCATCAAATGGTGGAGGAACTAGAGCAGATTGGACAGTTCCAGCAGGAGTTACGACAGCCACATTTCATCTTTGGGGAGCTGGTGGATCAGGTGCCCCAGGAATATGCTGTACTGCAGGATTAAATGGTGCGTCTGGAGCATATGCATATAAGAAAATCTCTGTAACTCCAGGTGATAGATACGTCTTATGTACTGGTACTGTATGTAGTAGAAACTGTGTAGGTTCAGGTGGTAACTTTTCTTGGAATGCATGTGATACTACACCTCTTCCAGGATGGCCAACAGATGATTGCGCTCCTTCAGATAATCCAGGTTGGGATCCAACGCCAACAGCATGTAAAATTATAGGTGGATGTAGAGGATCTAAAGTTTTTGTATTAGGTAATAATTTAACAAATCTCTGTGCAGAAGGTGGAGCTCCGGGAATCTCATATCACCAAATGATAACTAGCGGATCGTGTGTTCGTGATACGGCTGGACCAAATGGTGGATATGGCGCATGTATGTGTTGTAACTCATATATTTGTGCATGTGATATTTTAGATAGAGATCCAGATGATAGTAGTGGTTCTAGGTATAGATCAGCATGTTATTACGGTGCTGACGGTGGTGCTAGAGGGCTTTTTGCAAAATTCAAACATAGTTGCTGTGGAAGATATAATCAGAGTCAGTGTTATATGGCTGGAAATATACAATTTGTAAGTTTTCCGGCAGGTCAGTGGTGGCTTGGTAATACAGTTTCAACTGCTCGAGGGTTCTGGGCTGGATCAAATTCACATCATTGTACTGATAATGATTGGGGATCTTTCGGTCCACATGGTACTGCTAGACGACAGAATATGATGGGTAATGTAATTGCAAATAATAACTTTGATAATGGACACGCAATGATGGGTGTAGGCGGATTAACTGCTTGGACATGCGCTGGAACATGCTGTTGCGGTGGTTCCGGCGGCGGCGGTGGCATCTACATAAATTACGAATAGGAAATAAAGTATGGCTAAAAATTTAACAACATTCGTAAAAAGCCTCGGAGCTAATAAAGTTTCCGCCGAGATGAAAGAACGTACGCAATGTTATTGGGATTGGATTCCTAGAAATACATTTCACGATGATAGAACATGCGTCAACTTTCATCACGAAAGGTTTTTCTGTGTTCCAGCGGGTATATGTTGTGTACGATTTGAAATATGGGGCGCCGGCGGAGCTGCAGGTGGTGGATGTAACTGTATGTATACTCCTCCATCTGGATCGGGGGCATATGCTAGAGCAACAATTACAACTACGCCAAACACATGTTACAGAGTTCATGTAGGTTACAATTATTGTTGTACACACCAAACTGGTGGAGACGCAAGTACTCATAGTAGTTATTGTAATAATGATTGTCGACATACATGGGTTATAGGAACTGGATTAACTAATTTTTGTGCAGAACATGGTTGCTCTAATAGGACGTGTTGTTGTAATACTGCAGTATGGGCAACTAATTGTGCTAAATATCAAAATGATAGTGATAATGCTGGAGCTAGATTTTTTGGTGCAGACGAAGGAGTTAGAGGAAAAATTGGTTTTCTAGAATTAGTAGATTCTGCATCTGATCCCAATGATTATTTTCAATACAGACCATGGGTTCCTTTTCCTGGAGGATTATGGAATAAATACGGTGGACATGTTGTTGGAAATTATCATGGCCAATATACAAATGTGTGTTGTAACAATGATTATGCTGATGGATTTATGGGTGAACTTTTTGGATTTGGTACTAATGGCCCAACCGGTTCAGGTAGATATGCTGGATGGGGAATGGTAGGTGTTCCACATTGTGGCGGTAGTACAGGATGCGGTGCTTATCAGAATAGTGGTCGAGTGCGAATTAGTTATTCGTGCGCAAATACATTTGAGGACTAGGAGAAGTTATGGCTAAAAATTTAACCACATTCCAACCCGGTGCTTTTAAAGCAACTACGGATCTTACATATAAAGAACACAGATATTATGGTTCATGGGGGCAAGATCGAGCAGGTTGCGGTGATGGAAATGGTGATTATGGACACCCAATACATTTCCTAGATAGGGACGATACTCCTTGTACCGAAAGCAATAATCGCCATGTTATGAAAAGAACTCTTACTAAAGAGTATGGAACTGAAGTGTTTGCAATAACTTCATCCGGAGCAAGTGGCGGCTCATGTTGTTGTCAGCAAAGTAGTCCTGGTATTGGCGGAATAACATATAAATTTAGTCCACGATGGAGCCAAAATTGTGCGGACAGCGATAGCATGCAAATGTGTATTTTGATGTCTTCAGGTTGTTGTCATGCTGCTTGTGTTGGATGTTGTAGCTGTCATTACACTTTTTGTGTAAACGGTGGATCGGGTCCTGTTAATGGATCTCATCCCGTTACAGGTAGTACTAATTCATCCAATTCAGCAAATACGTTTTGTTTATCTGCCCTTGCAGGGTGCGGAGCCGCTACTGTTTGTAACTATTTTTATAATGCTTGTTGTAATTATGGAGCAATTGCTTCAGGCGGGGCATATTTGCATCCTTGTTGCTGTATATGGGACACTGGTCGTGCTAGCTGTTATACTACTGACGGCCGTCAACAACCAGGTTCTGATTGTGATCGTGGTTTTGATTGCTGTAGTTGTGTCTATAGAATTGGTGGTAATTTTGAATCTGGATCTTGTATTACTAGATGTGCTGGACAAATGTGTGGAACAGCTATGCATTCTGGATCTTCTATAGCCAAAACTCAATTATTTAGACAGGGCGTAGTATCAGTACATAGTCATACTATATGCGAGCAGCAAATGGGTGGTTGGCATCATAAATGTAACCAAAGTTGTCTATACGGTAACAACCCACAAGACACGGGATACTGGGTTTCGGGTATGGCTACAAGTGGTGGACATTCTTGCGGTGGTCCATGTTGTTGTGGAGCTCCAGCACAAGGCGGCATGGTAAGAGTAATTTACGACGATGGAAATCCACTTCCATGATCAGAACAGGTAAATAATATGGCAAAAAACTTAAACACATTTTTAGGTCAGTACAGCTCAGTAGCAGTTAATACTGACATGAAAGAAAATGAAACTTGCGAAGTCGTTTGGTCTTTTCTGAGACGAAGCGGTCAACCAGGTGTCGGTGGACCTGGACACGATGCTTCTCATAATAATATTTGGGGTGGAACTGGATCTCCTAATTATTATAAATGGAGTTGGATAGTTCCAGCAGGAGTTACTACAGCTACATTTCATATTTGGGGTGGTGGCGGAATGGGCGCACCAGCTTATTGCTGTATGAGTGGAGTTAGTGGTGGATCCGGTGCATATGCTCATAAAACAATTCCAGTAACTGGAGGCGCCTGTTATACAACATGCTTTGAGGGATATGAGAGATATTGCTGTACTAACGCTAACGTTACAAATAGCGGAGCTACTGATCAGGGAGCAAAATATCGTATGTACGGAACAAGAGGAATGAAGACTTATGTTACTGGAACAGGTCTAACAAACTTTTGTGCCGAAGGTGGTAATCCTGGAGTTACTCGTTGTGGAAATAGTTGGGGACAAGATCAGCAAAATAACACACCAAATTATCATCCAGGAGGCAATAATTGTCAATTATGGAAAATATGTCACGTAGTAGAACGTAGAACTATAGATAGTGATAACGACAGATACGCTGTTGCAAAATATTATGGCGCAGATGGCGGATCAAGAGGAATGTACGCATGCTGGAGAGGTAGTTGTTGTGCAAACCACGATCAAAATGCTAACAGATGTGGTGATAGATGGGTAATTCCATTTCCTGGTGGACTTACTCCAAATAAATGGGCACCATACGGTGATATAGAATTACCTTCACTACATGGTGGTCATATACATTTAAAGAATTGTCAGATTCTCTTTACGCCACATGGAGATTGGCCTATGATGCAGTTAAGCCAATGGTTAGGATATATGTGTAATTCTTATCCTTCTGGTCAAGTTGGAGTAGGTGGAATTAGTGCAACGTCCTGTGGTGGTACTTGCTGTTGTGGATCTCCAGGTGGAGTACCACATTTAAGAATTGAATATAGCTAATAAGGAAACAAAATGTCAAAAGTAACAAAAACCTTTACCTTCAAGGTTCCTGATGACTATACGCTACAGGAGGCTGCAAATGATTCCTCAGTTAGCTTTACTTATCACGGACCACATTATCTAAAAGTATATTTAGATAAAAATAATAAGTTTATGGATGCAAATGAAACAACATTAGAAGAATGGACTCATGAAGGATTCGACGGACAAGATGGTGCTGTACTAGTAAATGCGCTAGCTACGCCATTAGAAGCTTCGATCTTTTGGGAAATGAAAGATTCTGATGTTGCTGACTTGCCGCAAAGAACAAAAACTGGTCCAGATGGATTAGAGTACAAATATCCATGGCCTTTACCTCCACACAAAGCTTATCAAAGAGATGAAATGGTATGGAATCCAACTACTTTAAATTGGAGGCCTCCATATCCATGGCATAATACATGGATGACTTGGGCAGGAATCACAATGCAAGCACAATCTGTTCAAAATAGAGCACAAGAATGGTTAGATGCTGATTCAGGTGGAGATAGTGATTTGACAGTGGCTTGGACTAAAATTAAAGACGAGGCAGCTAATAAAGTTAATGCTTGGTCAAGTGCAGGATTTTTACCACATGAAGTTCAATTCAGATTGACTCCAGAAGATTCTGATGCTCAAGCAGAGCTTGCTAATAGGCCTGATGAAGATTCAGCAGTATAAAAAATAGAAGAGCCCTTTGGGCTCTTTAAAACACATATATATAAAACTACATAATGATTAATAATCATTCTTTTATAATTTACTCTTGTGAGGTGCTAAATGACAAGATCAACAGCGTTCTTCGTGAACGGCGGAGCAGGACGACATTTCTGCTCAATTCCAGCTTTAGAAAAATATGAAAAAGAAAATCCTGACGATGATTTTATTATCGTTTGTGAGGGTGGTATGGACATGTATAAAGGCCATCCATCACTCCATAGACGTGCCTTTGATCATTGGCATAAAGGATTATTTAAAGATAAAATTCAAGATCGCAATTGCGTAACTACTGAACCGTATCGCATTTGGGAATATTATAATCAAAAAGCTAGTTTAGCTCAGGCTTTTGATATTCAAATCAATAATAAAGGCGTAAGAGACTTACCAAATCCAGGTTTATTTTTAGGAATTGATGAGTTAATTGAAGGCAAAAATATTATTGATGAAGTAAGAGAAAAAACTCAAAAACAAAAAGTAATCGTATTTCAACCATATGGTCGTGGTACTCAACCTATGGGAAATAAAGGTCAACAGCTTGTTGATGTTGGTGGAAGATCTTTTTCTGATCAAGACGCATTAAAAATTATAAAAAAATTACAAAAGAAATACGGTGTTGTTCTTATGTCAGAATTTATTACTGACCATAGTAAATGGGGTTTAAGCGAACCTGTTGCACAACCAGAAAATTGTCCTCTTAGAATATGGGGAGCGGCAATTAAAGAAGCAGATGGTTTTTTAGGATGCGATTCAGTAGGTCAGCATCTTGCTCATAGTTTAGAAACTCCGGCCGTAACTGTTTTAGGATCTACTTTTCAGGAGAATGTAAGTTATCCAGATAACGACATTTTTCAAGTGTTAGATCTTGGACATGAACGTCGAAGATATGATCCAATTCGTATTTCTTTTGAAGAAGAAATTACTAGATCGCATCAAGGTATTATGTTACTGGCTGATAGTGCAGTTGATGAGATATGCAAAGAAGTAGATAGAATTGTTGCTAAAGGTGCTAAATAATGGAAAAAGATATTTGGATTGCAGGAATTGCCCGCGGACATAATGGCGGGGTATGTTTATTAAAAAATGGTGAGATTGTTTTTTCTGTTGAAGAAGAGAGACTTTCTCGTACTAAATATGACGGCGGACCATATGCTGGTATAGTAAAAATTTTAGATTATACTAAAAAATTAGATTATCTTGTTATAGCTCATACACAATCATTAGATGATACTGCTGCAAAAGTAGATTTTTCTGGAGATGATGTATATACAGGCTTAGCAAGAAAACTAGGACTTATCGATAATAATGCATCTAGATGGGGAGCTAAACATCCGCAAATAGTAGACATGTCTAATATGCATCATAAATTGCATGCAGCAGCTGCTTTTTATAGATCACCTTTTGATGACGCAGTAGCTTTAATTGCTGATGGAGCCGGCTCAATAATGCCAGTATCTGAACCAAATTCAGGAATGCATTTAGGATTATGGGAATATGAATCTATTATTGAGTGTTCATATCCATCAGTATTTAAAACTTTATATAAACATCTGGGTTGTAGAGAACCACTAGTTGGTCAAAAGACTCAACTTACTGCTGAATTTTTTGGTGAAGAGGGTGAGTACGAAGCAATGATAACAGATAGAGGTGGTATTACTAAAGCTTATGAAGCTGTTACTAGTTATTGTGGATGGCAACCGATTGAAGCTGGTAAAACTATGGGTTTATTTCCATACGGAAATGAAAATCCTAATATGGAAAATCTATATGATCAAAGAGCCCCACATCCTGGATCTTTTGATCGTAATATGTTTATTCCTAATGTTCCTAATGGAGCATTTGTAAATGAAGGAATGTATTCGTTTTTTCAAGCCACTCAAGATGAATGGAATATTGCTCAAGGAGATCATACTAAACTTCAACAAAGACGAGATATGGCATATGCTATTCAAACTCAGTCTCAAGCTGAAATGCTTAAATTAATTCGTAAAGCAGTGGAAATGTCTGGAAATAAAAATGTAGTTATTTCTGGAGGATACGGATTAAACTGTGTTGCAAACTATTATTATCTTGAAGAATTAAAAGATGAAGGTATTAATCTTTATATTGAACCAATATCTAATGATGCTGGAACAGCAATGGGTGCGGCATTAATGTATTGGCATGCTCGTAGTGATGATGACACAAATAGAAAATTAGATACATTATATCTTGGACCAGATCATAATTATTCAAAAGAAGATATTGAATCAGCAGTAAATAATTTTAATGGTAATGCAACTATTAAAAATGCAAAAGATAAAGACATTGTTGATTTGATGACTGATAAAAATATTGTAACAATATATCAAGGTCGATCTGAGAATGGTCCTCGAGCATTAGGAAATCGTTCTATACTATTTGATCCAACCTTTGAGGATGGAAAAGATTATGTCAATCTCGTTAAAAAACGTGAATATTTTAGACCATTTGCTGGATCTATTTTAGCAGAGGATGTACATGATTGGTTTGATTTACGTGGTATGGATGAAACACCACATATGATGTATGCAGTAAATTGTCAACCAGGTATTGCAGAGAAAATTCCATCAATTATTCACGTTGATGGTACATGTCGTATTCAAACTGTAACTGAAGAACAAAATCCTCTTTATTATCGTTTGATAAAAGAATTTAAAAAGAAAACAGGTGTTCCAATCGTATTTAATACTAGTTTTAATTTAGGTGGTGATCCATTAGTTGAAACAATTGAAGATGCATTGAATACATTAGCCAATTCTGATATTGAATATTTGTATTTACCAGAACATGGAAAGTTAATAACGGTGTCTAACGATGATTAAATTTTTTAATCCTGAAAATAAAGCGTATGAAACTATAATTGATAACGTAATTTTACCAGAAAATCTTGTTAAATTTGAAAAATGGGTAGAAGAAAATCGTGATGAAGTTAAGTCAGCTGAAGTAGTTACAGATGATGAAAATGAATCTACTAAAAAAAGTATTCGCGATTCAGCAATAGCTTGGGTACAACATAACGAGCTAACTGCAGATTTTTATGATAATATAACAAGAGTAGCACTAAATGTAAACAATCAAAAATATAATTTTAATTTACAATATTTAGAAGTACTTCAATATGGAGAATATTCGGTAGATGGTCATTACGACTGGCATGCTGATGATGTTTTAAGAAGTGATAATAATGACGCTAGAAAGCTATCTTTTTCATTACTCATTTCCGATGATGATGAATATGAAGGTGGGGAACTAGAGTTTTACGGTCCTGGAGGAATATACAACTTTAAACCTAAAAGGAATCAAGCTGTATTTTTTCCATCATTCAACTTACACAGAGTAGCTCCTGTTACTAGTGGGCTAAGAAAATCAGTGGTTGGTTGGATTCGAGGACCTGATTTTGTGTAGCACCTCAAAATCAACTGGCGGTCATATTTGGCCGCCTTTTTTTTATGGAAGTGCTTGAGCAAATTCTAAAAGATTATCATAAATCTTTGTTTTCTTTTTTAGTGGTCTATTAGAATAACTATTAAATTTCTTTTCATCTTCAGAAAACTTACCAGTCTTTACAAGTATTGGTTTTAGTTTTGCCTTATGTGCCATTTTTGCATCAGCTAATCTATCACCTACATAGTATCCACCTTTTATAGGAACTTGAAACTCATCACGCAATCTATAAAACATTTTAGGATTTGGCTTCGACCATGGATCGTCTCTAGAATCTGATGCATTATATAATATTCCATCAATACTTGGACAACCGGCTTGACCAAATAATCCGATCATATATTCGTTCATTTCTTCAACTTCTTCGATTGTTAGTTGTTTTTTTGAAATTCCAGGTTGATCAAATATAATAGCTAATTTATATCCTTTTGCTCTTATAGTAGCTACTGCGGACAAAGATCCTTCTATTGGAATAAACCTTTCTTTAGTTTTTATATTATCATGACATTCAATTAATACACCATCCCTATCTATTGCAATGAGAGGTTTGGTATATTTTTCATTTAACTGTTTTCTAGTTAGAAGTTGATCTGGTGAACCTTGTTGTATTTCTTCAACACTAGTTTCACCCCACATATTATAATTTGTCAATGTAATCCTCTACTTTGATCCAATCAATGTCAACATATTGTGAAAGCTTTTTAATATTAGCTTGAGTAAATTCTTGATAACTTCCTCTTAAATTTGCTGGCATTGGAATTTGATTAATTGGAACATTATATTTTTTTGAAAATGCTTCACCAATAGTCTGAAAGCTTACAGCCGTTCCAGTTCCTACATTAAAAATACCAGATACATCAGCATCTATCATTTGTTCATGTACTTTACATATATCGTCAACGCAAACAAAATCTCTTAAATAATTTTCAGAATCTTCAAATAACATAATTGATTCATCAACTAAAGCTTGAGTTTTAAATTTATTAATAGGAGATGCTTGATCGCCTTTATGCGACTCATGTAAACCGTACACATTAAAATATCTAAACCCTTGAATGTTAATCGGTAAAGGCATTGCAATAGACTCTAATACAAATCTATCAATTAAATATTTAGACCATGCATATCCGTTCATTGGTCTACAGTCATCTGTTTCTCTAAATGTTTTACCATCGCCATAAACAGAAGCAGATGATGCGTATTGTAAATCAACATTACGTTCTAAACATTGTACGATTAAATCAGTAGTAAACTCATAATTTTTTTTCATGAGTTTTTCTGCGTTATATTCAGTAGTACTGCTAATAGCTCCGCAGTGTATTACTAAGTCTAAATCTGGCGGTAATAGAAACTCAGGCGTGTCATCCCATTCCCAACCTTGAACATTATGGCCTTTAGACTTAAAGTATAGCCATAAGTTCTTCCCGATAAACCCTCGGTGTCCGGTTATTAATATATTCATAGATCTCTTCCATAGCTTTATTAAAATCTTCAGGATTTATTACATAAGTTCCAGTCGTACTTACAGCTAGACCAGCCATTTTATTTGCTATTATAACAGCGTCTTGTACTTCTAGGTTATTATATATCCCATATGCGAGTGCGGCAGTGAAGGTATCTCCCGCTCCAGTTACATCAAA
>CEPA01156884.1_pt1 | contig 10002 bp, 5 predicted proteins | sample 356241 | NCBI WGS metagenome assembly CEPA01 (sample SAMEA2620542, study PRJEB7988) | marine metagenome | biome: marine biome (ENVO:00000447); feature: surface water layer (ENVO:00002042); material: "saline water (ENVO:00002010), including plankton (ENVO:xxxxxxxx)" | depth 5 m
GAAAGCGAATTGTCAGGGTGCAAAACGATGTCGATTTGTTTTGTGTGTCCTGCCAAATGCTCGTCAACGGAGTTGTCAACAACTTCCCAAATGCAGTGATGCAAAGCTGAGCCGTCATGCGGATCTCCGAGGTACATTCCTGGTCTCTTTCGGACAGCTTCAAGCCCTTCCAGAACCTGAATACTTCCAGCATCATATCCGTCTTCCATAAAATCATCAAATCCAGTCAAAAAATAAGGCGCTGTCGGCCGTTCAGATACGCAGCTCTTACACCATACCTCTAACTGTTAAACATGCCCGACGAGGGTATGTAAACCTACCCCTAAAGCACTCTTCTGTGATACGTTTTTGGCCCTAAAATTTGCTGCCCATTCTTCCAATTTATTCAACGAAAACCCATGATGACCTTCCGTGAGCGTTAAGAAGAAGTCTCAATTCGGTTGAAACATGCCTGAACCGACCATTTGCGTTGCGCTCGACTCAACGAACGTTGATGACATGGTCGACGAAGCCGCTCGCGCCTCTACTGCAGGTGCGGACTTAGTTGAGGTCCGTTTCGACCGACTCTACCTCAACAAACCGGAACCTACGCTCGTTGAACAGGAAGATGGAGAAACCCGAAGAGTCATGCCGCCAGAAGCAGAATGGCCAATATCTGACGCATCGTCACTGAACGCGCAGGACACCATTCAGAAACTAAAAGATTCGATTGCTGTTCCCGTCGTGTTCACTGTCCGCCCTCCTCGAGAAGGAGGTTTTTTTCCTGGAACGGAAGAAGAACGCATTGAAATCCTGCAACAAGGTATCGACTCCGAGGTGACCTGGATTGATTTGGAAACTTCAATTGAAGATCCGCACCTTGAAAAATTATTGAAATCTGCAAAAGAAAAAGGATGCAAAATCATCCATTCAATTCACGACATCAACGGTACACCAAATTCAGAAGATATTGCTGCTTTCATTCGAGAGAACCATGAAAAAGCTGATCTTGTCAAGTTCTGCTCGACTGCGCACTCTCATTTGGACGCCTTACAAATTGTCGACGCAGCCATTGAACTGAAAGGCGAAGGTCTGGAATACAGCATCATGGCCGTCAACAGCGGTGGCGACTGGGCGAGAATCCATGCCCCTGTCTTGGGCGTTTCGATGGTCTATGCCACACTTTCAATGGAGCATCGTATTAGCGATAAGGGACTCATCAATGTCCGAGATTTGCGGGACGCATGGACACTTCTTGAGTACTGAAGAAATGCATTCACTGATTGAGCGACGGCATGAGTTGTTTTTCGGATTCCAACTTTGGATCAAGTCCTGCATTCATGTAGCGTCGATTGATGATGACTGGAGCCAGTACAATCGACATGAAGAATACAAAAAATGTGAGTGATACCGTCCAATTGGGTAAAACAAGGCTACGTGGCGTTGTAGAAATGGCAACGTCTGCAAGAATGATTTTTTCTTGCACACCTGCGTCACCCCTGCGAGAATTGTCCCAAGCATCAACTACGATGAAAAATTCCTGATAGGTCATATCAGAAAAGAGGGAAGAATACACTTCAGGAGCGTCCAGTGAAACGCTCATTACAACAGAATCCGTGTTTTCGTAAGAATGCACGTCCCTGTACGTCTTCCAACCCGTAACGTCGAAAGCAGCCCACTCGGGTGATACCTCTGTAATGAACTCATCTTCACTTAGACTCTCTCGTTCAAACCACCTGTCGGAATTACCTCCATGCATGCGTTGGTAGGACCATTCGTAACTGTCGTATTGAGAGGTGGTCATGAGATACACATCGGCGCTTGCGGGAACCGTGCTGTTTCCGATAACCCCTTCAATCTCAACACAAATCGTGGTCCTGTGTTCGCTTGAAAGGTTCAAACGTAACGCTCCAACGCTATCATTTCCAATTTCCATCGTAGTGAAAATGTTTGTCTTGAACGGCTCCACAGGTTCTTCAGAATGATAAGAATCGTACATCCAAGGTTCTTCGGGTGAAAGCAATGGATCGTAGGCTTCATCGCTTGGTTCTCTCCATTTTTGGGAACGTTTGCCTCCTTTCTCGCCGTCATCCCAATCGTCACCCATCCACCAGATGCTGTGGTGCGGAACCTCCGCATGCCGAGCTATTGTTTCGTTCCACACAATCTCAGTTTTTTCACCGCCGCAGTCATCGATTGCTGCTGATACAGAACCGTAAGAGGGAACGAACGCTGCACTAAATAAAGGCAAAACGAAAATCGAAAGCAAAACAAATGCCCGTCTTTGCAACATGGAGTCACCCCTTACCACTAGGTTGACGACGAGGTTCTTGAGGCATTCGTTTACTCGCGTCGGCGTAACGGACGTATGTAGCCACTTTCGTCGTTTCTTCGTTCTTGTTTGGAGAGAATCTTCGGAGCTGGAGGAGGTGCATGATGATCCATACCCAGCAATCCGCCATCATCGGCATGTTCGACCTCATATGTTTCTGCACTCTGTTTTGCTTCCTCCTCGATTTCATTCGGTTGCCGCATGACCAGCCACCCCAGAATTAGTGCGGCTAATATCAATGCAATATAGCCCAGTGCATCACTTCCAGCGTCCGACATCCAGGATTTCCATTCATCCAGACTAAAATCTGAGAGCGAGGGATCTGCGTCTTGCTCTGGCAACACCGACACATCGATCTGCGCTTCATCGCACAACCCCATTCCATCACACACTTCCACCTTGAGAATTGCTTCCGTTGGGTCGTCCCAAACAACCTCCGCCAAATTGAAACGTGTTTCATTGCTTTGGAACCAATCGTTGTCAGGAATACCGTCCTCATTTGCATCGGTAAGAATGTCTTTTTCCCATTTAACTATCAAATCGTTGCTGATTGTATCATCACGATCAGAGTTCGAACCATCGAGGACGTTTGTATCTCTATAGAACACGAGGTCCGATAGTGATTCGGCATCTGATACATTCACGGTAACAGCGGATGTAAAATCTTCATAAATTTCATCTGGCAAATCAATAGCACCTATTTCAGGAGGTGAATCGATGTGGATCTTAAATTCGGCACGCGTGACATCGCCAGTTCCAAACGCATCACGAACAGTGAGTTTTACGGTGTATAAACCAGGTCGCTCATAGGAATGCCATGGCTTTGGTTCATGTACGATTGGTGTCGCATCGCCAAAGTCCCAAGTGTACTCCAAGAGGCCATTCCAATCAGGCGATTCTTGTTCAAGAGGTACATATTTTCCTTCAAATTTCTGATCGCCATCTCGAGTACCACTTGAATCAAAGTAAAGCAATGCGCCAGGTATTGCGACGTTGATACCGTTTTCATCGAAGGTTCTCGACCACTGATCAGGTAATCCGTTTTCAGGAAACACGTCAGTATCCATGAGCAATTGACAAGATTCTCTGGCCGGCGTTCCTATTTCTGCTTTAAGATCACAGTCATCGCTAAGCCAAAGCCACGCATCAAGAATTTGTAATTCAATGATTGGGAGTGGGTTCGCTACAACAACAACAATGATTCTTGGAATGCTCTGATCACCATTTTCATCGGTTACGATCAATTGGATGGTTTGTTCACCAGGTTCGCTAAAGGAATAAGCTGGCAGAGTTTTGTTGCTAAACGTTCCATCGGGGAACGACCAGTTGAAGGTTAAATCGTTGTACGTTCCGGTCGTACCATCAACATCGAAACTCGTCCTTCCATCAAAAGTGTAAGGGACATTCACCTGAGCGTTGTCGACCAGGAAATCAAGTTGCGGCGCACCGGTTGCACCCGATTCTTTTACGATGTAATTTGCAACAGGGAGTTGATTTATGACATTGACACGGAGTTCAGCAATTGAAACTGCTCCGTCTTCATCGGTTACAGTTACAGTGATGTTCTTCAATCCAGGTGTGTTCCAAGATGGTGCTGGATAAAGAGCAGCCGAGGATGTTGAAGAGAAATCGTCACTTCGATCAACTTCGACACCATCGAGATTAACGCCATCTTCAAAAATCCAGTTCAGGGATAAGTTTTCGCCGTCGTCATCGGTAAAGATGTCCGGCATGAAGAGTGGAGTGTAGGTGTAGGTGGTCAGTTCGTCGGAGAAAATTTGGTACGGCACACGGTTACTGACAACAACCTCGATCGTTTTTTGTCCGATGTTGATTCCGTCCGAGACCGTTAGTGTAAGGATGTAGGTTTGATTGGGGCCAACAACATCTCCCCACTCATGGTTTGCAGTGTACAATCCCGTTCCAGATGTCACCTGAGAACCGTCTCCCCAATCCCATGAGAAGTTGAGATATTCCAGCGGAACGTTGTCCGATGTTTGGTAGGCAGAGAAAATAATGCGTTGATTGGTTAGAATCTCGATTCTGTCTTCCACGATGTTGTTGTTGACGGTTATGATCGGTATCGGTTCTGAATTATCCGTGATGTTGATTTGATTGATGCTGACATCCGACCAAGTCCCTCCAACATCCATGATTCGAAGTGTTGTGTTGTACACACCTGCTTGCGAAAACGACCTCAGTGGTGAACGCAATCCTGAGGTCATGTTGTCATCAAAATCCCAAGCATATGCAACTGGCTGGTCAAAATATGGCAACGTGTTGTTGTCCAAGGAAAGACCCCAAGCATCGAACCCGTCACCTGTGAACTGAATTTTCTCGTAGGTCTGGCTTGCGTTGGTTGAGATGGATGCATTGGCGACGGGTGCCAAGTTGGTCAATACTTGCGGCGAGGTTGTCTCTGTATCAAGCACCGCTCCGAGCATGTTCTTCATGGTGAATTGAATTGTGTACTGATCGTCTTTGTTAGCAGTAAAATAAACGTTTTCTGGAACGTGTATACCGCCTCCGGCTTGCACCCGTTTGGAGATGGTATCAACCACCGTACCGTTGCTGTCTCGTACCAACACATCCACATCAAGATCCTCAAAGAAAGCATTCGAGAGAATTGAATAATTGACCTGAACCGTGTCTGCCATGCCATCACCATCACGATCACCGAGCGTGGTACCGTTCAGCATCATGGTTGCAGGAGAGGTTATACGGGCCGCTTCGACATCAACCGTTCCCTGCGGATAGGAGGGCCCGCATGATGTGTAATCGCAATCTGCAACCGTGCTGGCATACCAAACAATGGCGTATACTTCATCGGTCAGGTTTCCAAATCCTTGGATTAATCCAGTTGCGACGTTGTTGCTGAAATCCAAGTCCTGAGTTGACCACAATCCATCTGCTGTTGATTTGTAAACCAAAACCCCATCGAAATTGGAGACGTCAGACGTGACGCGCAGTGTCAAAGGTGCTGGAGACGCTGAACCCGGTGTGAACTTGAACGAGCGAATACCCCATCCTTCCATTGTATGGCCCGTCGAACTCCACGGTGTCGACCAGTCCGAATTGGTATCTGCTGGTGTTATACGGCAAAATGTTGACCCTCCACAAGACGGATTGAGAACAAGATTTGAGAAACCGTAGATTCCTTGGTCGGAATCAATTGTTGCAGCGATTGAGAAGTTTGCGAAGATTTCACCCATGGTTCTCCCAATTTTACCGGATTGTCCGGAAACCGGCGATAGTGCGAGGTTCTCCACACCTAGACCCCCTGTTGCAGAATCTTGCACCAGTTGTCGAATCGCAGGACCTCCGCCAAGGTGGTCAGCCAAATACATGGTAAAAATGAAACCAGCTCCGTAATCGGCATTTCGTTGGTTCCACCATCGTACACTCAAATCCGATTGCTGGGTCCAACCGTTGAGGTGACCAGCAAGCGTCCCATCCGCTCCGAAGCAGAGATAAATCGCAACATCTGCATTGCCTTCATCCAACCAGAGATTTTCGTATGGATCTTGTGCATTGTGGAGGAGGTGCTGAAGTTCGTGGGCAATAATCGATTTTCCCCAAGCGAGGGTAATGTCTGCAAAATCGATGTAAACGACCTCGCGAGTTGCCGCCGTACCGGGTGAGAAGTAGCCTCCAATGTTGTACGAACCGTCGATGTCGTAAACAACAATTTCAACTTGACAATTGTTGTCGTTGTCCGGTGGCGCAAGACCTCTTCCATCTTGGTAATCCTTACCGAAGTAGGTCGTCATGGTTGGATAAATTGTCTGGTCCCAAGTTGATGCAAGATTTTGCAGAACTGTTGACGATAATGTACGACCGGATTGAACGAGGAAAGCGACTGTAGCCGTCGTTTTTGCCACATAAACATTGGTCGAACCACCTGAGATCGGAACCGTTAGGGTATCACCGACCACATGTTGGGAACAGGTTGAGCGTGCCATCGACGGTTGGTATCGTATTTGGTCGACGCCTGGTCGCCCTTCGTCAATCCACGCTTGTTTGATGAATGAGGTCGCCGACACGACGGGTTGCTCTTCGTCGATGAGAAGGTATTGCGAACCTGTACGGACATCGAATTCACTCAAATCACCGTACACTGTACCAATTTCATCGGATGTTTCATGCTCTGTTTGCTCTGTTTCGTTCGCTGCACCATGAGCGATAACCGAAGTGAGCATCAGGAGAACCAGAAAGAGTGCTTTTGTAGAGCGCCGTTCAGACATTTTGTAACCCCGGTAAACATGATGCTGTATCGCAAATTGATGCATTGAAATGAGGTATTTAATACCCCGCGTTCTTAGCATCATAACCAAGGAGGAACAAGAAGTGAAGATGGCTGCTGTTTTTGTGGTGCTCTTGCTCGCCTCTTGTACCATCTCGCTTACGTCAGCAGAAGACGTGTGTTCAACCGTTGAAATTCTCGAATTTAACGGTGATTCTGCCAACCAAACTGTCACCATACAAGTCGATTTTGGCCCTCGACTACCTGGCAGTAATGCTTCAATGGAACTCCGGAAGTGGTTCATGGAAACAAGGCCAGCGTTCGATTGGAGGTTGGACTCACATTCTCGAGAAGGATACAATCTTACCAACCTCGAGGGAAAATTGGTTCCTGAAAACGTTCAGGAAGGGGGACCAATCGTTGTTCTTGCAGCCCACTATGACTCGAGAGATAGGGCTGAACGCGACCAGAATCCGAACATGACAGCCATCCCAATCCCCGGCGCAAACGACGGAGGGAGTGGTGTTGCGGTGTTATGGGAACTTGCGCGTATCATACCGTCCATGAACCTTGAACACGAAGTTTGGATTCTTCTCACCGATGCTGAGGATCAGGGGCCAACCCCCTCCATGCTCGGTGCAAAGGCTTGGGCTGAGAACAGGACAAGTAAAGAGGTCGCTCGAATCGATGCTTTCCTTCTCGTGGACATGATTGGAGATGCAGATTTGAAAATTTATCGGACCTTTCCACCTTCTCCAACCAACGAAGATGGAAATCGATTGTGGAATGCTGTCGAACAACTCGCACAACCACTTGGTTTGATTGACAACTTATCGGACTGCGACGGGAATCCAGGAATGGATGTTGTAAACTTTTCCAGGTCGGATGGAGTAATTGATGACCATGTGCCGATGCTCAACGTAGGCATACCAGCAATTGATTTCATCGACATTCGCTATGGTGAAAACGCAACCGAGTGGGGGGGCTATTGGCATACGCATGAAGACACGCCTGACAAGGTTTCTGCAGAATCCTTGGCTCACATTGGCAGGTTGCTTGAACTCGGATTACGTCAAGGTTCTTGGCTCAAATCTGATAATTCCTCAAGCGATGCAAACGCTTCGGAATCGGATGTCTTGGAGGTTGACTCTGTGCATACAAGCAACGATGACGCATCCTCGACGCAAAACATCTTCATTGCTGGTACGACATTTGCTGCAATATTGCTAATTTTTACCACCCTTGTAATTCTCCACCAAGGCGTGCGTTTGAAACGGTAGGTCCCCGTGCGCGGATATACTGCGACAAGTTGTTTTTCGCGCATTCCACGTTTTTGGGGAGTTTACAATGGACATAAACGAACGCCGTGATGCCTTGCGGGCACGTGTTCGTCAAAAGCTATCGGGGGTTGAACCCGAAGACGAGGAACTCGTGGTCAAAGAATCAGAAATCTTGGATTCTACAACCCAAGGAGACGATCTTGTCATCATTGAGGAATCAAATGGTGTCCTTGCATTGGCTTCCTCCTTGATATTCATTGGTAGTATTCTCGGTATCATCACAGGATTGTTGCTGTTGCAAGGAAATCCTGCGGAACTTTTGGATCAGTCGTTTAGCAGCGACGAAGTGGTGGATTTTTACGGCGTGGTGCTTGAAGCCGAGTCGGGTGAAGCAATCGAGGGCGTAACAATTGAATTGATCGTCATCGAAACGGGCAATGTCCAAAATACAACCCAAACAAATTCTTATGGATACTACGAATTTAATGAAGTGGAATCGAAACCACATATTCTCAGAGTGTCTCTTGAATCTTACAATACAATAGAGCGAACCTTTGCGCCTGAACGAGCAACACAAACACCGTTCACATTAAGCAAAGGAAACGCAACTCTTGAAGAAGATACGACGTTGTCAAGCACGGGATGGTCGCTTGAGAACGCCGTCGCCCTCTCAACCGGCATTGCCCTCGTTACCATCGCTGCAGGAATTGTTGGTTTGAATGCGGCCATCAACGTTCGCAGAGCGACCAATTACCGGCGAACTCAATATCTTGCAGGATTTGCTCTTTTCAGCCGAGGTTTCATCATCTTCGGACCGTTTCTCATTCTTTGCGGCATGGGATTGATGATCTTCGCACGCGATGAATTCCAAAACAATGAGGTGGAGTAATGTACCTCATGACCGTTGAAGGCGGTGACGGTTCAGGAAAAGGCGAGGCCGTTCGAATCCTTACCGAACTGCTATCAAATTATCCGTTTAATGAAGTGCATCGGACTCACGAACCACGCCGTCACAGTGATCTTGGTAGGTTAGCACTCGAAGCGGTGAAAAACGGCGACAAAACCCCGCTTCAAGAAGCGGGTCTTTTCGCTGCGGACAGGCTCGATCATTCACACACGTGGATTAAACCCAGGCTTGAGCGAGGAGATGTTGTTGTATCGGATCGAAACATTCACTCCTCAATCATCTATCAGGGAGTGGTTGGTGAACTTGGGGTCGATACGGTTTGTCAGGTTAATTCTGCATCAATGATTCCGGATTTGGTCTTCTGGATTGATTGCGACCCTGACCGTGCAATCGAACGCATTAAGCATGCAACCCTACGCATGAGTTCCGACAAACAAGAGTATTTTGAAACGCCTGAAATCCAAAAAACAATCCGGCAGGGATTCCATGATTTGTTTACTGGAAGCATACGTGTCGACCCACCTTTTGACAAATGTTGCATTGTTGGACCCATCTTAAACGAGGGTGGTTTGGATGAACTAAGACAAAAAATTCAATCGGAATTGCGTTCATTCTTCAACCGTCGACCAACTCCACTCAACGTCGATGAAGACAAAGTTGACAGATACTTACTCAATAAATTAGCCAACGATGTTCAGCAACAAACACGCCTCCCTGGAGCCCCGATGGAGCGCACCTCAATACACACGGGTTGGTTGAGTGGACGGTCTCCCGCCCAGTGGATGGAACATGCGGAAGACGATTGGAACTCGAAAAAAGCACGAGAGGCAGATGTTCCAAGCAATCCCCTCGCTCGCTCATGTTGGTCCATATTGGGTACTCTTTCGTTGATGGCTGGCTCGTGCGAAATTCCACGCCTCCACAAATCACTGGGGCCTCACAGGATGGTGACGCAACGACACACACAACGACTTGTTAAATGGCTCGAAGAGGCCAATTGGATTCATCGACAGCAAAACCACATCCCATTTGCTGAAGGACAGGTCTTCAAACTCCGGGACTCATGGATCGGATTCGCACGTCTGACCCTAGCGATGTGGCCGTTCCGCGTTGCACTTTCTCGATGGCGAAAAAACAATCCTAATGCAGCTTGGGAACAAGCGTTGGAAGCAATTTTGCAACACAGGAACGCACAAGTAGCAACAGCCATAGAGAACTCAATTCAGCGTTTGCAAATTCTGACGAGCGGACATGAAAACTG
>CEPA01087994.1_pt1 | contig 9980 bp, 7 predicted proteins | sample 356241 | NCBI WGS metagenome assembly CEPA01 (sample SAMEA2620542, study PRJEB7988) | marine metagenome | biome: marine biome (ENVO:00000447); feature: surface water layer (ENVO:00002042); material: "saline water (ENVO:00002010), including plankton (ENVO:xxxxxxxx)" | depth 5 m
TTATTATACCATTTTGAACCATTTCCAAATAGTTTACTTTGACTATGTCTGAATGATATTCGTGGTAAATATCTTGATTTATAAAATATTTTTGTTCCTGTAGATGCATTATCCAAAGAAGTTCTTTCTGCATTTAATAAATCAGTACTTTCTGAAATATTTATTGAAATTGAATTTTTATGTTGAGGCCAACGTTTTGAAAAATTTGCCGAAGATTCTAAACGTTGGTTAAGTCTAGTTTCTTGATTATGTGAAAATGTCGTATCCTGATAGTATGAATTATTTGACATATAGGTCCAATTAATATTTAAGTTCTGTGTCGGGTCAATTGTCCAATTATGCCTCCATTTTAAATCCCATTTTTGATTTAGATTGCCACCAATAACATTAGAAATATCTTCAGATAATATAGTTCTACTTAATGTTGAATTTAACGATCCATTATAAATGTATCTTTTTACATAATTAATTCTTGTATAAGTTTGAATTCCTTTTTTATCATAAAAATTTGTGAGTAATCTTGAATCAAAATAATCATTTGGTGCCCAAAAATATCCTAATCCTTGAACAAAAGTCCCATCGCTATTTCTATGACCAAAAGATGGCATAATCCATCCACTTTGTCGCCCTCCACCTTTGTTAGGTAAAATTGCTAGAGGGAAACCTATTATTGGTATATCATATATGTATAACCAAAGTGGTTTTGCAACTATACGTTCTCCTGTTATCATTTTCATTTTTCTACTAGCTAAATAAAAATGAGGCTCTTCTGCATCACAAGAAGTATATTTGCTAGAATGAACATGAAAAATATTATTATCATTTCTATATATTTCTTTTCCATAATAAACACTATTATTATAATTGGTTTTACCTTTTTTAATTCTACCTTGTTTTGAAATAAGATCAAATTCCATGTAATCACCAGAAAGTGGCTCTCCATCATTTGTATCGACAATTGGAATATTATCTTCACTTTTAAAAACTTCTAATAGATTGGTATTCCAATCAGCTGTAATTATATCTGATAATAGTGTTGTTTTTTGATATATCACACTAGCATTATTTTGCAAGAAAGTTTTTTTATCTTTTACTATGTAATCAATAAATTCTCCATTATATGTAATTGTAGAATCTATTTCATTATTATTTTTGTCCGGAATGAAAGAACCTCTACCTCCGCCAAATATTTGTAATCGTTCAATTTCGTCATTTGCAAACGTTATATTTATTGTATCACCGCTTGCCTTGTTTAATCCTTTTAAAACACTATCTTCAACTAGATGATAAGTGGTTCTAGCCATTCCAAAAAGATTTAAGTTATAAATTTTGTCATTTTTAAATGTTGAAAATAATTTATTTGCATTCATTTCATCTTTTACACTTTTCTTAGAGCTAATAATATCAAATATATTGTACGCATATGCATTATCAATAATTTCTGCGTGTTTCAAGAGACTATCTTCATATTGTATAAACATGTTGTTTCCACTCATACCACGATTAAGCTCTTTAAAAGTACAGCTGTCATTAAGAGACATTAGTTGATTTCCATCGTTATATGATATTTCATTCGCGATAATTGTTTTAGTATTTTCAAAAATTTTACAATTACCATTAGCAATAAAAGAAGAGCCTCTATATCCATTGGATTCCCAAATTGTCAATTTATCAGAATTGAGTTCTGTATTTTTTTTTAATAATTTAACATTACTATATGCTATAGAAGAGTCAGAATCCGGCCAATAATAAAGAGAGTCACAAAAGATTTTTTGTTCAGATTTATTTTGTTCAAAAATAATGTTACCGATTGCTTTTAGATAAGTATCATCTTTATCAAAATAGATCATTTTAAGACATTTAAGGGTATCACTATTTTTAATCATCATTACACCATCGTTAAGATGGAATTCGTTTAATTCTCTATAAAAATTAGCATCTTCAGTATACAGAGTAATGTCTTTAGTTTTAAGGATTACATTGCCATAAAGTTTTTGAATGGTTTGATCATTTTTAGTAAAATTTTCCAAATAATCAGCATTAATTATTTCGAGTTTATCATTACTAAAAATAACATTTACATAAACAAATGATAAAAAATAATATTTTGTGTACTTAAACAATTTTTCTCTATGTTAATTATTACTTAATTTTTGTTATAAATGAATTTCCAAAATTATGAAATATAAACTAATATTTTTAATTATTTATTCTTTTGTTTTTTCTAAAAGCGAACCTTATGTGTTAGTAGTATCTTTAGATGGTTTCAGATATGACTATATGAATTTTATTGATACTCCAAATTTAAATTATTTAAAAGAGAATGGTGTAAAATCTAAATCTTTAAAACCAATTTTTCCATCCTTAACTTTTCCCAATCATTACTCAATAGCCACGGGTTGTTACTCAAATGAACATAAAATATCTGGAAATAAGTTTTACAGTAAAGAATTTCAAAAATATTATTCATATAAAGATGCAGCAACAGTACAGGATGGTAGATTTTATGGATGTGAACCAATTTGGGTTAAGGCTGAAAGAAATGGTATTAAATCAGCAACATATTTTTGGGTTGGCTCAGAAGCTGAAATCCAAAATTACAGACCATCAATTTATAAAAAATATAATCCTAACATAAGTTTTAAAAGTAGAATAGATTCAGCTATGTCCTGGATTGATTTGCCATACGAACTTTCACCAAGGCTCATAATGTTATATTTTAATGAGCCAGACAGAAGTGGTCATGTTAATGGGCCTAGAAGTTCTATAACAATTGATCAAGTAGCAAGAATGGATTCTTTAATGGGATATTTAATTAAAGAAATTAATAAACGAGATAAAAATATAAATCTTATTGTTTTGAGTGATCATGGGATGGCTGAAATTAAAAACACGCACGTAATGATAGATGATTACATTAATATGGATAATTATAATATTTTTGGAAGTGGTGCATTTATTCAACTTGATTTAAAAAATAACAAAAATTCAATCATTAAAACGGAACTTGATAATATACCCAACATAAAATATTATTTTAAAAATCAAATTCCAGAAAGATATCAATTTGTAAATATAAATACAAAAGACATTCTATTAGTTGCTGATGAAGGATATTTAATAGGTATAAGAGAAAATATAAATAATGGATTATTTAATTTAAAAGGTATGCATGGATATGATCCTGAATATATAAATATGCACGGTATTTTTTATGCATATGGACCAGAATTTAAAAAACAAAAAATAGTTAGTACCTTTGAAAACACAATGATCCATAAATTAATTTGTAATATTTTAAAAATTGAAATTTATAATGATGAAATAATTAAAAATATAATTAAATGAAACTTTTTAAAAATTTATACAATATAACAAAATAAATTTTTAAATTTTGGAATCGTTTTACAAGCTACTTTATACAGTATACATTAAACATTAAAAACTTTGGGAGGATTTACTAATTGATTAATGTAAAAAATTTAGTAAAAAATTATGGTGAGGTTGAAGCTGTGAAGTCAATAAGTTTCAATGTAGAACCAGGTGAAATTTTAGGTTTTCTAGGAGAAAATGGGGCTGGAAAATCTACTACACTCAAAATCATATCGGGCTACTTATCACAAACATCTGGTTCTGTTTTAATTGATAATATTGACACTCAAACAAATTCTAATTTAATAAAAAAAAATATTGGTTATTTACCTGAACTTAACCCTTTGTACTATGATATGAGGGTTTATGATTATTTAAAGTTTATTGCAGGTACATATGATATTAAAAATGACAATTTTAATTCAGCATTAGATCAAGTAGTAGAACAATGTAGCTTATCAGGTGTGGTCCATAAAAAAATTGGTCAATGTTCTAAAGGATATAAGCAAAGAACTGGTTTAGCTAGTGCATTAATTCATAATCCCAAAATTTTACTATTGGATGAGCCAGTCTCAGGATTAGATCCTAATCAAAGAGTAGAGATAAGAAAATTAATTCAAGATTTAGGTAAAGAAAAGACTGTTATGGTTTCTAGTCACAATTTAGATCAAATAAAAGCAACTGTTGATAGGATTATTATAATTGATAATGGACAGATTGTAGCAGATGGAACAGCAGATCATCTAATCAAATCCTCATCTGGTGGAATCGTCAATTTAACGATGGAAATTAAATCCAAAGAAGATATAGATGCAATAGAGTTTGACATTGAAGGGGTTAAATTTTTAGATTCAAAAAAGAAAGAAGGAAAACATATATTAACATTTGAGTATTCTCATAAGATTGATCCAAGAGAAAAAATATTTAATTTTGCTGTTAAGAATAAATGGATAATTCTTGGAATGAATACTGTAGAAACTAATTTAGAAGATGTATTTAGGTCTTTAACAATGGAGGATACAGCTAATGCATAATTTAAAAATAATATATGATAGAGAAATGAAAATGTTTTTTAACACTCCTATGGCATATATTTTTTTAGGTGTATTTGTAATTGCAAATGGATATTTTTTTACAACTACTTTTTTTCTCATTAAACAATCAGATTTAAGGCAACTTTTTGATATAATAAGCTGGATATATATTATTTTTGTACCAGCAATTACTATGGGTTTAATTGCCAAAGAAAATGGTTCTGGAACGATAGAAATTATAGCAACGTTACCTGTAAAAAATTCTGAATATGTATTAGGTAAATATTTGGCAGCATTATCTTTGATTGGTGTTGGTTTATTTATTACCATGTTCCATTATTTTACATTGTTAAACGTGGGTACTAACATTGATCATGGAGCAATTTTAAGTGGATACTTTGGATTGTTGTTGCTAGGTGGATTATATGCAGCAATAGGATTGTTTTTTAGTAGTCTGACCAATAATCAGGTTATCGCACTTATAGCTTCAGCCTCTTTAGCCTTTAGTTTTTTTCTTTTAGGTAAAATGTTAATTTTTATGCCAAGTTGGATGTCTCAATTCATTCAGTATTTAAGTATTGATTTTCATTTGTCTAATATTACTAGAGGAGTAATAGATTCAAGAAATATCATTTATTTTGGATCATTAATATGGTTCTTTCTAAGCATGACTAGTCAAACAATATCAAAAAGTAAGTGGAGTTAAGATGTTTTTTAAAGTTTATAATAAAAGATCTTTTTTAACATATATTTTTTATTCATTGTTAACAATTTTTATAGTTAATTGGGTATCTCAAGATTTCTTTTTCAGATTTGACTTAACAGAAAATAAAATGTTTTCATTATCAGATTCTAGTAAATCTGTTGTTAAAAAAATTGATGGTTTGTTAACAATGAAAGTATATTTTTCTGATAATCTTCCAGGCGAATATGGAAGTAACAAACGTTACTTACAAGATATGATTGAAGAGTATGCCTCTTATTCAAAAAATATTAGATATGAATTTTACCAACCTGAAACTGATGAAGAGCTTGAAACAGAAGCGCAATCATATGGCATATCGCCTGTCCAATTACAAGTTATAGAAAATGATAATCTAGCAATTCGAAAAGTATATATGGGTTTGGTTTGTATTTATACAACAAATGAAGAGGAGAAAAGAGAAACAATACCAGTTATACAAAATGCAGGTTTAGAATATAACATCACTACGATGATTAAAAGAATGACAGACAGCAATAAGAGGTCTATAGGAATAGCCAATTTTTCTGAAACTGATATGAAACTTGAAAATGTAAAAGAACTTTTAAAACAAAATTATAATGTATTTGATATTAAATTAGATAATCCAGTTCAAAATAATATTGATGCTTTAATAATATCTGGTATCATAGATACATTAGATGACGTTAAAATTAATCATTTAGAACAATATTTAAATTCAGGTGGAAACATATTCATTGCACAAAATAGGATTTCAACTGATTTATCTACACAATCTGCTTTATCTTTGGAATCAAATATTTATAATTTTCTAGAAAAATATGGCTTAGGAATTAAAGATAATTTGGTAATGGATAAGCTATGTGGTTCAATTCAAGTTCTCCAGAATCGTGGAATATTCCGAATGCAAAGTCAAATGGAATACCCTTTCTTCCCTATGATAAGAGAATTTTCAGGTGAAGAAGTTTTAGTAAGTGGTTTAGAACAAGTTAGATTAATGTTTCCAAGTGAGGTTTTTCATTTTGTTGACACATTAAACATATTTCCAAATATTGAAAAAAATTATAAACCTTTATTGTTTACCTCTAGAAATTCTGGATCAATGGAACAATTTTTTAATTTAAGTCCTGTTCAAAATCCTGCTTTTGAAACATTAACAGAGCCCAGTAAAGTAGTTGGGGCAAAGTCTGAAATAGTAATTAATGATTCAATATTAAGTAAAATAATTCTTATAGGAGATTCTCAATTCATATCAGATGATGTTGGTGGAGGTATACAAGAGAATACTGATTTACTACTAAATTCTGTTGATTATTTAATGGGAGACGAGGAGCTAGTTTCATTGAGATCAAGAAAAGTAACTACAAGACCATTAAAAGAAATCTCGGATGGATCTAGGATTACTTGGAAATGGGCAAATAGGCTTGTACCATTCATATTAGTAATAATTTTAGCTTTATTTAAATTTAATAGTGAAAAAATGCGTGAGTCTAGGCTAAGGAGGGAATTTAGATGAATAAAAATTTAAGAAATAATCTAATTTTCATTTCTATTTTATTATTATTAGTAATTTTAAAACTATCAAATAATAAATCCAATCGCACTTCTTCCGAGTTAATTTATGAAGGTGATAAAAATTCAATAACGAAAATTATTATTTCTCAGAAAGAAAATTCGATTGAATTATTTAATGATGAAGGTGGATGGAATATTTTGGGTAATGATACTTTAATAGTTAAACAAGAAAGAATAGATAAATTTTTTGATAATGTTCTAGGATGTAAAAAACAAACTTTACTCTCAACTGACAAGGATCAGTGGCCAGTATTGTCTGTTGATGATTCGTCGGGTACACATGTATCTATTTTTAATAAAAATGATGATAAATTAGCCCATTATATATTTGGTAGATCAAAGATTGATTTTCAGAGAAATAACATCAGGATTGGGAAAAACCCAAATGTTTATCTAACTAATAAAAATGTTATTAATGATATTTTCCCACGAGATACTTTTTGGGGTGAAAAACCTAAAAATATAATATCAGAATCTGACTCATTAAAACTTTCTAATTAAAAAGGAAAATAGATGATAATTTTAATTCCCTCAAGTGAAGGTAAAAATCGCATAAAAAGACCAATGGAAATTAAATTTAAAAATACAGATTTTAAGTTTATGGAAGATGTTGAGCAAGTTGTAAGATTATTAGATTTAATTTCAAATGAAGATTTAAGATCCATTTATGGTACATCTGAAGAAAAAGCTATAGCGTTTCATAGACAAAATCAAGATGTGATGAATAGTAGATGTTGGAATGCAATTGAAAGATATACTGGTGTAGTATATGAGAATTTGGATTGGGCAACTGTTCCAAAACGATCAAGAAATTATATGGAAAAACACGTACGCATTTTGAGTGGTTTATTTGGAATGTTAACACCTATGACTTTAATACCAGATTATAAACTTAAGATGAATGTATTATCTTTGCAATATCATTGGAATCCAATTATCACTGAGGAGTTAGAGTCTGAGGATTTGATAATAGATTTATTACCTCAGGTTCATAGAAAAGCATATACAAAATCAGATAATGTTGTTGAAGTTGAATTTAATGTTATTTCTAAAGGGAAAACAGCAACTGCAGGTCATTATGGTAAGGCCGTAAAAGGCAATTTTATAAGATATTTAGCCCTAAATCAAGTAAAATCTATTGATGATTTTGCAGGTTTTTCTTATGATGGATTTAACTGGGATGGTAAATCATTTATAAAAGAAGTTTAAAAGCATTTGAAAGACTATAAAAAAATATTGACCAAGGAAGAGTATCACATTACAAGAGAAGGTGGAACTGAAACACCTTATTCAGGAAAATATTGTAATTTTTTTCAAAACGGTACGTACAGATGTGTCTGTTGTGATGCTCCTTTATTTAAATCTGAACATAAGATGAGATCTGGAGGAGGTTGGCCAGACTTTACAAAGGCAATAAACGATAATATTATAAAATATGTCGAAGACTATTCTTTAGGAAATAAAAGAATTGAAGTAAAATGCAATAAATGCGATGCTCACTTAGGCCATGTTTTTGATGATGGACCTCCACCAGAATACAAAAGATATTGAATTAATTCAGCTTCCTTGAAGTTTCAAGAAGATTAATTATGATTTATGAATATAATATATATAGATTTAATATATTCAATTAAACGAAAATAAATTGTACTCCGATTACCGGAGTATTTTTTTATAAAATGAGGACATAAAATGTTTAAAAAGTATTCTTTTATATTTCTTGGTATATTTATTTATTTCAGCTATGCTAGTGAGGATATGGCTTGTGAAGATTTTAAATTAAGTTATATTAAAGCTGATCAATTGTTAGGAATTCTTAAAAGTATGGGATACAATGTAATAGAATTTGAATCGACAGAATCAGAGAGCTTTTCCGATTTAATTTTTGAACCAAACGATGTTATCCAAAAACCATTAAGTATAATAAAATTTCCCAATTTTGAAACGAACTATCTTCAAGGGAATTCAGGTTCTGAAGATGAAGAGTCTGAGGTTTCAGATTTCAATTCATACATTGGAAGTAGCCCTTTTCCATATCTAGCTTCCGGTGACCCCCTGCAACGTATATTAATTTGTTATGATAATGAGGATATTGATCCTTATATAAAATTAGTTGAATACATAAAAAATAAAATTGATGTCAGCGCAAAGCAAATAATGGTAGATGCGTTAGTTATTGAAATTAATAGCAGTGATCTTAAAGAAATTGGATTAAATAAAATAGATTTTGAAAAAAGAAAAGTAATTGATGAATTTTCAATATTACCAGATAGTGTATCTGGTTTTATTGATATGATTAATAATTTATCATTAGGTGCAAGCTATTCAGGTAATTATACTGCTGATGGTCAAGAAATAAATGAATTGATATCATTAAAAATCAATGCTTTATTACAAAATACATCAGCAGAAATATTGTCTAAACCATCAGTTTTAGTTTTAGATGGTAGACAAGCCCGAATACAAATTGGTGAACAAATACCGATATCAAAATATCCTGTAACAAATACTGGAAATGAAATAGAAATACCTGATGTAGAATATTTACCAGTTGGTATAACATTAAATCTTCGACCAAGAATAGGAGAAGATAATAGACAAATTACAATGCAAGTGGAAACTATAATAACAGAAACATCTGGAGAACAATCAAGCTCTATTCTGAGTGCACCAACAATAACAAATAGAAAAGTTGAATCATTTGTCAGAATAGCAAATAATACTCCTTTTATTGTAGGCGGTTTAATAAGTAATAAGAACTCTGAGGGTGTCAGAAAAATACCATTTTTACATAAAATTCCAATTTTAGGAAATTTATTTAAGTCAAATTCAAATAAGGTGGAAAAAAGAGAAGTTATTGTTGTAATAACACCACATATTATTGAAGATGATTATAAAAAATTTAGTAAGGTTATTCCACAGGATTCTGATTTTTTTAACTCAACTGGAAATAAGCTATTTTCAAATAGTTATAGATTAGAAGAGGCAGATATTTGGGACTTTGATTTTATAACAAATAGTGAAGCTCTTAAAAAATTAAGACTTGAAAAAAGTGATGTTTTAGGTAATTATATTCCGGGAGAAGAATATTTAGTAAATAAAATGCTTTACGAAGTTATAGAGAAAACAAATTATTTTTCCTATGTAAATCCAGATAATATTATCTTATTCGAGGAAAATGGCAATTTAGTAAGGTTTAAAGATCTAGATGAATACTATTTAAATAATCAAGAAAACTTAGGAATAGCATTGCAATTAAAAACTAAGAATAATGT
>CEPA01003555.1_pt1 | contig 9963 bp, 11 predicted proteins | sample 356241 | NCBI WGS metagenome assembly CEPA01 (sample SAMEA2620542, study PRJEB7988) | marine metagenome | biome: marine biome (ENVO:00000447); feature: surface water layer (ENVO:00002042); material: "saline water (ENVO:00002010), including plankton (ENVO:xxxxxxxx)" | depth 5 m
AGATTCTTCGCCAGCAGCTAAATCTTCACCAGCTTGTGATTCTTCTCCGGCAACAGCACCAGCTTCTTCACCTCCGCAGTCTGCTCTGCAGATAACTTCAAGGCCGCCTTCGGGACCTTTTTCTTCATCTTTTTCACAACCAGAAATGACTGATGCAAAAACGAATAGAATAACAGAAACGTTTCTGTAATTAAACATAAAATAACTCCTTTTTATAATTTGTATTATATATTATATTAAGCATAATGCCTTTTTAGATAACTAAGGAGAAAAAAATGAAAAAATATTTAGAAATTTTAGAAGCAATATCAGATAGCAAAGTAGCAAAAAAATACATTTTGTTAGGATCTTTAGCAGTATGCTTAGTAGTGATAGGAAGACTTTCAGCTAAAGACCCTATAAGATCTGATTTTTGCAAAAAAGAAATTTCAACTGCTGACTCTTTAAAGAGAAAGAATTCATTATTAAAAAGTTCTATTGTGCAGTTAGAAGAACAAATAAGAAAAATTCAAAAAGAAAGATATAAAAAAGAAGTAGAATTAACTGAAAATGAAAGAAAAGAATGTAATATAAGAATTGCAAATAAAATAAAATCTGTAAAAAAGCTATATTTAGAAGCAAAATGTAAGATATGTAAATAATAAAAAGGATTTAAAATGAAATTTATATTTTTTTCTTTTGTAATTAATCTTATACTAACTTTTAATGTTTATTCACAAGAAACACTTGAGGTAGATACTTCTTTAGTAATAGATGAATATACTCTTGAGACAGAGTTATTTAAAGTAGATACTAAAAATACGTTCTTGTTGGACTCAGTATGTTTAGACTTGTTTGATTTTAAAGTTTTGAAAAACTATATAGATGAGACTGAAGAAAGCTGTCAACAAAGATTAATTAAAAGAGATAGACTTTGTTTAGATAATATTGAAAAAATTCAGAGAGAACATAAAGAGATATTAGACGAATTTAAAATCAAGTATGACAACTTATTAAAAGAAAAAGATAAATTAAAAATAATGTATGATACTAACGTAAAACTTCATGAAGCTACTATAACAAAATATAAATGGATTATAGGAACTAGTTCAACAATATTTGTAGGAACCGTCATATTTTTGATAGCAAAATAATATTTAATATAAACAAACTGTTATAAAAAATTTATTGGAGTGTACGTAAAATGGAAACTAATTTAGTATTATCTTTAGGTAGCATCATAGGTATAGTAAGCTTATTTTATGCATGGCATAAAGAGCAAAAACAAACTTCTAATATGATATCAGTATTAGAAAACAAAGTTGAAAATCTTTCAGAAAGAATTACTAGCCATGAAGCTTTAATTGTAAAAATACAAAATACGCTTCAACAAATGGATTTAAAGCTTACAAGAATAGATACACAGCTTTCTCAATTATTAGAAGATAATAGATAGTTATATAGTAAAAAAAGGAGATAAGTATGAAACTTACAGAGAGTACACTTAAGAGAATTATTTTAGAAGAGCAAGCAAAATTAACTGGTATGCCTATGAAGGTAACACCTGAGTATATTAATAGAATTATTAAGGAAGAGCTTGAAGCATTTAATCAAGAAAAGAGACTTCAAGAGTCAAGAAGAAGAAGAATTCAAGAAGCTGCACGTAATCGTAGAAGAGCTTTGAAAAGAAGAAGAAAATAATTTTAAAAAATTATGTACAATAATTAATGTGTGTTTATAATTACTCTGCATTTAAAAATATTCAAATTAATTTAAATCAGGAAGGAATTATAGATGCAACTAACACCAGAGCAAGTAAGAAGCGTTAATATTTTATTGTCAGCAGTACAGGTAGCACAAAGAAGAGGTGCTTATTCATTGCAAGATGCGGCAACATTGCAAGAGGCTGTTGACTCATTGGTTCCACGTGAGGAGCAAGAGAGACAACGTCAAGAGGCTGAGGCAGCAGCAGCAAGTCAAGAGGAGGCTGAGGCAGTTGTGGGTCTTGATGAGAGTGCAAGTGAGGAAGCTGTTGAGTCTAGTGATGATTCTGACGAGGGAACTGAGGATGGTGGTGAAGAAGCTCAAGGTGATGACTTCGCAAGCGATTGATATATTATTTTATAATTATAAGGTAAAAAGATAGTTATAAGTAATATATAGTGATAGGCCCGGTGCAAAACATAACAGCTGACCCCACCAGCGCATCGGAATCATGTGGACAAGTTTATCACGGAAAGTGAGTAAGTTATGGCAGTTTCAAGAGGAAGAAAGTCTACAAAAGCGGCAAAATCTACTGAAGAAGTTAAAAAAGTAGAAAAGAAGCCAACTGCTCCTGCTAAGAAAGCAGAGAAGAAAGTAGAGTTACCTAAGGCACCTAAAGTAGAAGAAGTTAAGCAACCTGAGGTTGTTGAAGCTCCTGCTAAGGTTGAAGAAGTTGTTGCGCCGAAAGTTGAGGAGCAACCAGCACCAGCACCTGTTGTTGAAGAAGTTGTAGAAGTACAACCAGTTCAGCCTATGCAAGAAGAAGTAAAAGCTGTTTCTAGAGAAGTTGTGATTGGATCAACTGTGATGATGCCATCAGGTAAAAGAGGAACAGTTATTAGGATTGATAGAAAAGGACGTTATGAAGTTCAAAGTACATTGAATCCTAGAAAAACATATCTATATGAAAAAACAAGTTTATCACTGGTAAAATAACATAAAATAAAAAAGGAGATTTGTTATGCCAAAAGTCGTAGTTACAGATACAAAAGGTTTAGTTCAAGAAAGTGGAAGTGGTGTATTTATTCAAGGTGATGATTCACAATCAACTGTTCCAGCATATATTGCTTTAAGGCAGGCTGACGGTGGTGTGTCTTATCTTTTAGTTGATAATAATGGAAAATTAAGAATTCACAATGCAAAACCAGCAGCACATGATGATGGAGCTGTTGTTGGACTTCAGTCTTAATAAATATAAAATACTGGTGCTACTAAGTAGCTTGCATAAAAAACCTCGCTGTAGTAGAAATGCTACTTTGGGGTTTTTTAGTATAATGAGATTGATAATTTAGTTGTTTTGTGAAGACATTTATAATTAGATATATATAGAATAAATAACAGGAGTTATTATGGCTTCATTTGCGTTGACAACTAAACCGACACCTTTTGGTGTATATGACAATGATGATCACTTTAAAGAAGAAGCAGATAGTATAATACTATATGTTAAGAGAAAACTAGGTGATGATGTAATGTCAGTTGAGCTTACATCAAAGCAAATATGGGCAAACTTTGAAGAAGCTGTTCTTGTATTTTCTAAACAAATAAACGCACACCAAGCTGAATCATATCTATCAAATTTATATGGCATTAAAATAGGACAAAACGAAACTTTTAAAAAGAATGCAGCAGGAGAATATGTTGATGCTAATGATGCAAAACTAACAATTCAAGATACTTTTGATGCTAGATTTGTAAACGGAAATACATTAGCTTCAGACGAAACAACCCCAGCTTCACCTGTTGTAGAATTAAGAGTTGGTCCTCATGGAAAAGAACAGAAATTACCAAGAGAGACATTAGATTATCTTGTAAGAAGAGCAGAACCATATGCTTCAGAATCAGGAGTAGGTGGTGTTAATAATGTTTTAAGAGGTTTTATAAAGCTAGAGCAAAACAAGCAAGATTACAATATCTATAGTGATATGGTTATTCCTGCGCCAGATGGAACAGAATTATCTTTAATAGAATTTGATGGAACAGCAGCTACTTCTAAAAGTCTGTTTAATCCATTGTATAGAGATCAATTATTAAAAACAGCATCTCCAACAAAGATAAAGTTATTTGAAGTATTTCATTTTTCACCTCAAGCAGCCTATCGTTTTTTTGATACAACTTCAGCTATTAACTACTTAAATAATCAATTTGCATTTGAATCTTTTACTCCTGAAACTGTATTTTATGTTTTGCCTGTTTTTGAAGATTTATTAAGAGCAGGTCAACTAGATATATCAAATAGAGTTAGAAGAAGTAACTTCTCATATAAATTACAAGGTCAGGATCTAAGAATATTTCCTAGACCAACGCAAAGCAATCCTTTAAATCTATTTATAAAGTTTGGATTTCCATCAGATCCTTATGCACCTAATCTTCCATATGATGACGAATCAATTGATGGTGTTTCTAATATATCTAACGTTCCTTTTGGAAATATTCCTTTTAAGGGAATAAATTCAATGAGTAGACAGTGGATAAGACAATATACTTTAGCACTTTGTAAAGAGACGTTAGGATTAATTAGGTCTAAGTTTTCTACAGTTCCTATTCCAGGATCTGATTTATCAATGAACGGTGCAGAATTAATAAGCCAAGGTAGAGAAGACAAAGCCAAATTAAATGAAGGATTAGGCGAGACGTTAGATAGATTAACATATCAAAAGATAATTGAATCTGATGCAGCTCAGTCTGAGTCTATGATGAATATTCTTAAGAGAGTGCCTGTTCCAAATGGCAGAGCAATAATAATGGGATAAGGTGATAGACTATGGCTAGACTATTTTTAGGACAAAGAGAAGCAGACTTTTTTGCTGACATAACAAAAGAAGTAATAAAAGATGTTGCTGGTCAAAAAATATATTATTATACAGTAAGAGAAGACTTATCTGATGTTCATGAAATATATGAAGAGTCTATACATAAAATATTTAATCCGCCTGTTGAGATTGAATGTATGGTTGAATGGCAACCTTCAGAAGTAAGAACAACAAATTTTGGTCAAGAGCAAATAAAAACTCTTACAGTTTATTTGCATCCAAGAGACTTGTTAGATAGAAATATTGACTTTAAAGAAGGTGATTATTTCTCTTATGGAGAGTTTTTCTTTGAAGCAACTTCTATTATATTTGATAAGCTTGCTTATGGACAAATTGAAAGAGTTGTATCTATTAAAGTTAATGGTAAGCAAACTCGCATTGAGCATATCAATAAGAAGCCAATTGGCCCAACATCAGAATACTTTACTGATAGTGATGCAATTCAAACAACATTTGAGCAGCAAAGAGGTCAAACAGACTCAGATAAACGTCAGCTTGTTGAAGATGGTGTTCTTGATCAGCCAATTGGAAGTCCTAGAAAAGTTGCACCAGATGGAACAGAGAAGTCTATAAATAATATTGGATCTTCTTTTTATGGAGATGATTAATGTCTACAAAATATGATGAAAATCCTAAAAGGTATGCACCTTCAGGATATGAGGGTCAAAATTATACAGAAGACTATATAATACCTTCATGTGGATTAGAAGACTTAGATAAAGCTGTTTTTAATTTATTTGACAAGCAGATTCCTTTATATTATGACTTAAATGGTGAGAGAAAAAAAGTACCTGTTATATTTGCTACTGGTGAACGTTTTGCTTTGTTAAGAAGAAAGAAGCCGATTGTTGATAAAAAAGGTGCATTGATTTTGCCATTAGTTTCTATTACTAGAAGCAATTTAGAAAATGTCCCTTCAAAAGGTATTGCTAATAATCAGATGTTTCCTGAAGTTATTAGAAAGAGATTATCAGAGAAGGATGTAATATATCGTCAGCTTAAGAATAAAGAGGGATTATCTAATTCAGCTGAGAATCCTAGAAATGATATTGAAAAAGATATTTCTTTGAAACCTTCGTTTAAAAAGAACATTACAGAGACGATTGAGATTCCGCCAATTAAATATTTTGGTGCGAGTTACGAGGTTATGGTGTGGTCTTCTTTTACGCAGCAGATGAACAAAATATTGGAATCGATAATGAGTGCTTATACGCTTAATCCTGGGCAGCAATTTCGTATAGAGAGTGATAAAGGATATTGGTTTTCTGCATTTGTTGATCAAAGTTTTTCGCAGGATTCAAATTATGCTGATTTTACAGATGCTGAGAGGTATATTAAGTATTCAATGACGATAGCTACAACAGGATATATAATAGCACCTAATATAAAGGGTGGAAAAACTGCGCTGAGATCATTTCTGAGTGCTCCTGAGATATATTTTGATGTTGTTGCGAATGACGAGGATGTATTTCCTTCTGATGGAGCTGTGCAGGATGGAGAAGTGGCTAGTAATATATTTGATGATTTATTAACAGAAGACGGTGAGGTGCCATCGCAGGTTGTTGGAGGTATTGGGTTGGATAGAAAGTTAAGAACTTTTGATGCTGACAAGTCTGGTTTGAGTGTAGTTGGTGGTGGGAATAAAAATACAGAAGTTGTTGGTGAGAGAGGAACAGATTATTCAAAGAAGAGAAAGACATATGTTAAAAACTCAAATGGAGAGTTAGTGCCAGTGATGGCGAAGTTATCTAGGGGGAAGGGCGAGACAATATATGATGCAAAATTAGGTGAAGTTTTATTTAATATTTCAGCAAGCGATTGATATTTAAGATTTGATAGAATAATTAAATAACGTAAGATAATAATATTAGGAGAACAATTATGGCTGAGCAGACATTCAAGTCTCCAGGATTTTTTGAAAGAGAAATAGAGGTTATAAGTAGACCTCTTGTTGCTAATAATGCAACACCTGTAGGCATTATAGGTCCAGCATTAAAAGGACCAGCCTTCGTACCAACAACAGTATATAATGAGACAGAGTTTTATAGAATATTTGGTAGTCCGGACCCAAGAAGACCTTCTTTGCATGCTGCAGCGGAGTATTTTAGAAATGGTGGAGAAGCAGTTACATTTTGTCGTGTATTAGGAGGAGGATCAGGACAAGCTCAATCAAATGGAGGTTTCGAGGTAAAAGGTGAGCAATTTGATACTAACAACTTAAGAGCAAAAGGATCTGTTCAATTTATTGTTGCAAACCATGATGTAAATGATGCAGAGCATATAACAGTAGGTATGCTTAACGATAATGATTCTATTAAAACAGATGGTGATGAAAATTTAAACGGAATAGATGCTTTATTACCCAATAGTGATAACGTACAATTAGTTAGAGCAATGATTTTTATGGAAAAGGATCATACGCTAAGAGTTAGTGCAGCAACAGAAAATTCAACAACTGCAGATACTGATGATTTAGCTACAGTAAATTCAGACAAGAAATTTAAAGTATATATTCATAACGAAACAACAGATACACTAAAAGCTGAGTATACAGTTTCATTAGATCCTGATAGCGATTCATATATTGAAAAAGTTTTAAATACAGATCAATTTAAATTAGAAGATAAAGGTCATTATCTATATGCACACTTTCCAGTAGACGATCAAGTAGCTTCGGTAGCTGATACTTTAAATGTTGCATCACTTAAAGGCACAAATGCAAGCGATAGATATAATGATTATGGAAACTTTAAGTCTTCTTTTAAGACACCAAAAACAACAAAGTTTATTTCGCAACCTTTTGGTAGCACAGAGTATGATTTATTCCACATTGAGTCTTTAGATGACGGTGAATATGCAAGTAAAAAATATAAGCTATCAATTGCTGATTTAAGAGCATCAACTGATCCTAATTACAAATATGGTACATTTACAGTGCAGCTAAGATCTTTATATGATACAGATGATTCACCTGTTATTCTAGAATCTTATAGTAGATGTTCATTAGATCCTAATTCTGATAGTTTTGTTGCTAGAGTGATTGGTGATCAAAAACTTAAGCTGGCTTTAGATGCAGCATCTGAAGATGAAAGAAGACTTATTAGAGAAGGAACATTTGAAAATAAATCTTCAAGAATTCGCGTTGTAATGTCAGATGATGTTTTACGTGGTGAAGTTCCAGATACAGCTCTTCCTTTTGGTTTTAGAGGCATTCCTTTCTTAAAGACAACATCTACAGGAAAAGATGCAGGTTCTGATGCAACTGCTAATTCTTTCCTAGAAGGTAAAGCTGGTACTGCAGCAAATGAAAATAATATTGACAGTATAACATCTCCACATGTAAATCAATTAAATTTTGGTATTTTGCCTCCTTTACCTTATAGAATGAAGGTAACAACTGGTGACATGAGGAATGCATCAGAAAAATATTTTCAAACTTATTTAGGTCATGCATCAGAAAATAGTGAATCAACAAAATCTAATCTTTATTGGGGACTAAATACTAGTAGAGTAACTGATATCAATAATCCAAACAAACCAAATAATGCATTGGCTGTAAATAAAGTTGTTGAAAACTTAACGAAACTTTTAGGAAATGATTCTGAGTTATACGTTTCAGGTTCTGCTGCAGATGCATTTAATAATAATAAGTTTAGTTTAGCTAAGGTTGCATTTAAAGGTGATACAGTAGCATTAATTACAGGAACAGTTTTAGAAGCATTTAGAGAAGCAGTATATGTTAGAAATGCTGATGTTTCTGATGATCCAACTAAAACAATATATAACGAAGCTGACAATACAATTTTAATGTCAGCATCTAGTGATCCGTTCTCTTCAGAAATAATTTCAGGTAATCCTGAAGATAAAAGAGCTACATTAGCTAAGTTATTAGCTGAAGACAAGACTAAGTTTAACAAATATTCATCAATGGCGAAGTTTACAGCACCGTTTTATGGTGGTTTTGATGGCGTTAACATAATGGATAAAGACGCATATTACTTTACTGATAGAGCAGCATCAACTGATTCAACAGGAGGTAAAGCTGCAAGTGTTGGATATGCAAGTGGTTTATCTCAAACTAATGATGCAACTACTAGAATGCAAGGAGATGAGCTAGAAAACAATATTGTAGCTTCTTATATGAATGCTATTAGAGTTATGACAGATGAGATGATTGTTGATCATAATGTATTAACAGTACCAGGAATTAGAGATTCTATTATAACTGATTATGCAACAACAAGAACTAGAGATTATGGTAAAGCAATTTACTTAATGGATATTCCACATTATACAGCTGAAGGAAATCGTTTATTTACAAATGCAGACGGAATGGTTCAATATAACTACACAAATACAAAGGGAAGAGCTGATGTTGATGAGACAAGCTCGAAGTTTGAATTCCGTGAAGTTAACTCAAGTTATGTTGCATCTTATTTCCCAGATGTTATGATTGAAGACAGTGGTGATGATGAGAATGCTGCTCAAACAAATAGAAGAAGAGTTAGAGTTCCATCAAGTGTTGTTGCTTTAGGAGCATTGGCTAGAACTGATTCAATCTCGCAGCCTTGGTTTGCTCCTGCTGGATTTTCTAGAGGTTCTTTAGAGTCTGTTAGTTCAATTGACGTAAGGTTAAATTCAGCTGATCGTGATACATTATATGAGGCAAGAATTAATCCAATTGCTAATTTCCCTAATAATCAATTTGTAATCTTTGGTCAGAAGACAACGCAAATTGCAAGAACAGCATTGGATAGAGTTAACGTAAGAAGACTTATGATTGCTATTAAGAGAAGAATTCAGAAGATTGCTCAAGGTCTATTATTTGCTCAGAATGATGCTCAGACAAGAGCAGATTTTGTAACAAGAGCAAGTCAGCAGTTAGCTCAAATTCAAATAAATCAAGGAATTGAAGATTTCCGTGTTATAATGGATGATACAAACAATTCTGATGAGGATGTTGATAATCATCGTTTGAATGGAAAGATTATTGTTGTGCCAACAAGAGCTGTTGAATTTATTGCAATGGACTTTATTATTACAAATAGTGGCGTAGAATTCCCTTCATAAGAATAGTTATAAATAAATAAACAGGAGAATAGATAATATGGCTGGACAAGGCTCAGCAAGAGTAACTTTAAAAGAAATAGACTTATCTCAAGTCTCAAGTCAAAAACTATTACCACAAGGTGTGCCAGCTGCTGTTGTAGGTCCTGCTAGAAAAGGTCCAGCATTTGTCCCGCAAACATTTGCCAATATGCAGCAGTTTAGTGAAACATTTGGTAATATGCTTGAGAGAGATCGTGAAGCAAATTCAAATTTATTTGGACCTATGGCATTAAATCAGTGGATGCAAAATTCACAAGCTGGTACATATCTTCGTGTATTAGGTGTTGGTGATGGACTT
>CEPA01150444.1_pt1 | contig 9913 bp, 7 predicted proteins | sample 356241 | NCBI WGS metagenome assembly CEPA01 (sample SAMEA2620542, study PRJEB7988) | marine metagenome | biome: marine biome (ENVO:00000447); feature: surface water layer (ENVO:00002042); material: "saline water (ENVO:00002010), including plankton (ENVO:xxxxxxxx)" | depth 5 m
AAGAGTTAGAGCTGGTGCTTTGGGAGCACTAGGTCGCAGGTTCGAATGCTTTCGCCCAATTAGCTTTTCAGCAAATCATAAAAATGATTATGAGATAAGAATTGGATAGATTGACGATAGATTAAAAGATACGTTACCCAAACTTTCTTTTTTATTGTTTGACATCTCAGATGAGATAGGGGATCTAGTTTGTACTTAAAGGTACTGATTGAGCTTTAATTCGAAAGAACCTGGTGATTGATTATTTTAAAAAAATTACTTTTATTTTTACAAAAATCAACGTTGAATAAACGTTCTTTTTTAGAGTAATCCATTAATCCTAGCTTTACTTTACAATCATCCTCATATTCAACTTTGTAGCCATAATATCCGTAATTTAAGGATCTATTCTCAATATCGATATTATGACTTTCAAATATAATTTCAGCTATTTTTTCAATTCTATCGTCATACTTCTCTTCAATTTCTCTTAAGGTTGGAGTTGAGTTTATTTCAAGTGAAGTAAAAAAGAAAGAACAAATAAAAATACATTTATACAAAAAACAATATTTCATTTAAGAAATTCAATTTATTATTTAAATAATAGAAATTAGTTCCATTTTTGGTAATGCTTATCAAATAATTTAACTTGTTCAGATAAGAAAGAGAAACTAAAGTGGCTCTAAATATTCAATCTAAATAAAGATTGATACTTAATTAATGAAGCGGTGAAAGTAGTAAGAGTATCATTTAAAAAATAAGTTTTCTTTTAGCCTCAATATATTCTTCCTCAGTAAGAAGTCCTTTCTCTCTTAGTGAGGCTAATCTTTCTAATTGCGAAACCCAGAAATTTTGAGTTAATAATTCAATTTTTTTCTCTAGTTGTTTTTGTATAGTGATACTTAACCAATCAGTTGAAGCATCATAAGATTTATTAATTTCATTAAACTTAGATTTTTTAGATATTAATTTTTTATTTGATATACCAATATATTCAAATATTTTTGACTTTAATTTCTTAGTATCTAGTTTAAATTTCTCAATAACTTTTACAGCAATCCCGCTCCCTTCTTTTATAATTGCCAATAAAATATGCTCTGTTCCAACATAATCATGATTCAGTTCAAGAGATTCAAAATAGGATAGTTCTAAAATTCTTTTAGCTCTATGTGTAAATGGTATTTCAGCATCTACATATCCAATACCTTTCCCATCTATTAATTCAACTTCAACTCTTGTATCTTTAATATTTAATCCATAGAATTTTAAAACTTTTGCTGCAGTACAAGTTCCATGACTTATGAGGCCAAGTAAAATTTGTTCTGACCCAATAAAATTATGTCCCATCCTTCTAGATTCTTCTTGTGCTAGCAATATTGAATTAATTGCTTGGTCAGTAAATTTCTCAAAGTTCATCAAATTTATCCTCTGGCTAATATTTTTTATAAGAATAAATTTTTACTACAAATTTTTTATCTGATTCTCAGTCAATGTGAAATCTTCTTTAGTTAAAACAAGACAATCTTCTTTTGTTATTGAGTTTTTATTTATTAATCTGTAGGACTGTCTTTTAATCAAAGTTTCAACCAGATTCCTCATACTTCTAGCATTGCCAAAGGTAGACTTTTTATTACATGAAATGTTGCAGATCAAATCTTTTAGCGTATTTTCTGACTCATTCTTTATCTTTCGTTCTCTTTCATTAAGCATGTGTAAAACTATCTCATAAAGTTCTCTATCTTTATAATCAGAAAATTTAAATGTTGTATTAAATCTGCTTCTCAAACCAGGGTTAGAAGTCAAGAAGCTTTCCATTTCAAGTGTGTATCCTGCAACAATAACTGATATATTATTTTTATTATCTTCCATAAATTTCAATAAAGTAGATATAGCCTCTTTACCATATTCATCTTCTGATTGGGATGCACATAAGCTATATGCCTCATCAATAAATAAGACTCCTCCTAGAGCCTCATAACATTTCGATAATGTTTTATCTGCAGTTTTACCTAAATAACATCCAACTAATCCTGACCTATCTGTCTCTACAAAGTGTCCTTTTTCTAATAAACCTAAGGTAGATAATATTTTTCCTAAGATACGGGCTATCTCAGTTTTACCGGTACCTGGAGATCCTAAAAAGATAAAATTGTTATTTATATTATCTTTTCTTAGTCCAAATTTTTCTCTATCAATCTGAAATTTTGCAAAAGTAATGATCCTATTAATCTCTTCTTTAATTGTTGTTAAACCTGTCAAATTATCTAATTCTTTTATTACTTCTAAAAGGGACTTATCACTAACTGTATGATCTGAATTTTTAGAATCTTCCTTTATCTTAACTAAAGGTATTTTTGAGATTGTTTTTTTATTATTAGATGATTTTTGTAGGCCTCTTTTCTTAGATCTTATTTTTGGTTTTAATTCATCAATCAATTTATTTATTTCATCCTTTTCCTTTAAATTATCAGCAATTTCTAATGCATTTAATAGGTCTTTATGGGCTTTGGTATATTCTTTTATCTCTATAAACATTCTTGATCTACCAAGGTAAAGAAACGTTTTTTCTTCATAAAAATTTTTATAAAAATTATCTTCACTTTTAGAGGATACGGAATTTCCTATATTTTCTATAGCTTTAGAATAGTCTTCTATCGCTCCATGAAAATCCCTTAAATGTTCTTTACTAGAACCACGTATTCGAAAATAAATTGAATCTGCGTAGTAAGCTCCGCCATTAAGTTCTATAGCTTTGGAACAATCAATAATAGAGGATTTAAAGTCATTCAAAATATAAGAACAAAATCCTCTTCTAAAGAGAATATCAGAGGTAGGGTTTCCAATATTTATTATTTTTGTAAATAATTTAATAGCTTCATTATTATCTCCTTTATGGTAAGCATCAATTGCTAAATCTCGGAGAGATTCTGTTTCTTCTATTTTTGTCATGAAATTGTAATTAAGAATATGAGCTATCCCAGAAATTATTATTTTTGAATAAGAATTAATAGGACACATAAATATAGTTCTGAATCAAAATAATTGATTCCAAACTTCTAAATTACATTATTTTTATTTTTTAAAAATGATTGGTTTCCAATCACCATTAAGTTGGAAGGCAGCCCAAATAGATGGGTGTCTGTAATTTTTATTAATATGATTTCTAAACTCTCTTTGAGTATTAATTAAAGCATCGCTTTTATCCTCTCCTACTATCAATCTCTCATAAAAACTTTTCATAAAAACTGCTGTCGCTTGATCATCAACTTTCCACAAAGAAAGAAGACTAGATTTTGCGCCCGCTACTGATATAGCTCTTTTCAATCCATATATACCATCTCCATTTTTAATATCTCCCAAACCAGATTCACACCCAGAAATTACAACTAAGTCTGTTCCTTCCCAATCTAATTGACTTATTTCCAAAGCTGTTAAATATCCATCATCTTCTTGATTCAGATTAGGATTGTTTGCACCTGCGAGAACGACTCCACTTCTTAAAAGAGGGTTTTCATTTTTTGCAAAATATTTAAGGGGTTTAGAATTTTGAGTTATTAATGAATTATTTTGAGGATTGATATTATCTTCTTTATTTTTTAAATAAAATGAGTGACTTGCAATATGTAAAATATCAGGACTTTTTAAATTAATTATTTTTTTTGCTGTAGCTTTATCCCCAACTATTAAGTTGGCATTAATTATATTAGCAATAAATTTTCCTTCTTTAGCCGTTCCTGGGAGGGGAGACCATCCTGAAGTAACCAAATCAATAGATCGATTTTGCAAATCATCCAGTTCAAATAAAGTTTTATTTTGAGTCTTATCTGAAATTCTTGTTCTATTTGTGTCAAAAAGTGGATTAGCAAAAACATAAGAAATTTCTGAATTTGATTTACTTTTCTCTACCAAATCAATTAATTCACGACCCGTAGTTAATAATTTTATTTTTATTCGATCTACTAGCAAGTTATTTCCTTGGTACCCTCCAAGAGCTGCAAAGGGAATTTTATTTAACTCACCATCTGGGGTAATAAACCATGTTTTACTTTCCTTAGATACTGCAGCGATTGGTTTAATAATATTTTTCCCAATATCTTTCAATAACAGTTCTGATTCTGATAAGCCTTCTTCGGTAGCGATAAGAGCTTTTTTTATTTTGTTTTCTAAAGTTTCTGCTAATCCTAAATCAATCGTATGAATTTTATATTTAGATGAATCACCGTTTTTAAAATCATTTTTTGATGGGTCAAGCACTAAGGCCATATAGCGTGGAGAATTCCATCCTCCATTTACGTATGGGTAATATCGAACATACTCAATAAGAATAGAATCACTTGGCATAACTTTTATTAATTCTTCAATATTCACTATCCTTGTCTTTAATTTAGGCATTACTCTATATAATTCTTTTTCCAAACTTTCTCTATCTCTAATTAAATCTTGAATTTTGTTTTGATCATTATTTGAATTTGCTATATATTGATTAATAATTTTAAGTTGATCAGCGATTTCCTTTTGTGGACCAGGTAAAAATTTAAGTTGAGATTGTTTTTTTTCTATTTCTTCCAATAATCCTTTTGTATTTATTTGACTAAATAATGCAAGTTCTTTGTTTCTTATATTCTTATCAAGATTAATAAAAATTTTGTCATTGAATCCATAATTATCAGTAAATTTAATTCGATTCGATAAAGAAAGAAATGGAACTACTCTTTTAATAAAATTTAAATTTGATATCACTGAATCTTTTAAAAATTTATTACTCTTTTTATATTCACCTAAGTCTTCATAAAGAAGACCAAGATTATTTAGGACTATTACTGTATTAGGATGATTTAAACCTAAAACTTTTTTATTAATTTCTAAAGCTTCTATATACAAAGGTTCTGCTTTTTCATACATTCCTAGTTTATGATATAGGATACTAAGATTGCTTAGCGATATTGCTGTATAAGGATGATTTAAACCTAAAACATTTTTACGTATTTCTAACGCTTGTTTATAAAGAGGTGCTGCTTTTTTATATTCACCTAAGTAACCGTATAGTGTACCAAGATGATTTAGCGATTTTGATGTATTAGGATGATTTAAACCAAAAACTTTTTTATTTATTTCTAATCCTTCTATATACAAAGGTTCTGCTTTTTCATATTCACCAACTCCTGTATAAAGACGACCAAGATTAATAAGCGATGTTGCTGTAGCGTGATGATTTAAACCTAAAACATTTTTACGTATTTCTAAAGATTCTATATGCAAAGGTTCTGCTTTTTCATATTCACCTAAGTATTCATAAAGAACAGCCAGATTATTTAGTGATTTTGCTGTAGCGGGATGATTTAAACCAAAAAATTTTTTATTTATTTCTAATGCTTCTATATACAAAGGTTCTGCTTTTTCATACATGCCTAGTTCGTGATATAGACTACTAAGATTGCTTAGCGATGTTGCTGTATCGGGATGATTTAAACCTAAAAGATTTTTACGTATTTCTAACGCTTGTTTATAAAGAGGTTCTGCTTTTTCATATTCACCCATTTCTAGATAAAGAAAACCAAGATTATTTAGTGATTTTGATGTATTAAGATGATTTAAACCTAAAAATTTTTTATTAATTTCTAAAGCTTCTATATACAAAGGTTCTGCTTTCTCATATTCACCAAGTTCTAGATATAGAAGACCAAGATTAATAAGCGATGTTGCTGTATAAGGATGATTTAATCCTAAAACATTTTTACTTATTTCTAAAGATTCTATATGCAAAGGTTCTGCTTTTTCATATTTACCAAGTTTTCTATAGAGATAAGCAAGATTATTTAGTGATTTTGATGTATTAAGATGATTTAAACCAAAAAATTTTTTATTTATTTCTAAAGCTTTTATATACAATGGTTCTGCCTTTTTATATTCACCTAATTCCGTGTACAAGGTAGCTAGATTATTTAGAGATGTTGCTGTAAATGGTGTATCTGAATCAAAAAATCTTTTATATATGTCTAAAGATTGTTTATATAAAGATTCAGCTTTTTTATATTCAAAAAGTTCTTGATAAACAAGAGCAAGATCAACTAGTGATTGTGCTGTATCAGGATGATTTAGACCATATCTTTGTTTGATCAGACTTAATATCTGAATTCTTAATTTTTCGGCATTAACCCAATCACTTGAATCCTCTAATTCCCTGGCTTTTAATCTAATCTCATCAAAAATATTCTCATGCCCAGCTAATAATTGTTCTTTTTTTTCTCTATCTAAAGTTTCTGATATTACATAGAGTGTTAAAAAATTATTTCCAAAAAATGTAATTCCTAAAGCTAAAAATAAAATAATTTTTTTAATCACAATTTCTAATGCCATCTCTTTTCATAAAACTGATAATAAATCATCTAATGTATAGATTTTTTAAATATTAATGATTGAAATTTACTAAGGAATCTTTTTAAAAATTAAGAACAATAGATTATCGATTAATAAATTTCTTTAATAGTTTCATGATTACTAAAAAAAAGTTCTTTTACTACTTAATATCAATAATTTTTGGGATTAGTAATTTTTACTTTATATATAAAAATTTTAAAGAAGATCATTCTTCAGAAGATAAAATGGAAATGCCTGAAGAATATAAATCTCTCAAGAGTATTTTAGAACGTTTAGCTAAGTATAATTATTTAGGTAATGAGACTATCTATTTTTCTATTAATTCGGGTAATTATGCAAATTGGTTAGCCGAAGAAATTGATATATGCGACCAGGGAGATTGTACACTTTTTAAAGGCTTAAATCCATTTAAAAAGCAATTAGGTGATAAGAAACATGAAAAAAATGAAATAGTTCGGCAGTCATATCTTTTAGGAAATATTGAAGCAAGTGCTTCACCAAATAATAATATTTTCATTTCTAGATCATCATTTAAGGTTATTGATAAAAGGAAAGATGTTTTAGCATTTATTATTGCTCATGAAATAAGTCATATTTTAGATAATTCAAGTTTTGTAAATTCTCTTCAGGAGAGTAAGGAAGGTTTTAATCTTAATAAGAAAAAAAGAGAACTGCTTTATTATGAAATTTCAAGAAATTCTGAAATGGATGCAGACAAAAAAGCTTGTTTAATTCTTTTTAAAGCAAATTATCCTCTAAAAACATGTACTGAATCCATAAAATTCATTTATAAAGAATCTGGTGATGGACAAGAAACAAAAAAGGATTCAACACATCCTGGGTTTTTAGAAAGAATCGAATCAATGGAACAATATGAGGGAGATTTATCAATAAAAATGAAAAACGAAAAGATTTTCGATATTGGATCTATTAGTTATGACCCAGAGATGAACTTTATTAAGTATGAGCCAAAAAAAAATTGAGGGTTAAACCCTCAATTGAAAATTAAAGAAGTTTTTAAAGTAATTAACTTCCTACATAATTAATAATTACGTCTCTAGCAGGATATTGAGCACGGACTAAAGATTCAATGTATCCTCTGTCAGAAGTATCGGTCTGAACTCGAAAGTTATGAGAACGACCTTGATGGTCTGTGTAACGACCTTTTGCAATTAAATTCATTTGATTTTAAGTAATTTACATATACTCCTTGTTCTCAGTTATTCTTTGTGATTCCAAATCTCTCTATATAAAATGTTTCATAATTATAAGTTAAAATAAATAAAGATTTAATTACACAATGAATGGAAGTTATTCTGACATTCTTATAAGCGATAACTCTACACAAACAGGAGCCAAATCCTTGCAGATCAAAGCTGCAATTTCATATCTAAAAGAATTAGATCTTGATTATCAAAAAATAAATATAGATAGCGATTTAATCATTTTTAATTTAAGCAAAAAAAATTCTAAATTAATTGAACCTTTAATTTGTATGAGATGTAGAGTAAGTTTTGGATTATATAAATATATAGAAAGACTTTATAACGAGAAGAAAGAATTTTACGAAGTTAATCTTTTTGATATGCTTTCATTAATATTATTGGATGATGGCTCTCCGAGTTTGTATATTATTCAAAATAATGAAACCAAAGAATCTAATCCAGTTAATTGGGATAACTTAAATAAAGTAAATGAAATTGGGGGTAATTTTAATTATTATAGTCTTGAAATAATTTATAACTGGAATCCAGTCCTATCAAACTTATCTACATTCATAAACAACCGATCAAAAGGTAATGAAGATTTAAAAAAATATCTCAAATCAAAAGGTTGCCTGTTAATACGTGATTGGGCTCTTCTTGGAGATAGTAGTCAAACTCGTGTAAGAAATGCTTGGACACGATGTGGTGAGAAACTTTCACTTAAATATGTTGAATCTCTTCATGATTCATATTTAAAAAAATATAAAGAATGTAGATATAAATACATCAAAAAATTTGGAAAAAATAAGAAATGGGAGCCTGATATAGAATTTTTAGAATCACTTAGTCCTCCTCAAGAGAAGCCAGAAAACTTAATTTTAATTGCTGAAGCCATTAGAAAATATCTTTGTGGTGTATACCAAGCTAGGGATATTAAAGATTATGAAGATAATCCATCAGAGTCTGTTTCAGAAAATAATTTAAATTTTTCAAATGAATTTGATAATTTAAATTTAATATTGGAATATATAAAAGAATCTTCCTTAGAAATAATTAATGAAATTATTGGTCCTGAAAAATCTCGCTGGTCAAAAGATCCTGATAGAGAGAAAGCATGGAAATTATTTAGTATGGGTTATTCTCAAAGATTCATTGCAAAAGAATGCAATCATAAACAATCTTGGGTGAGTAAATTAATTCCTGAAAAAAGTATTAAGGCTAGAATAACTCAAAAAACCGCAAAAGATCTTAGTCAAATAAATGAATTTCAAATCTTACGCGTAAACCCTTTGGTTTTAGAAAATTTTATTACTGAATTGGGAATTTTTTTAGGATTGCCAGAACAAGAAGGAGATATACCACTATTAAGAAAATTAGTGGCTAGGGTTATTTTATGAATAAAAAAGATAAATCATTCATTCCAATAGAAGCATTTTCTATCCCTGAAGATACAATTTTTTTAGATTCCGATAGTTTATATGAACCAATCAAGCTTGCTATAAACGGACTAAAAAAAACTATAAAGGAAAGGAATCTCGATTGGCATCTTAAAAATAAATCTGGGAAAAATAATTTAATCATAATTAATGGGTTTACTATTCAGATTTTATTTACAGGATTCACATCTGATGAAATAGAAATACCTCTTAAATATTGGTTTAGAAAAAAAGGAAATCCACAAATTTTGTTAGCTGCAAAGATTGATGATGAAAATAATGTTGTTTATTTTCAGGGAATACTTACTGCAAAAGAATTTGTAGATTTATTAAAGGATAGAGTAAATGATGAAAATATTATTAACTTCCCAATTGAAAAATTTAAAGGAGGAATAAATAGACTGATTAATTTTGTAGAAATTCTTGAGCCAAATGCTATTCCTGAAATGGGTTTAATCAAAAATAAGAAATTCAATTTTACATTAGAAAAGTTATCTAATAGATTCAAAAAATTTATACCCCTAACATCTGCAGCAATAGTTTTAATCTTATTTGGGCCAGAAATTTTCAAACCAAGATTATCAGCAAATATAGCTTCAATACCTTTGCAAAGAATTGTGATCATAAGTCGTTCAAGAGGAGCAGCTCCTGTTAGTGCTTGCCTAATTTCTCCAACAGTTTTTAATAAAGAAGATTCTTCAATAACTGTATTATTAAATTTTGATAAGCCACTTATTTTTGTAAAAGAAGCACTTAATGAAATTCAAATATCACAAAATAAAAAACTTATTTGGAACAAAACCGCATCAATAAATAAGCCAATTAAAGGGAAGATTTTTTGGCCTTTGAGACCAATTAAACCAGGAGAACAATATATCCTTAAACTCAGACCCGTAGGAACTTCAATTAGTCAGT
>CEPA01028632.1_pt1 | contig 9888 bp, 8 predicted proteins | sample 356241 | NCBI WGS metagenome assembly CEPA01 (sample SAMEA2620542, study PRJEB7988) | marine metagenome | biome: marine biome (ENVO:00000447); feature: surface water layer (ENVO:00002042); material: "saline water (ENVO:00002010), including plankton (ENVO:xxxxxxxx)" | depth 5 m
CTAGGATTTGAACTGATTACGAAGGTCCCAGCAACGCTCCACACACCTCTAATGAGTGGTGCAAACGCCATTTCAGGTATCTCGATTATCGGTGCTTTGCTCGGTGCAAATGTGGCTTACGAAGGAGGGGCTACCGCCGTCTCTGGAATTCTTGCATTCGTTGCTGTTGTGCTAGCGATGATCAACGTCGTTGGAGGATTTGCTGTTACCAATCGAATGCTCAACATGATTGCTGGAAAGAAGCGAGGAGGTGCCTGATATGGAAGACTGGATTTCACTGGGCTACCTCTTATCCGCTGCTTTGTTCATCTTTGGTTTGAAGAAACTTGGACACCCACGTACCGCACCATTCGGAAATCAGTTGGGAGCACTCGGTATGCTTGTTGCCGTTGTGACAACAATTCTACAGATGGGCCTTGGAGACGGAATTGAATGGGTCTTAATCGGCTCAGGTCTTGTCATAGGTTCTCTTATTGGCCTATGGATGGCCATTCGTGTCGAAATGACTGGTATGCCAGAACTTGTTGCATTGTTCAACGGTTTTGGAGGCGCTGCATCGGCTCTTGTAGCTCTTTCAGAGATCTGGCGATTTATTGAGAACGATGCCAACATTCCAGATAGTGGATCCCTAGAACTGGCTGTTGTCATGGTAGCTGCAGGACTTTCTGCACTCGTTGGCTGGATGACGCTAACAGGATCCATTCTTGCCATGTTCAAACTCAAAGGAGGTGTCAGCATCTTTGGCAAGTGGGTCAAAACCCCAACATGGGGCCCGGTGTGGTTGAATCCAGTAAAAGTGTTGATGCTCATTGCTGTGGCTGTCTTGATTTACCTTAGCATCGATGCACCAACCGACCAAAACTACCTCTGGGGAATCATAGGAATTTCTTCTGTGCTTGGAATTGTCTTGGTTCTACCAATCGGTGGTGCCGACATGCCTGTCGTTGTTTCTCTACTCAATTCATTGTCGGGTATTGCCGCAGCATTCACTGGATTCATCATCGGCAACTCAGTATTGATTGTCGCTGGGTCTTTAGTAGGCGCTTCTGGTTTAATTTTGACCTTCATCATGTGCAAGGCGATGAACCGAACTCTGCCCGATGTCTTGTTCAAATCCTTTGGAGGATCAGGAGAAAAAGAGTCGTTGACACGAACGAAAGTTGGTTCAGACCCTGACGAAGTCGCTATGATGCTTGATGGTGCTCAAAAAGTCATCATCGTACCAGGCTACGGAATGGCTGTCTCCCAATGCCAGCACCAAGTAAAGGAATTTGCAGATCTTGTTGCAGAAAAATACGATACGGATGTCAAATATGCCATCCACCCAGTTGCTGGTCGAATGCCGGGTCACATGAACGTCTTACTTGCAGAAGCAAATGTTCCATACGAACAACTCATCGAAATGGACGAAATCAACCCCGAATTCCCTGATTGTGACGTTGCCCTTGTTATTGGAGCCAACGACACAACCAACCCCGCTGCACGAAGTGGAGAAGGTCCACTCGCAGGTATGCCAATCATCGATGCAGATGCTGCTCGAACGGTTGTTATTGTCAAGAGGTCCCTCTCGGTTGGATATGCAGGTGTCGACAACGACTTGTTTTACATGGACAAAACCATGATGTTGTTCGGTGATGGAAAGGCCATGATGACCGGGCTCAACAATGCCATAAAAGAGTCGTAAAATTACGGGCATGAAGCAACGTTGAAGACATGAGCCGAAGTGGGTGTATTGAAGGGAAGAGCATGAAGTCCAGATTGCTTCTCGTTTTGGTACTCTCAGTTTTCCTTCTTGCACCTGTTGTCGCCAACCCAAACGGCCCACCATGGACCAACCCCATGGGAGGCGGCCTTACTGTTGAGACAGGCTGTACGTGCCACGGTGGTGGTGTCCCGTCCAACGATGTTGTCGTTTCAATTTCGGGTGTACCTCGTGCTTATGCGCTGGGAGAATCGTATGATTTCACCATTAATCTTCAACATGCTTCGTATGCAAACGGTGGATTTTTGTTAACCGATTACGGTGTCGGAACCTTTACTCCAGGAGAAGGAACCCAGATTGTTACTGAAACCGACGGATCAGAACCTGGTGCTGTGTCACAATCAGCACCAAGCAACGATTGGATTGTTACGTGGACTGCTCCATCGAGTGATGTCGGAGATGTTTCGTTTTCCCTTGCTGGAAACGCTGTCGATGGACTAGCCGGTGCGAACGAAGGTGACAACTGGAATCTCCTTTCTTTCTTTATTTCGTCTCCTGAAAGTATGACCAACGATGACGAGGAAAACCTTGCCCTTCGAACCATTAGCGTTGGTGACTTCGAATCCTTGTTTGTTGCAGAAGAAAATCCCGAAGCAATAGAAGCGGAACGACAAGCAGAGATTGCAGACAATTTCTTCACCAACGGAAATCTGTTTTACTGGACAACACTTGCAATCATCCTCATTGGTGCAGTTGTTCAGGGAGAATTCTACGAACGACGTTTCGGTGGAGGACCAACGCACCTCGACATGAGACTCGCAGTTCCTCAAGGCATACGACGTGGAATCCTCTCGCTTGGTCTCTTGCTCGTCTTGGGATGGGCGGTTGACGATGGACAACCGTATGGAGCCGTATTGGTTCTCGGGATGCTTACACTCTGGGCAATGTTTGGTGTATACCGAACGATTGTACAGGCACGTGCAGATCCTGAACATCACGATTTGGTGTGAATGAGGTAATACGTTGTCGGTCGGAAAAGGCATTCAACTGGAGCACGACACGGCTCTCCCTATTCAGAGTCATTTCAACATACTCACACAGAGAGCTACACTTGGCTTTGTTCTTATGGCGATATTTTCGTTTGTCATCATGACAAAAATTGATGTGATTCTTGGTGAGATACTGAACCATTTGAATCCAGGCGATGGAAGTTTGTCGCTGTATGAACCCGCATCATGGAGTGCTGTTCGCTGGTTAAGTGCTGTATTCCTCTCAATCTTGCTGTTGTTGCCACTCGCTATCTATTCGATGTATACCTTCGTACAACAAGGTTTGACGAATCGTGAATTGGCTATGTTCAAACGTTGGACCCTGCTCTCTGCAATTACAGGTTACGCAACGTTGTTCCTGTTGTTCTATTATGCCATACCAACACTGTACGTTTTCGGAGATGGAATACACGAAGATATGAATTTGGAAGCAAAGTACGATGCTGTTTCATTGTTCACATTTGCATTGTCCATTTATTGGACGATGCTCATCACCTACATCATTGCATTCTCTGCAACTGCAGCAGGAACCTTCGGGTTGATAACTGAGAACAATCAAGATTGGTGGCGTACACGAATACTTGGAGGAGGTAGCCTTGTTGTTTTGTTCACGCTTCCAGGTGGGTGGAATGGCATCAACATATTGCTTGTTTGTGCTATGATCGTTGTTCTTGAATTTTCAATTCGAAAAAGCGTTCGCAAATCCAGTCAAATCCTAAAACTGAAGCCAATTTTTGATAATGAAGGTCGGAGGCGTTCTGTTCTTTACGTGGAAAGTTCGTACACAGAGTCTGAAGTTTCCCTGAACAAGATGTTAAGCCACACAGATTTGATGAGATTTGAGTCGCTTCGCACCAACATAGAGGAACGAAATGTGCTCATTGACACCATCATCCGATACCGGATTACCGATGTGGTTATCTCTGGCTGCAAAGAATCAGAACTACCTTCAGCATTCAAATTGGCAATAACATCAGCAAGTTGTGGAATTTGGTTCCTTCAAAACAACGACGAGGAAAGTCTTCTCAACTTACACAACCGTATTCTCAGACCCAACAACTTACCCAACACTTGAAACGATTCGATGGAATGTGTCGTCCATGGGGAAAAGGGGTAAAGCCATTGGTATGACCCTTTGCGCCCTTCTTGCAGTTGCTGCTCAAATGTACTCTGAGGAAGTCAACCGTCTCTTTGAGATTGAGATAAACGAGTCAGAAACCCATAAATCCCAACTTGTGGGTTTGCAAACAAATGAAACCTGGTTGGTTGTTTTGGTCGACTTTGAATCCAATCCACTTACCAGTGAATGGATCGAAGACACTCAAAATCAACTCAAAGTATATTCTGATGATTATTTATCGCAAGCAGTCGGCGAAAAGGTGGATGTAACAATCGACGTATACGACACAATTCTGCGGGCACCTCAACCACTTGCATCCTATGGTGCGGATGGAAGTAATGGGCGCGATTACGGAGACGGTACAGAATTTTTGCCGGCAAGGCTTGCTGAATTTGCGGTCAAGTCGCTGCAGAAAACGACCTATGAATCCTATGATCTCAACCAAGATGGTACTGTTGATCGATTCCTCATCCTTCATTCTACACTAGCACAGGAACAAAGTAGCGGCTCCAGTAACCGTATTTGGTCGCACTTTACATCCTTCTCTGAGCCGTTGGAAAAAGGAGATTACGTCTTTGAGCATTATACCATGTCATCAATGCGGCACGGCATGAATGGGATCGGTACGATTTTGCATGAAATGATGCATCAATTCGGGGCATTCGATTTGTATCCTGTGCACGACTCTGGTTATTCAGGATCCTGGAAGGGGATTGGCGTATGGGACATTATGGCAAGCGGAAACTGGAATGCTGGCGGAGATTCTCCGTCACTGCCAACCGGACCAACAATGGAAAGTATTGGGCATGGGCCGACACATGACCTGATTTTAGATTGGCCAACGAGCTCAAACGCCCCTTGTATCGGACCAAGCATCAATTTGGAAGCAAGATCGGATGGTGGTGAGCGTATTCGTGTTGAAATTGGTCAAAATGAATTTTTGTGGATTGAAAAGCGATCGCAAGGAGGATTTGATCAATCCCTTCCTGGCCAAGGCGTACTTGTTCTTCTCGAAGACAAAGATGCGGGCGATACTGCGCACAATGCAATGAACATCGATCAACGCAGGCCGTATCTGCAGACCATTGAAGCTGATGGCGGTCAAGAACAACTCAAAGGCATCAACGATGGAGTTGCCAGTGATTTGTTCCAGCCAGGAGATGAGTTTGGAGAACGGGGAATCCTCATTCGGGACCATGATGGTGTATTGGTTCCCTGGTACGCACGTATTGTTGAAGACCAAGGGCAATGGAAAATAGAATTTCACTCAGAAATGTGCACTCCTGATGTTGACATTGATTTGGCCAATTTTGGATACACATTATTGCAAGGTGAATCTCTACCGATTCAGATTAACAATGTCGATGACAATGTTCAATGTTGGGGAGAACTGAATGGAACCGACGGAAGGACTCTTCTGTTTGAAAACGCTACAAGCTACAACCCGACCCTTTACGGAGAATTTTCTTCCGAGGGGATGTTGGAATCAACAGCAACGTTCTCAGGCACAATACAATGCAACAACGATACCTTTGATATCAAAACAACCATTACGACTCTTGGTACAATCCCGCTACCTGAACGAATGACAGTCAAAGATACCATCAACGTCGATAAGCCAACAGAATTACTGATTCCCTATTTTGGTGCGGGATCGAAATCGGGTGAATTTTCAATTCATGTCGAAGGACCTCTGTCCAGGATTACTGCTCCAGAACAAACTGTGCAGATTAAGGAAGGGGAAGGCACCATACAACTGTTAATCGAACCGAACGGATTGTTGAGCAACAACATGTATGTGTTGGGAACCCTTCATCTTGAATCGTTCAATGGTGAGCGATGGGAGGTTGATGTGGAACTGAAAGCGATGGATGATGATAACACCCCAATAATAGGGAATCGAGCGAATACTTTGTCGCTTTTCTTTGGCCTGTTTGCGCTTTGGTTCCTCGCATCCATTTTTTCAAACAGTTCCAATCAGAACGACCAAGAACACGACAGCGATTATTCTATGGATGAGTTCTTTCCAGGCAACCAACGCTGAATGCGCAAGTAATTCCACTTACCGTTGCTTTCAATGCCACAAACCCATTGTTTGTGGACTCCTTCTGCAAGTCTTACACTTAGACACACCCCTTGCCAAGTGATTGCCGCCTCGGCACGCGGTTGAATCAACCAAGGAGCGTGTGACTCATTCAAATCTCCATCATATCCTCTCCACCGACATCCGTACTTGAACCCAGGTCGTAGCAGCAACCCTCGTGCGAGCAGATCGTGCATAATTCGCGAATCAGAGGTTGATTCTTCTTCCTCATTGATCATCTGTTGAATGTATGTATTCTCTTCTTGACGAAGCACTCTACCAGACATGTGTTCGATGCCAATTTGATTCCATATCCAAGGTTGCTCATGACGCACGTAACTCCCGTAATCTGTATTGGTACGATTGCTCCAAGACTCCATAAATTCACCTTTTTGGTTTTGATTCAAATCATCCCATGTCATCCTATCACCCTTTGGTTCGATCAACATTAACTTGTACATCGTGACATCAAGTTCTTCGTCGATGACAAACAATTCAGCATCAACATTCATTTGCTGTGCTTTTACGCACCAATCCAGCAACTCATCCCAATCCAATTCATCGTGTGTTGCAGCTATGGATATTGATGCCTGAGGCATTTCCTTCAAGTGGTTGCGATCTCTGTGCCAACGAACCCCCCATGCAAGATGATGCTTGATTTGAGGACGATGGATAGAGGGCACAATCATCTCGCCCCCGTTTCTCCCTGAATCCATTATGATAGCCTCATAAATCAGTCGTGGGTTCTTCTGAAGTTCTTCCTCCAGCCAGTGCTCACTCGGAAGAGGAACATGTCGATGCCAATGGCAAAACAATACTTCAGAAGCCGTTAACGTGATTGAACCGTCATCATTGCGATGGCCTAAAGCACTTTTTTCGAAGAGACGCGTCGCAAGTGGTGGTGAAATTTTCCAGTACGCTCCATCTGCGACTGGCGGTTGATTCTTTCGCAGATTGCTGTCTTCATCTCCTTCGAACTTGATGGCCCTCGTTGTCCGTGCCCTCGGCTTGAACTTTCGTTGTTGTCGGACCATGATGCTTGGTGAGATTCCCCCCATATTGTTGCGTCGATGACCGATTGTCCTAAGGACTACCACCGTGACAAACAGCACGGGGAGCATCATGGTTGACGGGTTCTTAGGAACGTTGACTACAGAGGAGAGGACGTTGCTTCATCTGCTCGATCACCAACTGCCCGAGAACAACTGGGAAGCGCCAATGGAACTCACACAAGCAGGAATATCAGCTGCTGTACACGTGCAAAGAAAACACGTACCTCGAACGCTAAAACGTTTGGAACAGCAGAATTTCATCGACACCACAAGTCGCCATGTACCCGGTGCCCGTCAACGCAGAAGGGTTTACTCGCTTACACCAGAAGGTAGAGAGCGAGCGCAGTCGGTACTCAATCAGGTAGCGTCAACGCCTGTGAAAAAAGACGGTAAAACCGTTCTCTTGGAATCACTTACCACGAGTTCACAAAAAACACTTGAAACCCTTGCCCACGTTGATGAAAACCTCGTCGTCCATGCCAATCCAGTCTTATCACCAGTATCGCATCCCGAAGGTTCTGCTTCACTTGATGCTCAAGCCGGTGAAGCATTGGTTCGAAGGATGTTTGCTCGAGCTTGGCAGGATGGTCGAATTACGAAAGATGAGCAGCTTTTGCTTAACGAAGTTGTCGATTTTCTCGGAATGCATCCAGAGCGCGTACGACGTCTGTCCAATGAAGCACGTCGGGAGACAAACGCCCCGCCACCTGAAGAAATATATCTCGATATGTTGCGACAAGCCCTTGTTGATGGGGTCATTCTTGAAGAAGAGGAAGCCCTTTTGAAAACAGTAAAAATCGCATTCGACATAGATGAGGACACGCATGAGCGTATTCTCAATCAAGCCTTGTCACAACCGTACATTCCACCGGAACATGATGCTTATCGCTCTGTCCTAAAAACTGCCTTGATCGATGGAGTCATCACAAATGACGAGTCAGCAATGCTTGAGACGTTGCGAGAAGAGACAGGAATAAGCCAACAAGAACACGCAATGATACTCGCAGAATTACAAGATGCAATTGAGGGATGAAATATGGGTATGAGCGATGATGATGCGAAAGTTCACGATGCTTTGAAAAAACTTCAATCGGGTTTGAGAAACATCAAGCCTTCAAAAGTACTGCTTGTTGGAGACATTATGATGGACTGTTACATTCATGGTTTTGCGAACAACCTTAATTCCCGAGCACCTGTTCCAGTATTGAAGGAAACCTCCCGAGATGTTGATGTTGGAGCTGCTGCACACGTGGCTCGAGGATTGGATTCACTCGGTTTGAAGAGCCATTTGCATGGTGTCGTTGGGGACGATGATTCTGGACTGGCGATACTTGAAATGCTCGAAGAAGAAGGCGTAGAAACCTCTGGAATTGCGGTGCTTGAGGAACGGACTACCACTGTAAAAACAAGGCTTCTAGGTGCTCGCGAGGGGCTCATAAAAGGCGAGCAGTTGCTCTTACGCTGGGACATCGAAGACGATGAGCCCATCCCCAATCCCGCACTTGACAATTTGATTCAACGAACCGTTGAAAGCATTCCGAATTCTTCTTGCCTCATCCTCTCTGATTATGGATTGGGTGTCTTGGACGATGAAGGCGCCGAAAAACTGATTGCAGCGGCAAAAAAACACAACGTGCCGATCATTGCCGACCCAAAATTAACCGGACTTCATAGAACGCAAGGCGTTGATTGGGTGTTGTTCCAATCCAAAGGATTGGAATTGATGCGAAGGAGACTGGGAGCAGCAACAGGTGCAGAAGCCGCATCGATGTTGCTTGAAACAAACGATTGGAATCACTTGCTTATCCTCGAAGGTCAAGACGGTGTAACCATTCACTCAAGAAAAACTGAAACAGTTCACGTCCAATGCATGCTCGAAGAAATTCGACAAATGATTGGATTAATCGATGCCGCAGCTGTAGCGGTAGCCACGGCAATTACACTTGGCCTTTCAGTCGAAGAAACCGCGCACATCGCTAATGCTGCGAGTGAATGCATTCTTGTTGCAGACCGTACAGATCGCTTTGTTCTTCGTCTTGATGATATGATCGACAGAATTGGTGAAATCGCTTGGTCTCTTCAAGTATCCAAACGCTGAGGTGCATGTCTTGAGTTCTTGGCCAAGGCCCACCACTGCTGATGTCGGATTGCGATCATTTGGTTCTTCACGGTCGAGGCTTTTCGAGGAAACCACAACAGGAATGCAGAATTATTTGCTCTCCAAAGCCGTGTCCACCGATTCGGTTCGGCACACTTCGGTATGGACCTGTAGCGTTCCCATCCATGATGATATGAATGGTTTGCTTCTTGTCAAATGGCTGGAAGAGGTTCTTTACATGGATGAAGTTGAACAAAAATGGTTGGTTGATTGTTCGGTTAAGATTGAAGAAAATCAAGACGATATTCAACTTCAGGCTCAAGTTTCGTGGGTTTCGTCAAGGGACGTAGAAAAAGAGGTAGAAATCAAGGCAGTAACTCGATACGATTTGATTGTGGACCAGGTCGCTCAAGGCGAAATTTTAGCCTCACCGTGGGCGGAAGTTCCAACATTCGAAGGACCTGGATGGTATTCTGACGTTGTTTTTGACATCTAGGTGGGAATCCTCGGGTGGACGCTCGTACGCACAGGCCGTATCTACACACTTTCTCCGTCCCGGATCCCCACAGCACCCATGGCCCCAGGTAGGGATGCTCCGTTCCCGGCCTGACCTGTTCCCCCGGTTATTTGATTCCCGTTTCCCTCCGGAAACGGTTCACAACACCCGGATCATGTGGGGGCGAGACATCTACGTCCGCATGCAGGAACCCATGAGCCGCTTTCGCCGCCCCGAGGCATTCAGCCCACCATAAAGACGATTTGTGGTACAGGGTACGCCTAGCTC
>CEPA01168406.1_pt1 | contig 9886 bp, 9 predicted proteins | sample 356241 | NCBI WGS metagenome assembly CEPA01 (sample SAMEA2620542, study PRJEB7988) | marine metagenome | biome: marine biome (ENVO:00000447); feature: surface water layer (ENVO:00002042); material: "saline water (ENVO:00002010), including plankton (ENVO:xxxxxxxx)" | depth 5 m
GGATCAATTTTTGGACCTAAAGAAATAATTTCGTTTTTTTTGTTCTTAACTATACTTCCTACTGCTGCAGGATAATTTTCCTTTGCAATTTTCAAGAGATTATCTACATAGTTTTTTTTAACTTCTACATCATTATTAATTAGCAAAATCCATTCATCGCAAGGATGATTTTTAATTATATAATTTAAGCCTAAATTAATAGCTCCGCCCCATAGCAATTTACCGTTACCTCTTAAAAAAAATAAGTCTTCTTGTGAATTTAACCATTCTGCTGTTCCATCATTTGAACCATCGTCAATTATCAAAATTTTAATTTCTTCAGCTGATTTTTGAACTCTTAGATTTGAAATAATTTTTTTTGTTTCATTTAATCTATTAAATACAGGTATAATAATGTTTATAGTCATAGTTATTTATTTCTTTAATTTTATAAAAAATATTAAGCTATCACCTAAACCAAACAAATCTATAAATCTATTTAGAATCGTAATTGGAATAAAGATTAATATCTTTAAAAAAGTTCTTAATAAAATCTTTAATTTACTATAGATATTTTTATTGATTTTATTTGAAGTATTATTAGAAATCCATTGGTTATTTTTATGTCCAATATTTATTATGGGCTTTAGAATATTTCTTATTTGCATTAATGACCAAACATTGGGAGTTATTGAATCCTTTTTAATTGTTTCAAAACCACATTTTTTAAGTAATCTTTCGAAATTTTTTCCTTTAAAATGATGCAGATGATACGGAACATGCCAATTTATCCATTTTTCTTTAAATAAAAATTTCCAAAATGAATTTACATTAGGGAAAGAGATAATAATCAAGCCATTTTGGTTTAATTTTGTACTTAAGTTTTTCAATAAGATGTCAGGATCAGGAATATGTTCTATGACTTGATTCATAATAATTAGATCGAATTTCATATCCTTAAAAGGAGAGTCTTCTAAGCTTCCTTGGAAAATATTTAAATTTAAAGTCTTCCCAATTATTTTTACATTTGGATCTGCTTCTAAACCGAAGGCTTTAGCTCCAAGATTTTCTGCCTCTAAAAGAGATACACCACTTCCGCAACCAATATCCAAAAATAAGTCATCTTTTTTTGCATAAAATTGTCCCTGATTATTAGTACCTTTTAACCATCTTAAAAATCGCGAGAATTTATATCTTTCATTTTGAGCTTCTTTCACTATAGATTTTAGATCAATATTTTTTCTTGGATAAAAGGTGCCATATAGATTAGCAAGACTCTTATTTTTAATTCTAGGTGATGTACAATAATGCCCACATTCTTTACACTCTTTGATTGAATATAAGTTTGGTTCCCCATATCTATCATCATAAAGATTGAATAGTTTTTTGAAAATAGAATTATCGCAAATAGGACATCTCATTTTTAGTAAAATTTTTTAAAAATATAAGTATCAAAAATTTTATTAATAGGAATATACCCTATAGATTTAAGAAACTTTTTTATAGAGGAATTCGGATTGGCTATATATTTTTCTCTCAAAATTTCAACTAGGATATAATTTGGTTTATATTTTTCCCAATTATTAGAAATTAATACTTCTTCGTCTTTACCCTCAACATCAATATTTAAAAAATCTATTTTAGTATTTCTTGGCATATATTTATCTAATAAATTTTCTAAACTCTCAACTTGTAAGAAGTTACTTTTAATTATTTTATATCCATCTTTATTTTTTGATAAAGCTTCTTTTTTAGAGAATGTATTTAATGCGGTCTCATTAAATTGGTAAAAAGTTAGTTGATCATTTTTTAAACCAACACCACATTCAATATTAATATCTTTAGGCCTTATTTTATTAAATTTAGTCATTGAGCCAGGCATTGCATCAATATTAATGCCTGACCAACCTTTTTTGTAAAATAAGTAGGTATTCGAGAATCTTATAGGATGGTGGGCTCCTACATCAATAAAAAACCCTTTTTCTTTGTTTTCAAATAATCTGTTTAAAATTAAATCTTCTCCGTTTTGGGAGTAACATAAGTTGGGCTTCATTTTTGGATCTCTTCTAAAAATCTTATCAATTAAAGATTGAATATTCATCAGTTTTTGCTTAAATTTGTTAGATGATTATGTTAATACTTAAATTAGAAATTAACTTAAGATTCTGAAGTTACTTTAAAAAGTTTTATGAATTCAAAATTTTATAACAATTATAAAACTAAAGTATCTTCAATTTTAGTACTTTCTAAATTGTGGAAAAATACTAATAAAGGCAGAAGAAGACAAATTTTTTTAAGTTTTTTGTTAATGATTACAAGTGGCTTCGCAGAGGTTGCAACTTTGGCATCATTATTCCCCTTTTTATCTGCCCTAACTAATCCAGAAAGACTTTGGGATTTTAAATATATCAAGCAATTATCAATAATATTTGGTTTTTATAATCCTAACGAATTAATTCTTCCCCTAACAATTATTTTTATCATTACTACAGTTATTTCATCCTTAATAAGACTTTTAAATTTGTGGTTTTATAACAAAGTTGCTGTTGCTATCGGTAGTGATTTAAGTTGTGAGGTCTATAAAAGAGTTTTATATTTGCCTTATATTATCCATACTCAAAGAAATAGTAGTGAATATATTTCCGTTATAGTAAATCAGGTCTCGAGAAGTGTTGAGGTTATAAGTCAGTTTTTACAACTTTTTACTGGAATAATTTTAATGATTAGCTTGGTCACTGCGCTTCTAATTACAAATTTTTCATTAACAGTTATAGCTACATTAATATTCGGGTCAATTTATATTTTTATATCTAAAAAGACAAAAGCTCAATTATTAAGAAATAGCCAAAGAGTATCAGAATCTAGGAGTAAGCAAATTAAATCACTTCAAGAGGGTTTTGGCGCCATAAGAGATGTTTTAATGAGTGGCAATCAAAATACATATCTATCATTATTCAGAAAAAATGATATCCCAATGAGAAGATATGAGGCCCAAAGTTCTTTTATTGGTATGTTTCCACGTTTTGCACTAGAGGCGTTCGGATTGATTTTTATAGCAATTAGTTCTTATTTATTTTTTATTTTGACTAATGATTTCAATAACTTTATTCCATTCATAGCTACTTTTGCGTTAGGTGCCCAAAAACTATTGCCTGCTATGCAATCAAGTTACAATGCTAATTCAGCAATAAGAGCGAATTTAGTATCTGTAATCGATGTTTTAGAAATAATCGAAAAAGAATATATTGATGTTAGTTATCTAAGTAACTTGGATAAGATGGAATTCAAAAAATCATTAAAAATATCTAATTTAGGTTTTAGATATTCCAATAATTTGCCATTGGTTTTAAAGGATATTAATTTAGAAATCACCCCTGGTGAGAGAATAGGAATAATAGGTAAATCAGGAAGTGGAAAGAGTACTCTACTGGAAGTATTAATGGGTCTTCTTCAACCTTCAAAAGGAAAACTACTTATAGATGGTATTGATATAAATAATAGTGAGAGGCCAAATTTAGTTTCTCAATGGCGGAAAAGTATATCTTATGTTCCTCAAGATATATTTTTATCAGATAGTAGTTTTGCTGAAAATATAGCTTTTGGATTAAGAAAAGAACAACTTGATATGAATTTAGTAAAGGATTGCGCTAGAAGAGCAAAGATTTCGGATCTGATAGAACAATCTTCGTATGGTTATAGAACCAATGTTGGAGAAAAAGGAGTTAGATTAAGCGGTGGCCAATGTCAAAGAATAGGTATTGCAAGAGCTCTTTATAAAAATAATAAAATATTAGTCTTTGACGAGGCAACAAGTGCATTGGATAATAAAACAGAATCAGAACTTATGGAATCTATCGAGGCATTAAGTAAAGATCTCACAATTATAATAATAGCGCATAGATTAAGTACCGTTAAAGTGTGTGATAAAGTTTTTAAGATAGAAGATGGCTTTTTAAAAGAATCAAGTGTTTGAAATAAAAGTTAGGAAAACTCTTCCTGATTTTTTAATATTTGACAAATTTTTTGAATTTCTTCTGGAGTATTTCCATAGGAAATAGGTAAACTTAATTCTGTTTTATGATGAATTTCTGCGATTGGCCATGATCCCGATAAAATTTCTTCCATAGCTTTTTGTTTATGAGGAGGTATGGGATAGTGAATTTCTGTTTTTACTCCATTTTTTAACAGATAAGATCTTAATTCGTCTCTCCTTTTATGACGAATAGGATAAATATGAAAAACATCCAATTCATCTTTGTTTTTAATAGGTAATTTTAGCCAATTAGGTAAATTATCAAAATATATTTCTGCTAATTTTCTCTTGTGGGCAGTAATATCTTCAAGGTATTTAAGTTTTACTCTCAAAAGTGCAGCTTGGATTTCATCTAACCTGGAATTTAACCCTATGTATTTATTTTCATACTTCTTTAAAGATCCATAGTTACGTAAATGCAATAATTTATTTTTTAATTCCTCACTGTTCGTTGTAATTGCTCCTCCATCACCAAAACCCCCTAAATTTTTTGTTGGATAAAAACTAAAACAGCCAGCTTCTCCAAATGAACCTGCCGTTTGACCTTTTAATTTTGCACCATGAGCTTGTGCACAATCCTCAATAACTTTTAAATCATATTGATTTGCTATTTTGCAAATTTCATCCATCCTGCAACATTTCCCAAAAAGATGAGTAACGCAAATTGCTTTTGTTTTCTGGGTTATTGAATCTTCAATTTTTGTTGGATCAATATTGTAGGTGTTAATATTTGGTTCTACTAAAATAGGATTATGGCCCGCTCTTAATATTGCTAGGATAGTCGCAATATAGGTATTAGAGGCGACTAGAATATTACTCTCTTTGGGTAAAGATAAAGCCTCAATAGAAAGTGTTATTGCATCTAAACCATTTGCTACTCCAATACAGTATTTTGTACCAATAAATTTGGCAAATTCTAGTTCGAATAAATTTACCTCTTTACCTAAAACATACCATCCACCTTTAATTACATTAGTTGCTGCTTCTTCAAGTTCTCTGAAGTATGTAGAATTTGCATTTAATAGATTTTCGTATTCAATCATCCTTAATATTTAATAAGAGGAATAGATGTAGTCAGATTTATCATATTTTTCAGATGCAAAAACCATTAGCACAGCATTATTTTTAAAATACATTGTATGCCAATCTTCAGGTTCAATAATAATACAATTAGATGGATCGTCGAGAATAAAAGATATCTCTTGCGATCCATTATTTATTTTTAAATTTACAATTCCTGAAATCGCTACCAAAGCTTGTTGAGTGATTTTATGTCGATGACCTCCGCGACTTTTTTCATCAGCACCATAAATCCAATAAATTCTTTTTATCTTGAAAGGCAAGATATCCTCCATCACGGTTAAAAGTCCTCTTTCATCTGCATAAGTCGGAATCTTGATAATCTTTGAATGATTTTTCATATAACTATTTTTATTGATTAACTAAAGTACTTAAATAATTTCCATAAGAATTATTAGGTGCTTTTGAGGCAAGCTGGACAAATTCTTTCTTATCGATGAATCCACAATTATATGAGATTTCCTCTAAGCAAGCTATTTTTAATCCTTGTCTATGCTCTAGGGTTGCAACAAATTGACTTGCTTCTAATAAAGAATCATGCGTACCAGTATCTAACCAAGCATGCCCTCTCCCAAGTTTTTGAACATTTAAATCCCCAAGAGATAAATAATAATTATTAAGGTCAGTTATTTCATATTCGCCTCTTTTAGACAATTTTAAATTTTTAGAAATGCTAATTACCCTGTTATCGTAGAAATAAAGCCCAGTAACTGCATATTTAGATCGTGGTTCTATTGGTTTTTCAATTATTTTGGTTGGCATTCCATTCTCATTGAAATCTACTATCCCATATCTTTCAGGATCACTGACTGGACTTGCGAATATTGTAGCGCCAGTTTTATTTTTAGCTTTTTCTAAGTCTGAAGAAAGTTCATTTCCATAAAAAATATTATCTCCAAGAATCAAGGCCACATTTTCTTTACCTATGAATTTCTCTCCAATAGTAAAAGCTTGTGGTATCCCTTTTGGTTCATCTTGAATTGCATAATCAATGGAGATACCCCATTTATTACCATTGCCTAATAATTGTTTAAATCGTAAAAGATCATTTGGAGTAGTTATTAATAATATTTCTCTTATTCCAGTAAGCATTAATGTTGAAAGAGGGTAATAAACCATGGGTTTATCATAAACAGGGAGCAATTGCTTAGAGGTTGAGATTGTTAAAGGGTATAGTCGTGTCCCTGAACCTCCTGCAAGAAGTATTCCTTTCAATTTTTTATCCTCCCTTATTAGTTAAATCTCTCATAAATTTATATCAAATTTGAATTTATCGGTTGTTTTTTTATGTACCAATCTACTGTTTTTAATAAACCTAAATCGAGATTTGTTGTCGGTTCCCAGTTCAATTCATTTTTAAGTTTACTTGCATCAATTCCATATCTATAGTCATGCCCTGGCCTGTCTTGAACAAAACTTATTAGCTCAACAAAACTTTTTATTTTTAATGGCTTTATTTTTATTTTTTTATCCATTATCAAACAAATTTTCTTTACAAGTTCGATATTTGTGATTTGATTATTTCCTCCAATATTATAAGTTTCGCCAATTTTGCCTTTTTGAAGGATTTGATACAAAGCGTCTGAATGATCATCAACATATAACCAATCCCTTATTTGTTGTCCATTACCATAAATAGGAATTCTTTTCCCTTGAAGGGCATTTAGTATAGTAAGAGGGATAAGTTTATCTGGATATTGATTAGGTCCATAATTATTTGAACAATTAGTTACTATGGTAGGTATTTTAAAGGTATGATTCCAAGCTCTAACAAGATGATCAGAGCTTGCTTTAGAAGCTGAATAAGGCGAACTAGGTTTGTATTGAGAAAATTCATCAAATAAGCCTGTTTCCCCTAAACTCCCAAAGACTTCGTCAGTAGATACATGGTGAAACCTAAAGTTTTCGGGGACTTGTATTGAATCTGACTTTAAATAATTTCTAGTACATTCTAATAAATTAAATGTACCAATTATATTTGTATGAATAAATTTTTCTGGATTATCAATAGACCTATCAACGTGAGTCTCTGCCGCTAAATTCATAATAACTTCTGGTTTAAAGTTTTTTAAAAGTTTTTCTATTAATTCTTTATCTGCTATGTCTCCTTCTTGAAATTTATATTTGTTATTATTCTTTAAAAAATCTAGATATTCCGGATTAGCAGCATAAGTTGATTTATCAAGGTTTAATATTTGAACATTATCTTTATTGATTAAATTTCTTATTACGGATGATCCAATAAATCCTAATCCTCCTGTAACAATTATTTTCAAAATTTTTTAAGATATCATTTACATAGAATAGTTGAAAACATCCAGATTTTTAATTAATTTAAATTAATAATAAAATTTTAAAAGTTTTTATTTTTCAATATTTAATTTATAGTCTTCATAAGTAATTTTTAATCCCTCTAAAAGTTTGGTTTTGTATCGCCAACCATATTTACTTAATTTTTTTATATCAAGAAGCTTTCTTGGAGTCCCTTCAGGTTTTGTAACGTCAAAAATTAGCTCTCCTTGATATCCTATAACTTCTTTAATTGTTGATGCTAATTCTCTTATTGTAAGATCTTCTCCTGTTCCTACATTGATATGACTACACATTGGATTAATCTCACTTTGAAATATTTCTTTTCCTAGATTCATGACATGTATAGATGCACTTGCTAAGTCATCCACAAATAAAAATTCTCGCATAACCTTTCCTGTTCCCCATATTTTAACTTTACAAAGATTTTTGATTTTTGCTTCATGGATTCTTCTAATGAGAGCAGGTATCACATGACTGTTCTTGGCATGATAATTATCACCAGGACCGTAAATATTAGTTGGCATTATTGATCTGTAGTCTATTCCATGACTTTTAGAGTACTGCCTGTTGAAGCTTTCGCAAAGTTTTATACCTGCTATTTTAGCTATCGCATATGGCTCATTTGTTTTTTCTAAATATCCATTAAGTAATTCAGATTCATTAATGGGTTGATTTGCTAATTTCGGATAGATACAGCTTGATCCCAAGAATAAAAGCTTCTTTACTCCATTTTTAAATGCAGAATAAATTATGTTTGATTGAATTAATAAATTTTGATAAATAAAATCTGCAGGATAATTATCATTTGCATAAATCCCGCCTACTTTGGCGGCAGCCATATAAACTTGAGTGATATTATTTTTTGAAAAAAATTCTTTGACTAAGTTTTGATTAGTTAAATCTAGATCATTATGATCAATAGTTATTAATTCATGATTTGTAGTCTGTTTTAATAATCTAAAAATTGCCGAGCCTACTAAGCCTTTATGACCAGCTATAAAAATCCTTTCTTTATTATTGGGTTTTGTTTTATTCAAAATAGTTTTTTACCTTATAACCATGTTTGTTAATAAGCTCATTTTTTTCTGCAATTTTCAGATCAGATAGCATCATTTCTTCAACAAGTTTATTGAAACTTATTTTAGGTTGCCAACCTAGTTTTTCTTTGGCTTTAGACGCATCGCCTAGGAGTGTCTCTACCTCAGTTGCTCGGAAGTATCTTGGGTCAACTTTAACAACGACTTTATTATCCCAATATCCTACCTCCTCTAATCCTTCCCCAGACCATTTTATTTTCATGTCTAAAACCTTGCCCGCCTGAGAAACAAAATCCCTTACTGAATATTGAGTTCCGCTTGCAATTACATAATCTTCTGGAATTTTTTGTTGAAGCATTAGCCATTGCATTTCAACGTAATCTTTTGCATGACCCCAATCCCTTAAAGCATTTAAGTTACCTAAATATAAACAGTTTTGAAGTCCAAGCTTAATTCGTGCTAATGCTCTTGTAATTTTTCTAGTAACGAATGTTTCTCCTCGAACTGGAGATTCATGATTAAATAAGATTCCATTACATGCATAAATATCGTAGGCCTCTCTGTAATTAATAGTGATCCAATATGCATATAATTTAGCCACTGCATAAGGACTTCTTGGATAAAAAGGAGTTGTTTCTTTCTGTGGAACTTCCTGAACTAATCCATAAAGTTCAGAAGTGCTGGCCTGATAATATTTACATTTTCCTTGTAAACCTAATATTCTGATTGCTTCAAGTATTCTTAAGGCACCTAACCCGTCGGAGTTTGCTGTATACTCGGGCTCCTCAAAAGATACTGCAACATGACTTTGAGCTGCTAGATTATAAATTTCATCGGGTTGAACCTGTTGAATTATTCTTAATATTGAACTTGAATCAGTCAAATCTCCATGATGAAGAATAAAATTTCGATTTGAGGAATGTGGATCTTGATAAAGGTGATCAATTCTTCCTGTATTAAAAAGTGATGATCTTCTTTTAATGCCATGTACTTCATAACCTTTGTTGATTAAAAGCTCTCCTAAGTATGAACCATCCTGGCCTGTTATTCCTGTTATCAGGGCTTTCTTCATAGGGTTATAATTTCTCTTTTTATTTAATTAAGAATACTATAGGAAAAATGCTGATTCAAATCAATTAATTCATACATTAATTATAAAGTTACTTTAGATTTAATTTTATAAAGTTGTATTCATCAACAGTCTTTATCAGTTATATTTAGCAAATAATTATGATCCTTAAACTATTTTATGATCGAGAAATATCGCATATTAAATAATAAATTAATTAAACTAAAAAACAAATTAATTAAACTAAAAAAGCTTCCAAACGTTAAAAGTTTTGAGCAGGCTAAGATTTATTGTGAGAGTAAAACACCATCCGCTTATCAATCAAAATTATTATGCAAATACAGGTTCGATAAACTTAAAAACTATATTAAAAAT
>CEPA01171644.1_pt1 | contig 9872 bp, 17 predicted proteins | sample 356241 | NCBI WGS metagenome assembly CEPA01 (sample SAMEA2620542, study PRJEB7988) | marine metagenome | biome: marine biome (ENVO:00000447); feature: surface water layer (ENVO:00002042); material: "saline water (ENVO:00002010), including plankton (ENVO:xxxxxxxx)" | depth 5 m
TAAAATGTACCCATTGTTTACATAACCCTTGTTGCAGATTAGTTGTAGCAGTACCCTCACCTTTTATAGTGATGTTACCAGCATTTATAGTCATATTATTTGCGTTACTTTTACCAGCTATGGTATCGGTATTTGCGTTATCTACTGTTAGTGTTCCTGCCATTTTATTTTCCTAAATTATTGTAAGATTACCTAATACTGTCAAATTTACTGTACCAGAAGTTGATACCTCTAATGGGCCAGCGCAAGATGCATTATCACCAGATGCAATGGTAACACTAGTATTTAAAGTTGACTCATTTACACGAAAGATATCACCTTTACCATTTGTTGCATCACCTCTTGTTGCACCATTTTCACCAATGAAAAATCCAGCACCAGAAGTACCAGCAAACTTTGCATCTGTTACTGCATTGTTCGCTATATCTGCTGTTGCGATTGAACCATCTTCAATTGAACGACTATTTATTTTTCTGATTGCCATGTTTATTCCTTTTTAGTATTTAGGAGTCATCATCATCTTCTCCAGTTACCTCATTAAAATTTTGTGCATCTTGGAAGAATGACGTAGTTTCGTTAAATCCAAAGTTGTCATCTGCATCTGCACTAGATGGTGATGGTGCAACCGTGTATCTTTGTTCTCTCTTAGGTGCATTGACTTGAACATCTGTATACTGGTCAACTTGTACTGACTTAATAACTTTCTGGTCTGTAACTGGGCCATATAGATAAAACTTAGATGTAAATGTAAGAGTATACATTAATACTCTTCTTTCTGTAAAATCACCCTCATAAGAATCTTCGTATGAAACTCCATTTAAAATAATCGGAACATCTCTTGTTGTACCCATTGCAGTATTATCATTTAATGTAATTGTATAATCTGGTTGAAAGAATGGAAGTATTTGTTCAACTATCTGTAACGCATCATCAGAGTTCTTCGCCATCACTACTAAAGAAAAATCCATATTATAAGGAACAGGCATAAATTGTGAACTCATGGTTTTACCATCAGTTGAAGAATTTACTTTTTTTAATTTTTGTATTGAATTAAGTTTTCTAGATGCATCATAAGATATTCCAGATATCTCAAAACCTATTCTTGGTAAAGTAAGTGCAACCTTTTTTGTAAGACTTGCATCTTCTCTTAATCTTGTTAAAAACTTTTGTTTTGGGCCGTATGCAAGTGGAACTTTCATACTTTGTGTTACTTCACCAGAACTATTTGTTCTAACAATATTAATATTATTAAAAATAGTTCCAAAGGCTACTACAACCTTTCGCATTGTTTCATGGTAAAATTGTTGTCCTAACATATTATCCTACTTTCCCTATATCACCGAATGGATTAGATTCTGTAAAATCTAATATCGTGTCATCTTGTTTATCAAAGAAATCATTCATTGCGTTTTCATCAATTGTATCAACAACAAAACTCTCTTGTATTATATAGTCACCATTTTCTAATAACACTTGTCCAGTACCATCTTCAAGTGTTAACTGGTGTTGTAACATATCCAGAGTATTTGCATCTTCAATTGCATCAATCTCTGCAATACCAGTATCCAAATCCTCACCAGAGTATTGAAAGGTTTTACATTTTAATTTAAACGCTGGAATATTGTGTACTTGATAGAAAGGGTCATCATGGTCTACAAAAGATATTTCAAACATTTTCTTTACTTTATCGAAGTAAATTAAATCACCCTCATTTGGTCTTGACTTTACAATTAAATTACTATCAGTAGAAACAAGTTGTTCAAATCTTCTTCTTGATACAACAAAAGTTACATCTTCATTCATTTGTAAACCAAACTTGGACATGATTTCTTTCTCACCCTCATATCCGTCTACATTTTCAAAATACATTTCAACTTGATACGCATCTCCAAACTTAGACAAAACATCTTCACCAAGAAGTTCATCTTCCTTAACTAATGTTCTTGGAATATAAAAAACATCTTGTCCATAAATTTTGAGTTGTTCAATCATCAAATCTTCATAGAGATTTTGTTCAGATTGAGTCCCAGTATTGAAATATACATTTGTTGCCATAACTTATCCCATCATATAATCTGGTGGTAACTCATAAGCAAGTTGTATTTGTTCTTCTAATTTTTCTAGGTCTGCTTGTGCTTCTTCAAAAATCTTTGCACCATTAAGTGTTACTCCACCTAACATTTGTACACCTTCAAACTTAGATAGGTTTGCACCCCATTGTCTTTTGATTAACGCAGTCGCATATCTTTTTAAGAATATATCATCATATATATCTGTCAATGTATTTGGATTTAATTTTCTATATGCTTCAATAATAAGAAATTCACCAGCTGCTAAATCATTTTTCCAATCCATATCTATGTATAAACGATTTTGATGTTGATTGAATCTTATAGGTTTCTCACCAACAAGAATATGGTCAAGAAAATCTAAGTGTTGTCTGGTCATATGATAGTGAATAATTGACTCACTTGAAAAATCATATAAATCATTTAGACGAAGTTGATAACGAATATCAAACATATTAGTCGTATTTTTATCTGTGAAATCAAAAACTTTTATGACTGATACAATTGTGTCTGGGACTGGAATAAAACCTTTCCCCTCTAACCATGTTGCACTTATAGAATTATCTATTTTATCAGTTGCACTTTCAGATGAATTAGTTGCAGCTCTATCTATTTCTGTTTGAGTGATTGCGTGTTTTAGATAAACTCTTTCTACACCATCATAATGATATTGTGCAAAATATTGTAGTGCTTCATCTATTCTATCATCTACTTGGTCATCATCAACATTTATATCAATAACTGGTTTACCTAAACTTCTCAAACAATATTCTTTGAAAGTTGCTTTTGTTGAAGGAATTGCCATGTTGTTCTACCTTGTTACACTAGGATTGACTGTTGCTTGACCCTCAACGACTCTTGTCTTTAGTCCACCACTAGATGTTATGACAACATCATAGACAAAACGACCAGCCTCTAATGCTGCTGTTTGTGTGTCGGTAAGTGTTATTGTAATTGTTCCATCAGATGCACTTGCTACACTTGCAGTAAAACTTACTGAAGTAGATGAGAGATGATTTTTTCTCAACATAGCTGCAACTGAAAACCCAGAGAGATTTATTACTGTTCCAGTAGAATCTTTTGCTGTGATTGTTTTTGAAAAATCAGCGTCTTGGTCAATAAATATATTTTCAATGAGTGCCATTACACAATCCTTTTTAAGTATTTATAAGGAAAATGTGTTTAAGATTAACCAGCAACTTCCATAACAGTTAGTGTTGAAATAGGTACAAATACTGTATTTGCATCAGAAAATGTTTGAAAAGTATTGATATAAATGAAACTTGACCCCTCTACCATACCTTGAACCTTGTAAGTTACAGCAGATGTTGTATTTGGATTGTCAAGTAAAGTCATTGAAACTGGTGTATTTGGAATATTTGAACCACCACCATCAAAGATAGCATGAGCTAGTAGTCTAGCACTATTAGAGGTAGTTGCACCACCTAAAGAACCAGCACTAAAATCTTGTAAATCAAAATCACTAAAAGAACCACTACCTATTTTTCTTACTACTTTAATACCACCTCTTTGATTTGCATTTGCATTTGCACTTACATTAAATGTAATTAAAAATTTACTTGTCGCTGCTGCTGGGGTAAGTGTTGCAGTCAAATTTGTAATATCTACAAAACTAGATGAATTTGAAGTTTCATTACCAAGAAATTTAGCTTGTGCAACTTGAATAATATGTCCAGGCGCATTTAAAACTCTACCAGATGGAATACTGGTATTACCACTACTATCTATAGTTATTGCACTATTACCATTAGCGTGGTCTGCAATTGTTCCAACTTTTAATGTACTCATTTTTTATCCACCTATCTCAAATGCTGTCATTTGTGCAGTCATACCACCAGATAAACCAGTATGAGAATTATTTGAATAAGTTCTTATTGAATAAGAATAAACTTGAGCAGACGTACTGTTTGGACTATCAAGCACATGAAGTGATACTGGTATTCTGTGGTTTCCATTAGTGTCTTGAAAAACTCCAAGACCTTTATCTGCATGACCTAAATTAGTTCCACCAGTAATAACTTCATTTTCTGAAGTTCCACTTGTTATATTTCTATGAATACTAAGTGCAAAATCTCCACCACTTGCAAAATATGGATTACCATTGACTATGACAAAAATCTTACTTGATGTGGAACTAGGTGTAATTGAAACTTGTATACCACCATACTTCCAACTTGCATTTGATGTTCCAGCTTGGTCTGCTGTTACTGGAGTTGCAGTAACTGCTTGAATTATATGACCAGGCGCTGATAAAACTTTTCCAGTCGGTATACTAGCATTACCATTATCTGCAATTGTTATTGCAGAATTACCAGTTTTTGATGCGATTGTTCCTACGTTTAGTGTACTCATTTTTTATCCACCTACCTCTAATAATACTAATGTGTTATCCATGTTATATCCATCAAATATACCACTACTAGAACCACTTCTTTTATGACAAACATTATAATAAATTTCACTTGTTGTATTTGGACTATCTATAAAATTAGCAGATAAAGTTCCAAATACATTTGTAGAATTATGTGCATACGCACTTCCGAATCCTCTATCATCATTAAAAATTTGTGTTCCACTTACTGCACCATTCGCTGTAAAAGCTGCACTATGTCTATAGATATTAGCAGAATAATATTGACCAGAGTTTCCATTATAAAGAATAACAGTACACATAATTAATATTTTACTACTGGTTGAAGTAGGAGTAATAGATTTTCCAAAACCAGTTCCAAGCCAAGTAGCATTTGAACTTGGAGTTACACCAGTTCCAGTTCCTTGTTTAACTCCAACTGCTTGAATTATATGTCCAGGCGCAATAAAAGTTTTACCAGATGGAACTGTGATAGTATTTCCAGTTTGTGAAGTAATCTCATTTACAGATAAAGTACTCATAGTATAACCAATCTCCCAGTATTTGAAATTGTAAGAGTTGTTCCGTTTGCAATTGTAAGTGGGCCAGCGACAGATGCATTATTATTTGCAGCTATATTAACATTACCAGTTGTTGCATTTGTATTTACTCGAAATAAATTATCTCTACCAGATGAATTACCAACTACTGAACCAGCTTTAGATATATAATATCCAGCACCTAATTGTACAGATGAGTCAATTTTTGATTGAGTAATAGAATTGTCTGCAAGGTCTGCTGTTACGATAACACCATCAGCAATCTTTGCAGAAGTAACTGCATCACTAGCTAAATCTGCAGCTGCAATAGTTCCATCTGTAATTGATTTTGTTGTTATCTTTGATAGTGGCATATGTTTATCCTAAATCAATTTCTGGTTTTGTCGGCCATTTGACTAAACTTACTTTGTTATATTTAGTAGGAATATCTCTTAATTCTTGTCTATATTTCATAAACGCTTCAAAGTTATGGACAGAACCAGCTTGTTCTCTTTCTCTAATTACAATCCAATCTGTTTCTTGTAATAAACGATTTCTTTCGTTTCTTATATAGGAAAAATTATTTTCAAAATTCTCTTTATCAATCTTAATTTGATTTTCATCTTCAGCAGTTAAAGGAACTATTTTTCCATCTAATGATTTAATTCTAGTTGTCATTATACCATCACCTTATAAACTGCATATCCATAAGTAGTAAAAGCAGTATCATTTTGTACAGCTATTTGTATTAAATCTAAAATATTACTACTTGCGACAGTAAATGACCCTTGATTTGAATAGTGATAAGTATCATTATGTCTTTTTTCTATACTTTTACTTGCAAATCCTCTTGTGTATCTACCACTTGTGTTACTATTATGAATATCAAATTCCATTGAAGTCATCTCTGAATCATCAGTTCCATCACCTACGTTACCTCCAAAACTTAAATTATCAACATTTAAATCGTGGTGATAAGTGCTTCCATGACTGCTATCGTTTGAATAATTATGATTCATCAAAAAATTATAACTAGCTGAAGTTATTACCGAACCGCCTTGTGAACGAAACCTAAATCTCCAAAGATTGTTACCAGCAGCACTATTACACTTTACCCCTCTTACTATTACTTTAAGAGATAAAAAATCATTAGTGGTTGGTAGTGATATTTCAAGGGCAGTTAAACCAGTTTGAGTTGCTGTAGAACTTGAAACCAGTTGCATCGCCCCAGCACCACTAACAGTACCAGTAAATGCAAAGGTATCTGCGAGGTTTATTGATTCTGATTGTATTTTACTTAACGCCATTTTATTTCCTTATGATGGTTCATTGGGCCATGCAAATCCAACTGCATCCACACTATCATATACTTTAGTTATATCTCTTAATTCTTGTCTATACTCTTTCCACTTCTTTTTTTGAGTCGAAGTTACAGCTGCATCAACTAGTTGTGTCCAATCTGAATTAATTAATTTTGCATCTCTTTGAGCTCTTAGTAATTGTAATTTTTCTTCTTTAGTCATATTACTCTCTATGTTTTAATAACATACAATACAGCTGCGTTTACTGGTCTTGTTTCATCACCAGTTCTAGGTGTTCCTTGAGAATTTATCTCTTGTGGTGCAGTAGTATTGAAATTGTATGTTGTACCATATGCATTGTTACCAATCGCATATGAAGAATAAGTTTGATAACTAGTACCAGGCGACATAATTGTTTGGTGTTTATGGTCTTGCATTTGGTCATTTTCAATTGTACCAACAGCTGGTGCAGAGAAGTCTGTACCTTTAGCCATATTTGCTGTTCCGTGAGTACCAGTACCTCTGAGGAACATAGCTCTTAAATCTGGAACATTAAATGTAGATGACCCATCACCAGAACCCCATGTCGTACCTATTGCAGTATATAATGTAGAATATGTACTTCTTGATACTGCAGCTCCATCACAAGATAGATATCCAGTTGGTGCAGAGGTACTTCCAAAAGGTAAAATAATTCCAGCAGGAACACCAAGAGTTTGAGCGAAACTAGCTTGTACTTTACCAGCGGTAATAGAACCATTCTGTATTTGTGCATCTCCTACTGAACCATCAGAAGGTGAAGTTGTAATCTGTGCAAAACCTTTATATATCACATAGAAACTTACACCATTTGCTGGTGCTTGTGTCATTGTTAAATTTAATCCAGAAGCAGAATATGCTTCAGTAGGTTCTTGTCTAACATTACCTACAAACACTTCAAGGTCGTTTGCATTATTTACTCTATTACTTAGAGTAAATGAAGTTGTTGAACCATTTGCAGTAAACGTCTGTTTATTGAAAATTGATGCAAATCCTTGTGCTGGTGTTGTTCCTATAAATGGCATTGTCTAACCTTTCGGATATTTATCTTTAATAGCTTTGATTGTTTTTTTCCAACCCTCCACGCCATTGTGATATAAGTCATCTAGTTGTTCTTCTATAGATGGATAGGCTTTTGCTCTATCTCTTTGATATTTATTTGCATCATATTCTGATAAGAGTTCTTTTTCTTTTGCTAAAATATCTTTTTCAGCTATTGGTTTTGTACCATCATGCCAATCTATTTGTTTTACATCATTAGCACTTACAGAAACTTGTGCGTTTGGATTAATTTTAAGTATTGATTTTATTATTGAATCTTGCATAATTTATCCTGCTATCTCGAATGCTGTTATCGTAGAAAATGAACCACCGCCACCATTGTTTATTCTTCCAACATTAGAACCACTTCCTATTCTAAAATATATTTGATAGGTGGTTGCAGAAGTTGTTGATGGTGAATCTAAAATTTGCAATGTTGCATGAGAGTATTGATAACTACTTCCACTAAATAAATTTCCAAAGCCATTAGTTACACCAGCTAAATTTGTTGAACCTCTATATATGGTTGGATAAAAGGAAACAGTACCAGTTGGACTTCCATAAGATAAACTAGCAGTTACAAATATTTTACTTGATGTAGATGCTGGAGTTATAGTTACTGCTAATGTATTTGAAGCAGTTACAAATGATGATGATGCAGTTGTTCTCTCTGTACTATCTGTAGCAGTTATTACTTGTAAAACTGAACCACTTGGTAATTTTGCACTTGTAATAGCATCATCTGCAAGTTTTGCTGTAGTTATTGCGTTATTTTGTAATTTATTTGTTGTTATTGTTCCATCAGCAGGAGTACCAACTGGGTCAGTATTTCCTAGTATTAAAATAAAGTCAATCACATCTGAAGAAGTTAATGCAGAGTCAAATGTAATCGTAGAACCAGTAACTGTGTATGCATCTTGAGGTGCTTGTATAACACCATTTAAAGATACTATCATATTATTTGCTGATGCTGGATTTACTGAACCACCATTTACTTGCAAAGTATAACTTGCAGTTGCAGAGGTTGTAATCGCATCACATTTTAAATATGCACCACGAGTGGGTTGACTTCCAATAAAAGGCATTTATTAATCCTATGTTATTTGCATCAATCCTAAAACTGCATCTAACGAACTTGCAGTTCCAGCTTGAATTTTCAATATATCACTTGCTTCTAAAACATATTTCTGACCAGCGAAAACCTCTAATGTTGTATTTGCTGGTATACTGACTTCGTTGAGTAACTTTCGTACTGCACTACTATCAGATGTATCTACAAAATCAACCGTTGCTGTGACAGCTGCATCCGTCTTATTTGTAATCGCAAGTCCTAATATAATTGCAGTTGTACTTGCTGGACAAGTATATAATGTTGCCATAGCAGCATGATTTACGTTTGCGAGTGAAGCGTTTTTAAAAGTGTTTGCCATATTCCTATCCTAAAGCGATTGCTAATGCAGTTGCATCATCAGCTGGGTCAAATGATAATTTAGTTACAGATATACTCCCATCTGCAACAGTATTTAGTGTGTTTGCGAGTGAAAGTTGATATACTTGAATGTTATTAGTACCACTAGGTGGTGCAGAAGTAAAAGTAATAGTTGACCCAGAAACCGTATATGCAAGACCACTACCCAATCTTTGATAAACATTATCAACGAAAACTATAAAGTTTGAAGCAGCAGAACTTGATGGTGTATCAGATAATGTAAACGCAGTTGTTGAAGCATCACCACTAAATGTTTGCAATTTTGGAGATAAACTTGTTCCACTTGGTGGAACTGATAATTGAGTTCTTCCAAGATATACAATAAAAATTCTATCACCATTCGCTGGTACAGATGCAAAAGTGATTTTAGGTTGTGATGCATCTAATGAAACATTAAATGCAAAGTTTGGTTCTTGTAATACACCCTCTAAACTTACCATTAATTGTGCAGCTTGAGCTACTGGAAAGTCTAAATTAAATGTTGTATTAGACCCATCTCCAGTAATTACTTGTTTGTCAAATGTACCCCCAGTTGGTTCAACTCCGATATAACTCATATTAACTTCCTAATTTAGGCCAATCTTCATTCATAACTGCTCTTGTTTTTAATGACCCATCACTATTTAATGTATCTTGAAAAAGTTTCTTAAACGCAGTAAGTGTCTTTGCAGCTGAGATTGCAGTTTCTATTTTTCCTAGTTGTGTAAGTATTGCAGTTCTGTATGTTTTTACATTATCTGGAATGTCTACATCTCTCTCTGCTTTACGAATCACATACCAATCCGTTTCTTGAAGTAAATTATTTGCAGTATTTTTAGATGTTTCTAAGTATTGATTTTTAAGACCAATTGTAATTATTTGATTACCATCTTCATCTAATAATGGTTTCTTATCTTCATCAACTTCTTTTTTATCTGTGAGACTTTTTGCATTACCCTTTGACCAATAAAATCTTTCATCAAAAGAGTTATCTACCTCTTTTTCAAAAGTTAGTCCAACTGATTTTTTATAGTCATCAGACCA
>CEPA01055794.1_pt1 | contig 9869 bp, 9 predicted proteins | sample 356241 | NCBI WGS metagenome assembly CEPA01 (sample SAMEA2620542, study PRJEB7988) | marine metagenome | biome: marine biome (ENVO:00000447); feature: surface water layer (ENVO:00002042); material: "saline water (ENVO:00002010), including plankton (ENVO:xxxxxxxx)" | depth 5 m
CTTATTTAAAAAAAATAAAGAATTATCTAATTTGGAATCAGAATTAGTTAAAAATCCAAGCCAAGATATGTACGATCGATATTTATCGCTAAAAAATAGCTAAAAATACTGAAAATCTTCCATTTATTTTCTTCAAAAAAAATATAAATTCCAGCAACTATTGTGGAAAAACTAATATCTAAATCCTTTGAAAGACTAGTTGATAAAGGCCTCAACAGAGGTTTTATAACATATGAGGAATTACAAAAATCTTTAGGAAAAAGAAACAGCAACATTGAAAGTTTAAACCAAGCATTAATTCATATCTTTGATCAGGCAATTACATTAGTTAAAAATAAGTCTGATTTTAAAGTAAAAAAATCAGAAACAGAAACTTCTAAACAAACAAAAACAGTTGAGAGAAGTGATGATCCTATCAGGATGTATCTTAGAGAAATGGGTGGTGTCGAGCTATTATCTAGAGAGGGAGAAACTGCAATTGCCAAGAGGATTGAGTCAGGTCGCTATGTAATGATCAGCTCTCTTTCTGAAAGTCCAATTACAGCTAAAAAAATTTTTGAATGGGAAGAAAAATTAATAAATAATGAAATGTTAGTGAGAGATATAATTGATCTCGATACAAATTTTATTGATGATGAGAAATTAGCTAAATCAATTAAAGAAAAAAGTAAAAAAGAAGCAAAAGAGAAAAATCCTAATATTGATACAGAGACTGATGATTCTGGAAATGATGATGATGAGTTTAACATTTCACTAGCTTCGCTAGAAATTGAACTGAAACCTAAAATTCTTGAGGCTTTTAGCAGAATAACAAAAAATTATAAAAAACTTTTATCATATCAAAGAGATAAACTCGAAAGCGTTCTTAAAAATCAAGTTTTTAGTGACAGTAAGAAGAAAAACTATGAAAAGGTAAAAAAAGAAATCATGGAAGAGTTGCTGAAACTGCAATTAAATCAAGTTACGCAAGAAGATTTAGTTAGTCTAAATTATGCAGAAAATAAGAAAATTTTATCATATGATGGTGAGCTAATGAGAGCTGCCAATAAACATGGCATATCTAGAGATGACTTTATTAAATTTTATGTTGGTAATGAGCTAAACCCAAATTTTGAAAAGTTTTTAAGTGATGAAAAAAGTTGGCTTGCTTTTTTTACAAAAGAAAAAAAATTGTTTTCAATTTTGAGAAATAAATTAATCGAATTAAGTAATGCAATAGGAATGTCAATTTCTGATTTTAGAATATTAGTTAATAAAATAAAAAAAGGAGAACGAGAATCGAGAATTGCTAAGAAAGAAATGATAGAGGCTAACCTTAGATTGGTAATTTCTATTGCAAAAAAATATACTAATAGAGGTTTGCAATTTTTAGATTTGATACAAGAAGGAAATATTGGTTTAATGAAAGCAGTTGATAAATTTGAATATAGAAGAGGATATAAATTTTCAACTTATGCAACATGGTGGATTAGACAGGCAATTACACGTTCAATAGCAGATCAAGCCAGAACAATTAGAATTCCAGTGCACATGATTGAAACTATTAATAAAATTGTTAGAACCCAAAGACAGATGATGAGCGAATTTGGAAGAGAGCCAACACCAGAAGAGTTATCAAAAAAACTCGCTATGCCTTTGGAAAAAGTGAGAAAAGTTCTTAAAATTGCTAAAGAGCCAGTGTCGCTTGAAACCCCAGTCGGAGATGAAGACGATAGTACTTTAGGTGATTTCATAGAAGACTCTAATGCATTAATACCAGTCGACGCCGCTGTACAGACAGCTTTAAAAAATACCACTACTAAAGTTTTAGCGTCATTAACTCCTAGAGAAGAGAGAGTTTTGAGAATGAGATTCGGTATTGGAATGAATACTGATCATACATTAGAAGAGGTTGGTCAACAATTTTCAGTTACTAGAGAGCGTATAAGACAGATTGAGGCAAAAGCTCTAAGAAAGTTAAAACATCCTAGTAGATCCAGGCAACTAAAAAGTTTTTTAGATAATTAATAATATTTATTTCTTTTTATCCCCCATGGTGATAAATCAGATTTAATCCGGGCCTGTAGCTCAGTTGGTTAGAGCCCCCCGCTCATAACGGGGTTGTCGGGGGTTCAAATCCCTCCGGGCCCACCAGAAAAAATGCAAAAACCAATATTTAGAAGTTACTTGCTATTATTTGTATTATCCGCAATTTGGGGGTCGGCTTTTTTTAATTATAAGATTGTACTAACCAGTTTTGATTATTTTTTGTTAGCTGGTGGAAGGATATTTTTTGCATCTATATTTTTATGCTTTTTATCTTTAATTTTTTTTAAGAAGATCGAGTATAAATTTTTATTTTCAAAGAAAATATATATATTTTTTTTAATTGGGTTTACAAATTATGTTTTGCCATTTTGTTTAATTGCGTTTGGAATTGACGGAATGACAAGCGGCCTAGCAGCTTTACTTATGTCTGCAGGACCATTTTATGCGATTATTTTATCGCATTATTTTACCTCAGATAAATTTAATAGATTTAAATTCTTAGGTACCGTAATTGGTTTTATAAGTGTTTTTATTTTATTTTATGATCAAGTTTATATTTCAAAAACGACTACATTTTTATCTGTATTGATTGTTATGTCAGCTTCATTAAGCTATGTGATTGGCGGTTTGATTATTCAAAAGCATCGAGAGTATAATAATGAAACAATCGCGGCATTATCTATGATATGTGGTACTTTAATCTTGTTACCAATATGCAGTGTAAAATTAAATAATTTAGATTTTCAACAGGTCGAATTAAATAGTTTTCTGAGTTTAATTTACTTGGGAATAGTGAGTACGGCAATTGCTTTTATGATAAGAGCAAAATTAATTTTCGACAACGGTTTAATTTTTATGTCTCAAGTTTCTTTGCTCATCCCAATATTTGGCCTATATTTTAGCTGGTTGTTTTTAAGTGAAAAGTTTTCTGTTAATATGTTTGTATCACTGGTCATTATACTATTTGGACTTTGGGTATTGCAGCTTGGTTATAAAAAAGTCAGTTCTTAGATATAAAATCTTTTAAAGTAGCAATTAGTCCATCAAAACCTTTACTATTAAGTATTGAGTTAAATTCTTCTCTTTGAGTTTTTGCTAAACTAAGGCCCTCTACTACAAGATCTCTAATTAAAAGCTTGTCTTTAATTTTAAAAACTCTCCAATCAATTTTAATTTCTTGTTTATTTACTTTTGATACCATTTTTGATTTTACTAAAACATAATTATCACTGATTTTTTTTGAACCAATTACTTCAATATTTTGATCACTATAATTTTGCAATCTACTTGATATGTTTTTAGAAAAAAATGTTCTGAATAATTTTGTATATTTTTCCAATTGTTCATTAGTCAAATCTTTTCTAGAAGAACCAAGTGTAAAACGACTTAAGCCGTCTACATCTACAACTTTTAATGCAATTTGTTCTATTTTCTTTTTCTTATCTTCAACTTTTATATTATTATTGAGTATAATTGCTTTAGCATCACTCGTTGTAGACTGTATTAATTGTTCAGCTTCGCTCTCAAAAGCTATAACTTTTGAAATCAAAAAAAACAATATTGATATTTTAAGGAATAAGATTTTTTTTAGCATTAAATATTTATTATTTAAAATCTTTCCATTCATCTTCATTATCTGTTCCGTCAGTAGTCAAGTAATCTCTTCTTTGAAGATACAAACTTCTTACTGAAGAGTATAGATCAATAGAGTTTTTTTCTAAATCCTCTAATGATTTAATATTTTCCGCTCTCCAATTTGTCTTATCTAATACTGTCTCACCCCAATAAGTTTGATCACCTAAATTATTTCCCAGCAATAATTCTTTATTACCCACCGTACTTAAGTAAAAAGGGTCTAAGAAAACATTTCCAACTTTACCAACAGAATCTCTAAGAGTAGTAGGACCAAAAACAGGCAAAACAATATAACATCCATGACTGACACCCCAGCTTCCAAGTGTTTGCCCATAATCTTCATTTTGACTTTTTGATAAACCAATTTTTGATGCCGGATCAAAAATTCCTAAAATTCCAACAGTTGAGTTGATGAGGAATCTACCTGTATCTTTTACTCCGCTTTTAAATTTACCTTGTAGAAATTGATTTGGTATTTGCACAAAGTATGAAACATTGTTAGTTGCATTTTTGACACCAGTTCTAATCGGTCCAGGCAAATATGAGTAACCTTTTGCTACTGGTTTAAATATCACTTTATCCAAGCCAATGTTAAATGAGAAAACAGCTCTATTGACAGTTTCAAAGCAGTCTTTTGTTTTTGCACTAGTATTAGTTGTAAAGTTAACAATTAAACAGCTGCAGAGTAATAATCTTATAAAATATTTCATTTTTTTGTATTTCGCAGAGTATATAGTGATATTTGTAGCTAAAACTAGCATAAAAAAAGGCAACATGAACTTAAATGTAGTTTTCAAAAAAAGTAAAAACTTCGAAGTTAAGTTAAATAGAACAATTAAGTATTTAATTATACATTATACAGGTATGAAAAACCAATCTGTAGCAATTCAAAGATTGCAATCTGAAGTTGCAAAAGTAAGTTGTCATTATTTAATTAGTAAAAAAGGAAAAATTTATCAACTTGTTAAAGATCACAATATTGCTTGGCATGCTGGAAAATCAAAATGGGAGAAAGATATTAATTTAAATTCTAAGTCAATTGGAATTGAACTCGTTAACAATGGAGAAGAGATTTTTCCAAAAAATCAGATCCGAGCATTGTTAAAGCTTTTAACTGCCTTGAAAAAAAAATATAATATTGATCCAAAATATGTACTTGGTCACGAAGATATTTCGCCAAAGAGAAAAAAAGATCCTGGACCAAAATTTCCATGGACAAAATTAAACAAGCTTAATCTATCAAAAAAACGTTGAAAATTAAGCATATTTAGCTATATAAATCGTGCTAGTTGGTTGAATGGTAGCTCTAATTTTTAGAGAGGAAAGTCTGGGCTCCATAGGAAAAAGTACCAGGTAAAACCTGGCAGGAGCAATCCTAGGGATAGTGCCACAGAGAATAGACCGCCTAATCAAGGCAAGGGTGAAACGGTGAGGTAAGAGCTCACCGCCTTTTTAGCAATAAAAAGGGCAGGGAAAACCCTACTTGGAGCAAGACCAAATAGGGATAGCGCGATCATTGATCATATGTCCTAGATAAGCTATCCGGGTTGGTTGCTAGAGCTAATCAGAGATGGTTAGCCAAGATAAATTACCATTTTAAATGACAGAACCCAGCTTACAGGCCAGCTAGCAAAATCTTAAAATTTAAAGAACATTTATAGAACAACTAATAGTTGCATTTTATTTGACTATTCAATAAAAACCATGTATTCCCATGTAATCCCATACAGGATAAAAAATGAATAATTTTTATGTTTATTTCTACTTACGAAAACAAATTAGACAAAAAAGGAAGGGTGTCAGTGCCTGCTTCATATAGATCACATCTGTCTTCACTTGGTTATAATGGGATTATTTGTTACCCTTCATTTACAAACTCATCAATAGAATTCTGCCCACAAAGTAGATTACAAAAAATAATAGATACAATTGATACACTTAATCCTTTTGAAGAAAATAGAGATATTTTTTCAACTTCTATATTAGCAAACAGTTTTCAATTAAATTTTGATAGTGAAGGAAGAATTACTATACCAGATAAACTTATAAGTCATTCAGGCATAAAAGAAAAAGTTTTATTTGTTGGCCAAGGGAAAACGTTTCAAATGTGGGAACCTTCAGAATTTAAAAATTTTAGCAAAGATGCAAGAAAAAAAGCAAATTTAAAACGATCAGAGCTAAAATGGAAGCAAACAAATTAATATAATAAAAAAGGAGAAAAACCATGGCAATAAATATAACAGCACCTGAATTAAGAGAATTAAAACCAAGAATAGTCGTACTTGGAGTTGGAGGAGCTGGAGGAAATGCAATCAATAATATGATTGATGCAGGAATTCAAGGTGTAGAGTTTGTTGCTGCTAATACAGATGCACAAGATTTAAAAAAAAATAAAGCAGATTGTAAAATTCAATTAGGTGCAAACTTAACAAGAGGATTAGGAGCAGGATCTAAAGCAGATATAGGTCAGGCCGCTGCAGATGAGTCCATGAACGAAATTATTAATCTTCTACAAGGTGCGAATATGGTGTTTGTTACTGCAGGAATGGGCGGCGGTACAGGAACTGGTGCCGCTCCAGTAATTGCAAAAGCTGCTAAAGATTTAAATATTCTTACAGTTGGCGTTGTAACCAAACCTTTTATGTATGAGGGCCCTGGAAGAATAAGAGTAGCAGAAGCTGGTTTAGAAAATTTACTAAGAGTTGTTGATACAAGTATAATTATTCCTAATCAAAACTTATTCAAAATTGCAGATGAAAAAACACCGTTAATTCATGCTTTTAAAATGGCGGATAATGTTTTGATGCATGGTGTTAGAGGTATTACCGATCTTATTGTGAGACCAGGTCTTATGAATTTAGATTTTGCTGATATAGAAACGATAATGAGCGGTATGGGTAAAGCTATGATGGGAACTGGTGAAGCAGAGGGCGATAATAGAGCAGTAATCGCATCAGATGCAGCGATAAATAATCCATTAATTGATGATTATACTTTGAAAGGTGCAAAAGGTTTACTGGTTAATATAACTGGTGGAAATGATATAACTCTTTTTGAAGTTGATGAAGCTGCAAATAAAATAAGAGCAGAGGTTGATCCTGGTGCTGATATTTTAATTGGAAATACAATCGATGAGGCAATGACTGGCAAAGTTAGGGTGTCAATTGTGGTTACTGGACTAGGTGGCGAAGTTGTAAAAAATAAACCGACTTTAAGTGTTGTACAAAGTAGAAATGGTTATAGTCAACAGAATTTGACTATTAATAATAATGCAAATATGCAGCATAAAAATAATTTTGCAGCATATATGTCAAATCAGCCTTACACTACATCTACAATACCAAATACTAATATGAGTGTAGCACAAAATACCCATGTATCTGGCGCCAACGCTTTGGAATTAGGATCTGTGAGTCAAGCTAATCAAAATGTTACTCCTGATATAAAAACTAATTATAGAGAAATTCAAGAGAACGTAAAAACAGAGGATCCTGCAATAGAAGACTTTTTGAGAGATGAACAAAGTTTGAATAATAACAATGAAAATGTTGTTTTTGAGACACAAACTTTAAATAGTGAAAAAAGTATGGATCAATTTGCTAATGAGGAAAATTTTGACACTCCGCAATTATTTACTGGAGATGACGATATCCAAGAAACAGAAGATTATTCTAGTGAAAATAGAGAGGATACTGATTTATCTGATCTCGATTTTGATGATAAGGATGATCTGGAAATTCCAGCATTTTTAAGAAGACAAACTAATTAACAAATATGTTCAATGTCACTGGATATGATCAAACACTATCCAGTGATGCTTAATGAAGTATTAAGCTTTATATCCGATAATAAAACTATAGTAGATTGTACATTTGGTGGAGGAGGTTATTCTTCAAGTATATTAAAAAAGTTTAAAAAAACCAATGTAATAGGATTAGATAGAGATAAAAATATTCTAGAATATGCTCTAAAATTAAAAACAAATTACACTGAGAGGTTTAACTTTCACAATATTAAATTTTCTCAAATACATCAGCTTGAACACTTTAATAACTCAGATTTTTTTATATTTGATTTAGGCTTATCTAATTTTCAACTCAAAAATATGAAAAGAGGTTTTTCTTTTGAATCGAATAGTACTCTAGATATGACTATGGGTTTAAATTCATTTAATGCACATGATTTAATTAAAAATGTATCAGAAAAAGATTTGAGAAATATTTTGAAGTTATTTGGTGAAGAGAAATTTGCATCTCAAATTTCTAAGAAGATAGTACAAAATAGAAATAATAAAAACAATTTATCTGGTAAAGATTTAGCGGATCTTATCAGTTGTGTAAAATTTAAGAAAAATAAAACAAACCCAGCAACTAAATCTTTTCAGGCAATCAGAATGATAGTTAATAAAGAATTATCTGAAATCTACGAAACTTTAAACTATATTATAAATAATAGTAAAAAAGGTGCAGTTATAATTATTATTACATTTCACTCTTTGGAGGATGTACTAGTAAAAAGAATATTTAATTTTTATGGAAAAAAAAAATCGTTATCAAGATATATTCCAAAAAAAAATGATAAAGATAATACCTGCATTCATTTATTAACAAATAAAGCAATTAAACCTAGTGAAATTGAGATTAAAAAAAATCCTAACTCTAGATCAGCAAAATTAAGAGTAATTAAAAAAATTAAGAATCCAGATATTAAAATAAACAGAGAAAATCTTAATATGGAAAAATATTTCCTTTTGGAAGAAATGTATGTTTAAAAATATTTTTTTAAGTTTATTTTTACTAGTTATAGGAACATCTATTACTAATTTTTATAAAAATAAATCAAAAGATCTTGAAAGTAAATTAGATATAAAAAAAAAAAATATTTTAGAGCTGAGAAAAATTAATAATCTTGAATTGAAGGAAAATGTTTATTTAAAATCTCCAGAAAATATACAAAAACTTGCAAATAAATTTTTAGACAAAGATTATATTTTTTTCAAAAATGAGAACATTGAATTCTTGGAGATTGATGAAAAAAAATAAACAACTGAACTTATATTTTGATGAGAATATTCATCAAAAAAAAAATGATAAAGATTTAGATAAAAGAATTAATGTTATTATATCTATCTTTTTATTAATAAGCTCACTAACCTTGTTCAAGCTTTTAATGATAGGTTTTGAAAAAAAAAGATTTTATTTTGCCGAGAATTATTTTTTAGAGAATGTAAAAAGAAGAGCCATTGTTGATCAAAATTATAATCTTTTAGCATATAATATAAAAACTCATGATTTATTGATTAGAACAAAAAAAGTAAAAAACTTTAGAAATCTGAATTTAAAATTGAGGATCAATTTTTCTGATATAAATCTTAAAAAAATAAAAAATTTTAAGGATAAACCATCTCATATTATTAAAAAAAATTTGACACCATCTGAGTACAATAAAGCTTTAAGATTAGGAGAACCTTCAATTGAACTAGTTAGAAATGAGGTTAGAGTCTATCCAAATAAGAACTTATTTTCTCATATTATTGGAAATGTTGATGTAGATCAAAAAGGTATTTCAGGTATCGAAATGTTTTTAAATAAAGAAATATTAAACATAAATAAAATTGATGAACCAATTGTATTATCTGTCGATCAAAATATTCAGTTCATAATTCGGGAAACTTTAAAACAAGGCCTGAATTTATTTGATGCTAAAGGCGCCTCCAGTATTTTGTTAGACGCTCAATCTGGCAAAGTTATATCTATGATATCCTTGCCAGATTATAATCCTAATAATCGTAAAGAGTTAATTAATAAGAGTAATTTATTTAATAAAAACACAAAAGGTCTTTATGAACTAGGTTCGATTTTTAAGACTTTCGTAATTGCGAATGCATTAGAGAAAAAAATTGTTACTCGTGATAAAATTTATAAGAACTTACCAAAAGAGGTAACCTGTGGAAAGTTTCCAATAAAAGAATATAGATATTCAGCAGATAAAAAAAATTTATCTGTCAACGATATACTTGTTGAGTCTTCTAACATCGGTACTATTAGAATAATTCAAGATTCGGGATTAAATTCATACAGAAATTTTTTAGAAAATTTAGAGATTTTCAATAGTTCAAAAATTGAACTTCCAGAAGTGTCTTATTCCTCAAAAAAAAGGTGGGGAAAGTGCAATACTTTAACCGCAGGTTATGGTCATGGTATTAA
>CEPA01136005.1_pt1 | contig 9868 bp, 9 predicted proteins | sample 356241 | NCBI WGS metagenome assembly CEPA01 (sample SAMEA2620542, study PRJEB7988) | marine metagenome | biome: marine biome (ENVO:00000447); feature: surface water layer (ENVO:00002042); material: "saline water (ENVO:00002010), including plankton (ENVO:xxxxxxxx)" | depth 5 m
TTTGATTACAATGTTCATTTAAATACTAGAGTTGAAAAAATTGAACCTAAAGACGAAAAATGGATTGTTAAAACTAATAATGGTTCAGAGTTCTTAACTCATAATATTTTCATAGCCGCTGGAGCAGGTTCTTTTGAATCCAGAAGACCACCAGTTGAAGATCCTGATAAGTTTCTTGGAAATGGTATTGAATATGCCGTTAGAGACAAATCAAAATATAAAGATAAAGAAATTACTATTTTCGGCGGTGGGGATAGTGCGCTTGATTGGTCTGTAGAATTAGCAAAGACAGCGAAGAAAATTTTTCTTGTTCATAGAAGAGATGAATTTCGAGGGGCAAAACATACCGAATCTCAAATGAGAAAACTTGTAAAAGAAGGGAAAATTGAGCTTAAAATTCCTTACGTTATTAAAGATATAAATGGAACAGATAAATTTGAAGGTGTAAATTTAATGCACTTTGAAAGTAAGGACATAGAAACTATATCTTGTGATGAAGCTCTTTTTTTCTTTGGCCTAAATAAACAATTAGGTCCTATTCTTGATTGGGAAGTCGAATTAAAAGAAAAGAAAATTGCAGTCAATACAGAAAATTTTCAAACCAGTAAAGATGGAATTTTCGCAGTAGGCGATATTAATACCTACCCCGGGAAATTAGATCTTATTCTTTGTGGGTTCCATGAAACCACTTTAGCTGTTCAAGAGGCTTTCAAAAGAATTAACCCTGGAGAAAGAGTTCCTTTTGGATACACGACATCCAACAAAGGTCTTCAAGAAAAATTAAAGGTCAATAAAAATTAGTACTGTTTCCACCATCGATGGAGATACTTTGGCCAGAAATATAGGCAGCTTGTGCAGAACATAAAAAAGCTGCTAAATCCGAAAACTCTTCAACGGTGCCCATTCTCTTTGCGGTTAATTCATTTTCCATATTTTGTTTAGCTTCCTCAAAGGAGATGCCTGCAAGTTTTGCTTGGAATTCTATTACCCGTGTTTGTCGATCAGTATCAATTCTTTCTGGTAGTAAATTATTTATGGTAATGTTGAATTGAGCCATTTCTCTAGATAATCCTTTTGAAAGTCCAAGCAAACCAGATCTAGCCGAGGTTGATAATCCCATAATTACGTGAGGATTTTTTACCATCGCAGAAAGAATATTAATTATTCGACCAAACTTTCTTTCTTTCATACCTGGTAAAACCGACTGCATTAACATAGCAGATTGCGTAAAGTTGGATTTTATAGCTGACAAAAAATCATCCTCGCTCCATTCGAAAAAATTTCCCGGAGGGGGTCCGCCACTGTTATTAATTAAAATGTCAGGTTCAGGACAGGCCTTTAAAAGTGCCACTCGCGTATTTTCATCTTCCATTGGCCCTAAAACTGAATGAACCTTAAAACCTTTATCTTCAAATTCTTTTTTTGTGTTTTCAAGATTTTCTTCATTTACTCCATTGATGGTGATCTCTACGCCTTCTTTTGCAAGAGACTCCGCACAAGCTTTGCCCAATCCCCTGCTTGAGCCACAGACAATAGCTTTCTTTTCTGAGATGCCTAAATCCACTTATTAACCATTTTCTGCATTACCAAAGGTATTACTTAATGCAGGGCCCCATTGAGATTCGGCAGGTTCTTGACCTAAACCGGCTTCGTCAGTGATAACGTTCAAATCTCTCGTAGGAAAAGTGTTATCAAACATATCACCATCTGTCTGATGTTCATGAGTTTGGCCAAAAGGATTTCGCCAATAGTCAAAAAGTTGGCTTCCTTGATAATGACGCCCAATTCCCCATTCCTGAAAATAATTGAACTCCTCCTTTTTAGATTCGAGCATTTCATTTCCAGTAAAGACATCATCGATGTTAAACATTTCAAAAGAGACATGATTCATCACTGGTTTTCCCTCAGATAAGAGAGGTGCAGAAAGAAAAAATACCGTATGGTGATCTGCAGGTTCTTTTCCTTTATCAAGACGAGAAAAAATTCCCTGAAGGGGTGTGTTGGGATCTTTTGGATCACCTAAAAAAAGTCTGTCGCTTGCTATAAATCCTAAATGTTTTTGGTACCATTCAAAAGATTCTTTTACGTTTACTGCATTAAGGCCAGCATGAGCAAATCTTAAAATTCTTGGATAAGATCCCTTTAGAAACCTTTTCATTTGATTGACCCTATTCACGGTCCTGCCTTCATTGGTTGGAATAGTTTCAGCAGTTTTTTCTTCCAAGCTTTCAATGCCATAAACTACTTCAACGCCAAAACCATCTAAATCATGTCCTTTAGATACGAAGCCTCCTCCTGGAGTATTAAGTTCTTCAACATCAGAAAAAGCTTCTGTTTTGCTTATCTTTTCTAAGTCTTCCATTGATGACGCAACAAAAGCAAGACTTATAAATTTTTTTTCTCCTTTAAGGACTTTTTCAATAAAAGGTTGGGTTCCGTCTCCTTTCATTAACAGCATTTCATCTGTTTTCTCTACAGTGTGCATTCCAAAATGGATTAAAAACTGTTCTTGGATGTCTAAGTCAGGGCATTGTAATGTGCAATATTGCACATCTTGAACTTTAATAATTGGTTCCATAATCTTTTCCTCAAGAAAATATTAATAATTCTATTTAAAATTATCAAGAATATAAAACCGACAAAAAGTAAGTATATTTGGACTAAATTTTGAATAAATTTATTAATTAAAATAAGTTAAAATCCAAAACAATGTTTGATGTTGCAATTATTGGATATGGACCCGTTGGTTCGATAATGGCTAACTTAATAGCTACTAAAGGTTATAAAGTCTTAGTCATTGATGCCAATAAAGGAACAAGTCCAACAGCCAGGGCTATAAACACTGATGGTGAACAGTGTCGTACTTTTGACCTTTTAGGATTTGCTGACGAAGTTGTTTCTAATTCTGGTTACATTGATAAAGTATCTTTCACGGATGCTGAATTAAATGAAATAATCACCCAAGATCAGCCATTAGAAGTTGGTGCAATGGGTTGGCCTCCTCAACTACTTTTTTATCAGCCTGAACTGGAAAAAATTATAAGAACTTCAGTAGAATCCAAAGAAAATATTGAAATCAAGGAATCTACTTTATTGGAGAGTTTTAAAACAGAGAGTGACAAAGTAATTTTAAATTGCACCTCGAACGGAGAATCAATTAATTTTGAAAGTAAATATTTAATTGGGTGTGATGGTGCTAGCAGTAGCGTCAGAAAACTTTTAAATATAGAAAGAGACGATTTAGGCTACGACCAAGATTGGTTGGTAGCAGATGCTCACCTCACTAAAACTACAGATATTCCAAAACACCATGCAAAACAAATTTGCAATCCTAAAAGACCTGCTACTTATGTACCTGGACGTAGAGGACATAGAAGATTTGAATTCAAATTAATGCCTGGTGAATCTAAAGAAGAATTAGAAAGCGAAGAGAAGGTATGGGAATTACTATCTCCGTGGATAAACCCAAACAACGCTACTTTAGAAAGAGCTGACGTTTATCAATTTCACGCTGCTTTAGCAAAAACTTGGAGAATTGATAATTGTCTTATTGCTGGAGACGCTGCTCATCAAATGCCACCCTTTATGGGAGCTGGGATGGGTACGGGTATTAGGGACGCCATGAATTTATTCTGGAAGCTAGATTTAATTTTGTCTAACAAAGCTGAAGATTCAATTCTGGATACATATCAAGCAGAAAGATACCCTCATGCTAAGTGGACAGTTGCTCAATCAGTTTCAATTGGCAAGATAATTGAAGGGCTGTGTGCACAGCAAGAAGGAAAAGAATTTACCCCTGACGATAATGAAGGCTATGGAGTTAAATTTCCACACCTTCCTTCAGGATTGTATAAAGATGCCTCCGATGATATCTCTGGCTATCCCTGCCCTCAGCCTCTTCTAATTAGAAATGGGTCAAAAGAATTATCGGATAGAATTGTTGGGTCAAAATTCACTATTTTTACAAAAAACGCAATTCCAAAACTTACTAAAAAGGCTGAAGAAATTGTCAAAGCGCTTGATATACAAATAATTGAATTTACCGATAAAGACGACGAAGAAAATAGAATGAGTAAAATTTTTGAAACTTATAAATTAATCCTGATCAGACCAGATCGATACGTCTACGGCGGAATTGAATCTTTGGATGATAGTTCAGATATTATTGAAAGTTTAGAATCAACCTTTTCTTTAAAAATATGAAAGCCTTACTTTTTCCTGGTCAAGGTGTTCAGAAAATCGGTATGTTGGACGAAATCATAAACTCTAATAAAGAAGTTGTTGACTATCTATCATCAGCTTCTAAAAATTTAGACTTTGATTTAATAGAACTGATTTCTTCAGGACCAGAGGAAAAATTGAATTTAACGGAATTTGCTCAACCAGCAATTTTGGCTACAAGTATTGCAATCGCAAAATTAAAAAATATTAATTCAGAAATTAGTGTGACTGCTGGATTATCTCTGGGAGAATATTCAGCTTTAGTGTTTGCCAACTGTTTAGAGTTTTCTGATGCACTAAAACTAGTAAATGTCAGAGGTCAATTGATGCAAAGCGCTGTTCCTGAAGGCACTGCTGGTATGTTAGTTGTTTTAAACATGGAGCTAGCAGACGTTTACAAAATGATTGAAAAAGTAAATACTTCCGAAGAAGAAATAAACTTTTCTACTGACAATGCTGAGGGGGTTTCCGTATTAGCTGGAAAAAATTCATCCATTGATGCATGTAAAAAATACATTGAGGACAACGATTTTAGGAGAGTTAAGACTCAAATGGTTCAAATGTCGGTTCCATCTCATTGTTCTCTTCTTTCTGAGGCTCAAAAAGAATTAGAAAATTTATTAAATACAGTGGAATTTAAAGTTCCAGAAATTCCTATAATTCCAAACGTTTTGGCTAAACCAACTAGTGACGTGGATGAAATAAAAAACTCTTTGATCACTCAGTTAACAAATACTGTCAGATGGAGAGAAACCTTAAAGTATTTATCGGAAAATAAGATTCACCATATTATTGATGCTGGGCCAGGAAAAACTATTCTCAATATGGCGCGAAAGTTAAAAGAATTAGAAAAATCTAGCTTACTAGAGTTGTAAGTTACTTGTTGAACTCAAGAATATTTTTTTTAATGTGTTCAGCCATGTCTTGATTTGAAAAGCCGCCTTGAGCCTCAAAACTTGCTTTATTTTCATCATACAATGAGTTTTCACTTTCTTTCCCCAAAGTAATGATATTTCCTTTAAAAAGTTGAAGATTAATGGTGCCACAGACTTTTTCAGACATAGAATCGATTCGTTTTTGCAAGTCCAATCTTTTATCACTCCACCACAAACCATCGTAAATTAGTTTCGCGTAGGAGGGCATAAAGGCGTCTTTTTCTAATATTTCGTCTCTTGATAAACACAATGATTCAATTGCTCGTCTAGCTTTGAGTAAAATTGTTCCGCCCGGAGTTTCATAACAACCTCTAGATTTCATGCCGGTTGCTCTAGATTCGACAATATCTATTCTACCGATTCCATGTTCACAACCTAAATTATTCAAGACTTTCAAAAGTTCAGCTGCGGAATATTTAGTGTCATTTATTTCAATAGGATCACCCTTTTTGAAGGATATTTTAATTTCTTCTGCATCCGCTTTTGCATCATCTAAAGATTTTACTTTCAACCACATATCTTCAGGCGGTGGATTGGATAAATCTTCAAGCACCCCACCTTCATAGGAGATATGCAATAAATTTTCGTCCATCGAAAAAGGAGGTTCTTCTGCTTTACTAGCAGGCATAGGAATTTGATTTTCTTTACAATAATTCATTAAGTCTGTTCGAGATGATAAGTCCCATTCTCGCCATGGGGCAATTACTTCAATGTTTGGATTCAATGCATGCGCGCCCATTTCAAATCGAATTTGATCGTTGCCCTTCCCAGTAGCTCCATGAGAAATTATGTTTGTATCTTCAGACGCAGCAATATCTACCAATCGTTTTGCAATTAATGGTCTAGCAATAGCAGTGCCGAGTAAATATTCTCCTTCATAAAGAGTATTACATCGAAACATTGGAAACACATAATTTGAAACAAACTCTTCAGACAAATCATCGACAATAACTTTTACCGCACCAAAGCCTTTAGCTCTTTTTTCTAGATCAGAAGGAATATCGCCTTGACCCATGTCTGCTGTATAAGTGACGACTTCAAGATTTTTTTCTTCTTGAAGCCACTTCAGAATTACCGAAGTATCTAAACCTCCAGAATAAGCTAGAATTACTTTTTTTGATGCCATGGTTGGGGAAATAATATCATGAGATGATTAATCTCAGATTTTTAATTATTAAGACTTTTATCTGCTTTAGAAGTTCTAAAAAAAACAAAAAAGTTATATTTCTACAGCGTCTATAAGGGTTTTGAGTTCACCACTTTGATACATGTCCATCATTATATCGCTGCCGCCAATGAGCTCTCCCTCGATATACAACTGTGGAAAAGTCGGCCAATTTGAAACCGTAGGCAAAGTTTCTCTTATATCTGGATTAGATAAAATATCTACGAAAGAGAACTCTTTTCCGCAAGCCATTAAAATTTGCGTTGCTCTTTGTGAAAAACCGCATTGAGGTTTGTCTGGCGAACCTTTCATGTAGAGAAGAATTTTATTATCTTCAATTTGTTTTTTTATATTTTCTTCAGTGCTCATAATTTTATTTTAGTATTTTCAGGTATCTTTTAATAGTTTCTTTAAGCCCAAGATCTAAGCATTCAACAATTAAAGCATGTCCAATGGAAACTTCTTCAATGTTCCCATAACTTATAAGTGTAGCCAGATTAGATAAATTCAAGTCGTGCCCTGCGTTTAATTTGAGATCAATTTCATTGGCGAAAAGAATTGCTTCCTCATAAATTTCTAAGGTTTTGGCATCTTGATTTTCAAAAGCTTTTGCAAACGGACCAGTATAAAGTTCAACTCGATCTATGTTAATTTCTTTGGCTAACTGCAGCTGCTCCTTGATTGGGTCTAAAAAAATACTAGTTCTAATATTCTGATTTTTGTAACTGTCAGATAGCTCCTTAAGTTCAGTTGAAGTAGCTTTAAGATCCCAACCATGATCAGAAGTTAATTGATTAGAATCATCTGGCACTAAAGTAACTTGATCTGGTTTGTTATTTTCAATCAATTTCGAAAATCCAGGATAGTGATTATTTTCTTGCTCGAGAGGATTTCCTTCTATATTAAATTCTACGTCGTACTCTTGAGTTATCTTTTTGATATCAGCTAAATCAGAGGGTTTTATATGCCTAAGATCTGGTCGCGGATGGACAGTAATCCCGTTCGCACCATTTTCTAAACATTTTTCTGCGAATTCTAATGGTGAAGGATTGTTACCTGGACGAGAATTTCTTAATAAAGCTATTTTATTGATATTGACGCTTAAATTAGTCATCTTAAATTGAAACTATAGTGAACCCATCATAAATTAATTTTGACCCTGTTAAAATCAAACAAAAGTGAGTAATCGAATAAAAAATCTCTTGACTGACCCTCTCTGTTAAATAGGCTCCAACATAAACTCCAATGGGGGCTAATGGCAATAATAAAAAAGAAGTCAAAAGATTATCAAAATTTATTTGACCAAAGTAAGCGTAAGGTATTGTTTTAAACAGATTTAAAGCTAAAAAAACTATGGCAAGAGTAGATACGTAGATTCTGCGATCAAGTTTCATTGGAAGTAAATAAAAACTTAATGGCAATCCTCCCGCATGAATAGTAAAGCTTGTAAATCCAGCCAGTGAAGACCAAATTTTTCCGGAAATTTTTGTACTAGAGCTCACTTCTTTATTTTTATTTATAAAATACTCAATCCCAAAGGAACAAGAAATGATTCCTAAGATAATTCTTATTGAATTGTCTGAAAGAAAACTATAGGTGATTGTTCCAATTATTACTCCCAAAAAAGTTAATGGAATCATGGATTGAATTAACTCGATGTTCCACAACTTCCAAAAACGTTTAATAGTTACTAAATCCATAAAAATTAAAGGAATTACTAGGATTGCTAATGCCTGCAGTGGAGGAATAAATAAACTCATTAACGGAATGGCTAAAATAGGAAGTCCTAAACCAAAACCAGCTTTCCCCATACCGTGAAAAAAGACTGACAATACCGCAACTACATAAAAATAGGGATCAAGAATCATTAAAATTTAAAGAGCCTTGTAAAGGCTTTTAGTCAAATCGTTAGCTGATTTATAAAGTTTACCGAGTGAATGTTGTCTATTATTAATGAATGCAAAACCTATTTTATTGACTTTATCTCCGAAGCCAGCAGCACCACCAATTCCGGTGTGCCCAAACATAGTATTTTTATAACCTATTGGAGAAAAAGGCGCATCAAGCATATAACCCAAGCCAAATTTATAGGGCGCTTGAAGTAAAACCTTATCAGGTCCAATTGAAAATTCCGTTGTTGCGAGGTCAATTGTTTCTTGATCTAAAATCTTTTTGCCATCCCTTGAGCCGCCGTTAGACAGAATTCCAAAAAATTTCGCCACCCCTCTTGCAGTGCCGTGACCATTTGCAGCAGGAATCTCTCCTTTTCGCCATTGGGAACTATTTGGAAAATCAGTAACAGATCTTAAATTTTCATCGTCGCCATGAACAATTTCAATGAAAGCTTTTCGATACTCAGCACTCGAAAGAGTATCACCGATAGCTCGAATCCTGCTTGGAAGTAGCCATCTAGGGATTCTTCTAAAAAAATTAATAACGTTTATTGGAGCTTCCTGCATGATCATTTCAGCACATCTTTCAAATTCACTCTCATCTAAACCTATTTTGAAATCAATATCGAAAATATCTGCAATCTCTTCTTTGAAAAAAGTTCCTACCGATCTACCATCAACTCTCCTAATAATCTCACCTAACAAGAATCCGAAGGTCATAGCATGATATCCTTGAGCGGTGCCAGGAACATGAAATGGTTCTTGTTTAGCCAATTGATTGACAATCAAGTCCCAATCTTCCCAACATTCATATGGCAAAGGTTCTTGAAACCCAAACATCCCAGCACGATGAGAAAAAAAATCTTTTATTGTAGTATCCCCTTTTGACTTGCAATCATACTCGGGCCAATATCTGGAAACTCTATCACCTAAATTTATTTTTTTTTCTTCTAACAGTTTTAGCGCGCATGTCGCGGTCATTGCCTTAGTCACGGAAAATACGTTGGCAATAGTATCCTCAGTCCATACTTCCGTATGTTCTTTATCTTTGTAACCTCCCCACATGTCAATCACCAACTCATTTTCAATTTCCAAGGAGAGAGCAGCGCCGTCATCAAAACCAGATTTGATTGCCTTAGAAAAAATATCTCCAAGTTTAGAAAATTTTGGATCGCAGAATCCTTCAACTTTTGGTTTAGTCATCTTTTAAAATTTTATTAATTAATTCAATAAATTCTTCAGGCATATCTAAAAATAAATGGTGCATTGCGCCATCCAACTTATGAACTTTAGCAGGATCTAAATTACCAACATAAATCATATAGTCTAGAACTTCTTTGGTATATAGCTGACTCGAACCCCCATAAACTACTTCAATGTCTATTTGAGCTTTCATAAATATATCGTGTAAATCATTGTATTCGTAGGTTTTGGGTATCAACGGATCGGCTTTTAAAGTCCACCCTTCTTCAGTTTGTTTATATGAATTTTTAGCAACATTTCTTAATACAAAATCTTTAGCACATGGTTGAGGTGGCATCAGTCTAAACCTAGAAATTGCATCTTCTAGATCTTCTGAAAATACTGCAAATCTTGACGACGGCCTACTGGATTTCATTGCTGCAGCTCTCTCAGGAGGTAAAACTATTATTGAG